>Ga0182038_10000327_pt1 | contig 23723 bp, 20 predicted proteins | sample sta12Can44000108_FD_125976 | JGI IMG/M metagenome (GOLD analysis project Ga0182038, IMG submission 125976) | Lab enrichment of tropical soil microbial communities from Luquillo Experimental Forest, Puerto Rico - statanox.12C.anox.44.000.108 | ecosystem: Environmental > Terrestrial > Soil >...
CCGACACCGAGTTCTGGAACGCCTCCCATTCCGGCTGATTGCGATAGGTAACAGCAACATCGGCGCCTTCGTCGAGGAAGGCGGAGCTGGCCGCTCGGCCCAAGCCGCCGGTGCCGCCAGCAACCAGGACGACGCGGCCCTCGAATCTCTCGCTCATAAGCACACCTCGCGGCTCATTGGATAGCACGGTTCAGCCATTTGGTCATCAATAAGCGGTCGTGATCTTGGTAGCCGGTGCGGCGGTAAAGTTCCAGCGCCGGATCGTTACCGCGGTCGACTTCGAGATGCATGGCGTGGACACCCATTTCCCGGGCTTGTTGCTCGACGAAGGCCATCGCCGCGCGGCCCAGGCCCCGACGACGGTGAGTCGGAACGATGTACAACTCGTCGATAAAGGCGTCGTGACCCCGAAATTCAAAGCTGAACCCGATGGTCAAGATGACGTAGCCGCTGAGTGCCCCTCCGTCCGAGATAAGCCAGATGCGGCCGAATGCGGGAAGCGACAGGAATTGGCGAAAGGCCGAGCGTGCCGCGGATTCGTCGAATAGGACGGCGCCGGGCTCTTGGCCCGCGAGTTCCCTCATCATGGGAAAGAGCACAGTTTCGTCGCCGGGAATGGCTTCGCGAAATTCCAAAGGTGGCACGTTATTCTCCGCTTTGCTCGAGGAGTTTTGCGACCAGGCCGGTCCAGCCGGTTTGATGGCTGGCGCCCAGGCCCGCTCCGGTGTCGCCGTGAAAATATTCGTGAAAAAGAATCAGGTCGCGCCAGTGAGGATCGCTTTGGAAGACTTCGCTTCCACCGGCGACGGGACGGCGGCCGGTGCGGTCTCGCAAAAAGATGCGGACCAGGCGGCGTGAAATCTCCGAGGCGACTTGCCAGAGGTCGAATTCGCGGTTGGACTGCGAGGGGAACTCGACCTTGAAGTCTTCGCCGTAGTAGTGGTGAAACTTCTGCAATGCTTCAACAAGGAGATAGTTCACGGGAAACCAGATGGGGCCGCGCCAGTTCGAATTGCCTCCGAACAGACCGCTGACCGACTCCGCAGGTTCATATTGCACACGGCTGATATTTTCGTTGACCTGCAGTTCGTAGGCATGGTCTTGATGGAAGCGGGACAAGGCGCGCACACCATAGGGCGAAAGAAATTCGTTTTCGTCCAGCATGCGCGCGAGCACGCGCCTCAGTTGCTTGCGGTTTACGAGCGACAGCATGCGCCGCAAGCCGCGCGCGGACCGCTGGGTCATTTCGATGTGCTCGGGAATGTCCGGATGATTGTCGACAAACCATTGCATGCGGCGCTTGAAGTCCGGCAGACGATCCACGATTTCCGGCTCGAGCGTTTCCACCGCGAAAAGCGGGATAAGCCCGACCATCGAGCGGACCTTGAGGAAATGCTGGCTCCCGTCGGGCAAGCGAAGGGCGTCGTAGTAAAAGCCATCGTCGTTGTCCCACAAAGCCATGCCGTCAATGCCGATATCGTTCATGGCGTGCGCGATGTAAACAAAGTGCTCGAAGAATTTGCTCGCGACGTCTTCGTAGGCCATGTCTTCTTTCGCGAGTTCCAGGGCGATGGCCAGCATATTCAGGCAGTACATGCCCATCCAGCTGGTGCCGTCGGATTGCTCGAGATGTCCACCGGTGGGAAGAGGCGCAGAACGGTCGAAAACACCGATGTTGTCGAGGCCAAGGAAGCCGCCCTGGAAAATGTTGGCGCCGTCAGGATCCTTGCGGTTGACCCACCAGGTGAAATTGAGAAGCAGCTTGTGAAAGATTCTTTCGAGAAAGGCGCGGTCCGAGATGCCACGGACGCGACGCTCGATCTTGTAAACGCGCCAGGCGGCCCAGGCGTGCACGGGAGGATTCACGTCGCCAAAAGCCCATTCGTAGGCGGGCAATTGCCCGTTGGGATGCATATACCATTCGCGGAGGAGCAGTATGAGCTGCTCCTTGGCGAAGTCGGGATCTGCGAGGGCAATGGGAAGGCAATGGAACGCCAGGTCCCAGGCGGCGTACCAGGGATACTCCCACTTGTCGGGCATGGAGATGATGTCTTCGTTGTAAAGGTGCGTCCAATCTTTGTTCCGGCCGTGCCGGCGCTCGTCGGGAGGTGTCGGCCCGGCAGGATCGCCTTCGAGCCAGGTACGAACGTCGTAGTGAAGAAACTGCTTGGACCAGAACATGCCGGCGAAGGACTGGCGCATGACGGCTTTTGCGTCGGCGGACAGGGCTCTCGGGATACGCGATTCGTAAAACTCCTCGGCTTCTTTTTGACGCGCAGCGAAAAGCGCGTCAAATCCGGCGGCAAAATCGTCCGTGCCGGGAACGCCCGCGGCGCGCTCGGCATGGGCGGGTGAAGTGATGATGCCGCTTCGCGGCGAATCCGCATCCAAGCCGGCGAGCGGCGCAATGTCGGTGAGGCGAAGCTTCAGTGTGGCGGACGCGCCGGACTCAAGATACAGGGGATAGAGCGCGGCCACTTTTGTTCCCACTGGATCGGGATTGACCGCGGCTTTGTTGCCGTGAATGAGGTATTCGTGAAACGCGTCTTTGACATAAGGGCTGCGATTCGGGCAGTTGAAGAGCCGGGCGAAGTTTGTTTCATTTTCCGTGAAGAGCAGGTCGGGATTGCCGGCGCTGAGCAGCCAGCGCTTGCCATACCGCCAGTGCTCCAGTTCGACCGAAGCGGCGCCAGGAATGCTGGCAGCCCTTCGAGCGATCGGGCGGCGGAGATCTCTTCCCCAAGACCAGGTATTGCGAAACCAGAATTGTGGTAGGACATGAAGCGTGGTGGCTTCCGGGCCGCGATTGAACGCTGCGATTCGAATGAGGATGTCTTCCACGTCGGCTTTGGCATATTCGACAAAGACGTCGAAATAGCGGTCGTCGGAAAAAACCCCCGTATCGAGCAATTCAAATTCCGGCTGGCCGCGGCCACGCCGCGCGTTTTCTTCGACCAATTGTTCGTAGGGAAACCCGGCTTGCGGATATTTGTATAGCATGCGCATGTAGCTGTGCGTGGGAGTCGAATCGAGATAGAAATAGCACTCCTTCACATCTTCGCCGTGATTGCCCTGATTCCCGGTGAGGCCAAACAGGCGTTCCTTGAGGATGGGATCGCGCCCGTTCCAGAGCGCCACAGAGAAACACATCAGCTGGTGGCGGTCGCTGATTCCAGCGATGCCGTCTTCGCCCCAGCGATACGCGCGCGCGCGCGCATGGTCGTGCGGGAAGTACTCCCACGCGGTGCCGTCCCGGCTGTAATCTTCGCGAACCGTGCCCCACTGGCGCTCGGAGAGGTAAGGTCCCCAGCGCTTCCAATACTTCTTGTGCGTGCGTCCTTCTTCGAGGCGGCGGTCTTCGGTAGTCGGGATTCTTGGCATGGCGCGATGCCCCTTAAGCGAAAAGCACTTGCTATGGTCGGGCTCCACTAGGCATAGAGCAGATTTGCGTCAGCACAGAATTCCGACAAGTCCTTGATGCAGTTGACTGGGCCCTGCACGACAAAGCGGCGGTGGTAGAGCAAAAGCGCGCGCAAGCCGGCGAGTTCCTCGCCCCCGCCCGCTCTCCCCGGCCCGCCATGCAGGCAACTGGGAACCACATTGCCATGGCCCGTGTACTGGCTGCCAACCGAAGAATCCACAGCCATCATTCTTCCGTGAAGATCGCCGACGCCGAGCACAACCTCCCGCAGAAAGGCGGTATCGTTGGAAAAGATGGACGCCACGAGCGAACCGTTCCCCCGACGAACCATGGGGATGAGATCTTTCGAGCTATCGTAAGCGATCAGCGTCGCTACCGGTCCGAATACTTCGACGTCATGCACATATTTCGACGCGAGCCCGTTGTTGCTTGCGAGAAGTGTGGGTTGCACGAACGCGGACTTTTGCCTATCGGCGTCGACCGGCTGGAACTGGGGGTCGCCGCCAAATACGACCGAGCATTCCGATTCGAGCTTCTTGAGGCCTTCTAGACAGGCGGATTGCTGCGCTTTGTTCACCACCGGGCCGACCTTCACCTCGGGATTGCGGGGGTTGCCCACTTTCATGGAGCCCAGGCGCGACGAAACGGCTTCTCCGAAGGCTTTGAGGGTTTGCCTTGGCGCAAAGACCCGCCGGATCGTCGTGCATTTCTGCCCCGCCTTGAGGGTCATTTCTTTGAGAACTTCCTTCACCAGAAGGTCAAACAGCTCTGTCGCCGGTGCGCCATCCGGCCCGAGGATGGCCGAGTTGATGCTATCGGCTTCGATGTTCACGCGCACCGAACGCCCGAGGACATTGGCATGAGAGCGCACGCGCGCGGCGGTGTCGGCGGAGCCGGTGAAGGAAATGATGTCTTCTTCGCGAAGGTGGTCGAGCAGATCGCGCGCCGAACCGCAAACCAGGGAAATGGCCCCCAAGGGTAGAATGCCGGCCCGTACAACGTCGTTCACCATCTTGTGGGCGAGCCATGCCGTCGGGGAAGCAGGCTTCACGCAGATCGGAACACCCGAGAGAAGCGCCGGTGCCGCCTTTTCGCAAAAGCCCCAGGCGGGAAAATTAAAAGCATTGATGAAGACAGCCACGCCTTTGGCAGGCGTGAGAAAGTGCTGGGCGCCAAAGACACCGGTCTTGGAAAGAGGCAAGGACGCGCCTTCCTTGAGCATCTTCCCTTCGCCGAGGGCGCGGCCAATCTTGGCGTAATACTTCATGGTATAAAGCGCGCCGTCGACGTCGAAAGAGGCATCCGCCTGGGTGGCCCCGAGATTCAGCAGGGAAAGACGAAAGTATTCGTCCCGGTTCGCGGTAAGCACTTCGGCAATTTTGCCGAGCATTTCCGCTCGCTCTGTGTAGCTGAGCTGCCGCAAACGAGGTCCGCCTTGCGTCCGGGCAAAATCGAGCGCCGCTTCAAGGTCCGCGCCTTCCGAGGAAATGCGAGCCAGTTCCTCGCCCGTTACCGGGTCAACCAGCTCGATGCCCGGGCCGGCACCTTCGACCCATTTGCCCGCGAGATAGTTTGCGAGTTTCATAAACAGCCCTTTCTTATGAGGATGGTGAGGTTGTCGGCACAATAATGCATGTTCGGCGGAACGAATGGCCATGTAAGCTTTCTGCCGGGTGCAAGCCTAAACCAACCTGCTCGATTGATAATAAGCAGCTTATTTCAATCTCGCAGCCAGGACGTAGCCCTTGAACAGGCTTCCACAAGATTTCGGATTCGCCCATTGACCTCGATCCGCGGTCCTGTATTATAATGCACACGGTCAGTCCTTCTGCATCATGGCGCCTCCGACAACCACGCCATCCAAGGCTGCTACTCTACATCCGCCGGGAATGTCTGAGAACGGCGATTTTCTCACCGCGCTCGGCCGGCGCGTGCGCGCATGGCGGAACCGCCGCGGACTGACCCGCAAGCAAGTGTCTGAACAGGCGGACGTTTCCGAACGGCACCTCGCGCAACTGGAGGCCGGGGAAGCAAACATCTCGGTGGTGTTGCTTGAGAGGATCGCCGGGGCACTCGATGTGCCTATCGCCAGCTTGTTTCTGCAGCAAACCGACGAGCCGGCGGAAAAGAGATTGATCCAAAGATTTCTCGAGCGCCTGCCTCGGCACCGCCTCGAGGATGTGGTCTTTCGGCTGATGCGCGACTTTAGCCACGAAGAGAAGAAGCGAAGGATGCGTATCGCCCTGGTTGGGATGCGCGGGGCGGGCAAATCTACTCTCGGAGCAAGGCTGGCCGCGGAAACGAACAAGCGCTTCGTCGAACTGGATAGCGAAATCGAGAGAGACACGGGAATGCCCCTGGGGGAAATTTTCTCCCTCTACGGGCAAGCCGGCTTTCGCGCCATCGAGAAGCGGACGCTCGAAAAAGTGCTGAAGGAGAACGAGCGCGCGGTGATCTCCGCGGGTGGCGGGATCGTCTCGGAGAAAGAGACTTTTGATTGTCTCCTTTCCCGTTGCTACACGGTGTGGATCAAGGCCCGGCCGGAAGAGCACATGTCGCGGGTGGTGGCGCAGGGCGATTTTCGTCCCATGGCGGCGAACGATCAGGCCATGGACGATTTGCGCCGCATCTTGGAGGCGCGCGAACCGCGCTATCGGAAGGCCGACGTGGTGCTGGATACTTCAGGAGCGTCCGTCGAAGAGAGCTTTGCAAAGCTAAAAACGACGCTCGAAGCGCATTGGCAATAGGAGGGTGGCGTGGACTTAGCGGTAAGTCAGGAGGCGAAGAGCAAACCAGCCGCGGTGGACTATCAGACCGAGCCCTCGCGCTACAAGCACTGGCGGCTTTCCTTCGATCCTCCGGTGGCGACGCTCCGGATGGATGTGGCCGAAGACGGCGGGATTCGTCCCGGCTACAAGCTGAAGCTGAATTCCTATGACCTTGGAGTGGATATCGAACTTCGCGATGCGCTCGAAAGAATCCGGTTTGAGCATCCGGAGATCCGCTCGGTGGTTTTTTCGAGCGCAAAGAACCGCATTTTTTGCTCGGGTGCCAACATCTACATGCTGGGCCTTTCCTCGCATGCATGGAAGGTGAATTTCTGCAAATTCACCAATGAAACGCGGATGGGCATGGAAGATGCCAGCCGCAACTCGGGACTGAGGTTTCTTGCCGCGTGCAATGGAACCACTGCGGGCGGCGGGTATGAGCTGGCGCTGGCCTGCGACGAAATCATCCTTGTCGACGACCGTTCATCCGCCGTGAGCCTGCCGGAGCTGCCCCTCCTGGGAGTTCTTCCGGGAACGGGCGGGCTGACGCGCTTGACAGACAAGAGAAAAGTGCGCAAAGACCTTGCCGACATGTTCTGCACCAATCAGGACGGGGTACGCGGGCAGCGAGCCAAAGACTGGGGCTTGGTGGATGAGATCGTCAAGCCGCAACAGTTTGCCGAATATGTCAAGCAGCGTGCCCTGAAGCTTGCCGAATCCTCCGATCGCCCAGTGGGCGCAAAAGGCGTGTCGCTCGTGCCGCTAAAGAAAATCGCGGACCACGCGGGCCTGCATTACGAATACGTGGACGTGCAGTTCAACCGGTCAGGGCGCACGGCGACGATGACCGTGCGGGCGCCGCAATTGGCCGGCGAGCAAACCGTCGAGAAGGCCCTTGAGGCGGGTGCACACTTCTGGCCGCTACAAATGGCGCGCGAACTTGACGACGCCATCCTCAACCTGCGCACGAACGAACTCGAATTGGGGCTGTGGATAATCAAAACCGCCGGGAGCCCGGAGGCGGTCCTGGCCATGGACAAATTGATCTTGAGCCAGCAGAACAACTGGTTCATGCGCGAAGTGCTGGGAATGATCAGGCGCGCCTTCGCCCGGCTTGAAGTGTCGTCGCGCTCCCTTTATGCCATCGCCGAGCCGGGCTCCTGTTTCGCCGGCACCTTGCTCGAACTGGCCCTGGCGGCGGACCGCATCTATATGCGGGATACCGAAGAAGGCGAGAGCGCGGCCACCGTCACGCTTTCGGAGATGAACTTCGGACCGCTGCCGATGGTCAATCGCCTGTCGCGGCTGGCGGCGCGTTTCTACGATGACCACACTTATATGGAGTCGTTACGCGAGAAAATCGGAAGGAAACTCTCCTCCCGCGAGGCCCTGGAAGCCGGTCTGGTCACCGCTGCGCCCGATGATCTCGACTGGGATGATGAAATTCGCCAAGCCATGGAGTCGCGCGCGGCGCAATCCCCCGATGCACTGACCGGTCTTGAGGCGAACTTGCGGTTTGGCCCCAAGGAAACACCGGAAACTCGGATTTTTGGGCGTTTGTCGGCCTGGCAGAACTGGATCTTTGTCCGGCCGAACGCCGTTGGCCCGAGCGGCGCGTTGAAAGTCTATGGCACGGGCGCGCCGGTGAAATTCGATTGGGAGAAGGTTTGACGGAAGGATTCCGGAAAAACTGAGGGAAGTCATGGTCAATTACACGGAAAAAATTCCAAACAACGTCGATCTGGGAAGAGACCGCGTGTTGCAACGCGCGCTCGAACACTGGCAGCCGGCGTTTCTCGGGTGGTGGTACGACATGGGGCCCGCCGAAAGCCGCAACTATGACGTCTATCTGCGCACGGCGATAAGCGTGGAGCCGGACGGGTGGGCGCAATTCGATTACGTGAGAATGCCGGAATACCGCTGGGGGATTTTCCTGCAGCCGCGCGATGAAGACCGGCGGGTGAATTTCGGGACGCATAAGGGCCAGCCCGCATGGCAAGAGGTGCCCGGGGAATATCGCTCGACGCTGCGGCGCATCGTCGTGACGCAGGGCGACACCGAGCCCGCTTCGGTCGAACAGCAGAAAATGCTGGGGCTTTCCTGCCCGTCTCTGTATGACCTGCGGAACATTTTTCAGGTGAACGTGGAAGAAGGACGCCATTTATGGGCCATGGTCTACCTGCTGCATCGCTACTTCGGGCGCGACGGGCGCGAAGAGGCGGAAGCGTTGCTTGCGCGGCGCTCCGGCGATACCGACAATCCGCGCATCCTCGGCGCCTTCAATGAACCGACGCCGGACTGGCTGGCGTTTTACATGTTCACGTTTTTTACCGACCGGGACGGAAAATTCCAGCTTTGCGCTTTGGCGGAATCGGGCTTTGATCCGCTTGCGCGCACCTGCCGCTTCATGCTGACCGAGGAAGCGCATCACATGTTCGTGGGTGAAACGGGCGTAAGCCGCATGATTCAGCGAACCTGCGAAGTCATGAAAGAGAATAAGGTGGAAGATCCCTCCGACGTGCGGGCGCTCGGGGTGATCGACCTAGGGACCATCCAGAAATACCTGAACTTCCACTACAGTGTCACGCTGGACCTGTATGGCTCGGACGTTTCCTCCAACGCGGCGAATTATTTCACCAGCGGTTTGAAAGGGCGCTTCCGCGAGACGAAGCTCGAGGACGATCACGTGCTCATCGATTCTTCTTATGCTGTCTCGGAAGTCGCGGGCGACAAGATCGTGACCAAGAATGTGCCGGCGCTGACCGCGCTGAACGAGCGGCTGCGCGACGACTACATCGACGAGATTGCGGACGGCGTCAGCCGCTGGCAACGAGTGATCGATCAAGCCGGCATTCCCTTCCGCCTGACCCTGCCGCACAAAGGCTTTCATCGCGAAATCGGAAACTTTGCCGGCCACTTCATCAGCCCCGAAGGCGAAGTGCTAACGGAAGAGGCTTGGAAAAAGCATGAATTCGAGTGGCTGCCAAGTCCGAAAGACTACGCCTTCGTGCAATCGCTGATGAGCGGGCGGGTGAGCGAGCCGGGAAAGTTTGCGAACTGGATTGCACCTCCGCTCCGCGGCATCAACAACAAGCCCCTGAATTTCGAATACGTCCGTTTCAACTGATGGACAGCAACGCTCGCTCGCGGTCTCCCGGTAAAGGCGGAACTTTGTGCAGCCGATCATCGACATTCACGTTCATATCATGCCCTATCGCATGATGAAACCCTCCGCCATGGAGTTGATGAAACAGGGGCGCCAGGACTACGCGGACGTCGAGCGCTATTGCGGCGATCCCAAGGCCTTCCTCGCATTTCTGGACACGCTCGGTGTGGAACGCGCCGGGCTCATCAACTACGTCGCTCCGCGAATTATCGGCTTCACGCCCGAGGTGAACGACTGGAGCGCGCAATACTGCAGCGTGGCGCCGGATCGCCTGATCGCCTTCGGCGGGGTTCTCCCCGGAACGGTTCGCGATCCCGGGGCCGAAGTCGACCGTCTTGCGAAGCTCGGGATTCGCGCCATCAAGATGCACCCTTCGCACCAGGCCCTCTCGCCGAACGATTACATGGACGGAAATCGCGGATTGGCCGCGGTCTACGAGCGCGCGCAAGCGAATGGGTTGCCGATCATGATCCACACCGGAACTTCGATCTTCCCGGGAGCGCGAAATCGCCATGCGCAGCCGATCTTATGCGACGACATCTCGGTCGATTATCCGAATCTGGTGGTTATCCTGGCGCACGGCGGCCGGCCGCTGTGGATGAACGAGGCGTTTTTTCTCGTGCGCCGTCACAAAAACATGTACATGGACATTTCCGGCATCCCGCCGCAAAAATTGTTGGAATATTTTCCGCGGATCGAGGATATCGCCGACAAAGTTTTGTGGGGCACCGACTGGCCGGGCCCCGGGGTCCCCGAGATGAAAGGGAATATCGAGAAATTCAAGGCGCTGCCGATCGCGGAAGCCGCCAAAAGGAAAATTCTTTATGACAATGCCGCGCAGCTATTCCCGAAGTGAAGCGGATTTCCCGCGGGTTTTGCTGGGGCCATTTTGGGCGACGACAAACCAGTCTCAGACTAGCTTAGACGTCCATTGGGAAGATCGCGAGAATCCGAACGCGCCATGACGCTCTTCGAGCAGCCTGTGGAGAACGCGCCGAGGGAAAAACTGCGCGATGTGCAGTCGCAAAAGCTGCGGGAGTTGTTTCGCGTGGTTTTTGAGCGCAACCGCTTTTACACGGAAAAGTGGCGTGAGGCCGGCATTGCCCGCGGCGAGCTCGGCTCGCTCGCTGACCTTGCGAAGCTCCCTTTCACGCACAAATCCGAGCTCGCGCGTGCGCAGGACGAGGCGCCTCCCTTCGGGACGAACGCGACTTTTCCGGCCGAAGCTTACTCGCGCGTGCATCAGACTTCCGGAACTACCGGCGGGCCCCTGCGCGTCGTAGACACTCCCGAGAGCTGGGAATGGTGGGGGCGCTGCTGGAGGTTCGTTTTGCGCGGCGCGGGCGTAACTCCGAGTGATCGCGTGTTTTTGCCCTTCTCGTTTGGCCCTTTTATCGGATTCTGGGCGGCGGTTGAAGGGGTCCGGCAGCTCGGGGCGATGATGATTCCCGGCGGCGGGTGGGATTCGCTCGAGCGCCTGCGCATGATGCGCGACCTTGGGGCGACCGTGATTTGCTGCACGCCCACCTATGCGCTTCGGCTCGCCGAGGTCGCCCGCGAACACAGATTTGAAATGCGTTCCATCCCGGTGCGGGCGCTGATCCACGCGGGAGAGCCGGGCGCGAATGTGGCGCAAACGAAGGCGCGCATTGAGGCGGCGTGGAATGCGAAGTGCTTCGACCACGCGGGCGCGTCGGAAGTAGGCGCGCATAGTTTCGAATGCGAACGGCAGCCCAAGGGAATTCATGTCATCGAGAGCGAGTTTATCCCCGAAGTGATCGATCCCGAGACCGGGAAAAAAATGCAGCCTGGCGAAGCGGGGGAGTTGGTCATCACCAATCTGGGACGACCGGGATTCCCGGCGATTCGTTATCGCACCGGCGATCTGGTACGGCTGAATCTCAGCCCGTGCGCCTGCGGGCGCACGTTTGCGCGTTTTGATGGCGGCTTGCTGGGGCGCGTCGATGACATGGTTACGATTCGCGGTGTGAACGTGTATCCCACCGCCATTGAAAACCTCATCCGCCAGTTTTCTGCCGTTGACGAATTTCAGGTTAGGGTGAAGACGCGGCAAGAAATGGGGCACCTTGAAGTGCAAATCGAAGTCCATTCTGGCAGCGATGCCGAGGATGTGCGCATGCGTGTCGAGCAGGCCATCTACCGCGCGCTTTCTCTGCGCCCCACGGTGACGGTGGCGCCGGCCGGCGCCCTCGCCCGGTTTGAGATGAAGGCTCGTCGCTTCCAGCGGCTGGACCAAGGCTAATAAGCCGGCTCGCTCCCGTATTGCAGAACCACCTGGCTAACCAATGCGTGTTCGAACGGCTTCGGTTCCTGCGCGACAGCTGAACATTGGTTCGTTTTCTGAACATCTGTTCAGAAGTTCTTGACAGTTGCCACGGAAGGGAAGACACTTTGGAAAAGGGGCCCTTGGGCGCCTTGATTTGGCCCGGGAGCGCAGAACCATGCCGCGGCATCAGCAAAGCAAGGTTTTTCGGAATGGCCGCCAACAGCGGCGATACCAAGCGCGACGCCTGGAGATTCTGCGCGCGGCCGGGCGCGCCTTCCGCTCTCGCGGGTTTGTGGAAACGGGGATGCGCGACATTGCTGAAGCCGCAGGGCTGTCCCCGGCGAATCTCTACAACTACTTTCAGGGCAAACACGAAATTCTATTTTTCTGTCAGGACAGTTCGCTCGACCGCATGATCGCGGCGCTTGTAAGGGCGCGGCGCGCCAAGACCAGCGCGGCGGCACGGTTGCGCCTGGTCATTGTTTCTCATTTGCGCTGCCTGCTCGACGAAGTCGAAGGCTCGGCGGCACACTTGTTGACCAATGCTCTGCCACCGCGCGAGCTACGGTATCTGCTTGCGAAACGCGACCGCTACGAACTCGGCGTGCGCCAGCTGATTGCCTCCGGCATGCGGACCGGGGAATTTGTCTCCGGTGAAGCGGCGCTCGTCGCCCGCGCAATGCTAGGCGCTCTGAATTGGAGCGTGCAGTGGTTTCGCCCGGATGGGCCGATGACCGCCGAGGAAATCGCGGAAGAATTGGCGGACTATCTGATTCGCGGCTTGCTTTCACAGCCCGACTCGCTCGGGCGATTTGCGCCCGAAGGAGAAACGACGCGAATCCGCCAGATTTCGGAAGACAGGCGGATGAGGTTGGCGGCACGGTAGGGCGGGGGAAAGGTGGAGAATGACGACGTTCCCTCTTGCATCACAGAAAACCGCGCGGATCCGGTTCACGCTGAATGGCGAAGAAGTCGACGCCTGGTTCGCTCCGTACAAAACCCTACTGGAAGTCCTGCGCGAAGATCTCCTGCACACCGGGACAAAACATGGCTGCGAGTTGGGAGAATGTGGCGCCTGCGCCGTTCTTTTGGACGGCAAGCCCGTGCTTTCCTGCCTGGTTCTTGCGCTCGAGTGCGCGGGAAGAAGAGTCTTGACCGTCGAAGGGCTCAGCGCCGATGGAACGCTTCACCCCCTGCAAGATGCCTTTGCGGATCTCGGCGCGGCGCAATGCGGCTATTGCACGCCGGGGATTCTGGTAACGGCCAAAGCGCTGCTCGATCGGAATCCGCATCCGGACCGCGATCAGATCCGCGAAGCGCTTTCGGGAAATCTCTGCCGGTGCACCGGCTATCTGCAGATCTTTGAGGCGGTAGAGGCCGCGATCGTCAAGATTTCAGAAAGGGAAAAAGAAACCCATTAAAGGTCGGGCGGCACCCCTAGGTGCCTCTCCAGAGGATCGATGTCGGAGCAAAACGAAAAATCCGGCTCGCCGGCCGCGAGTTCCGGCTCGCCTGGTGAACGGTTTCGCGTCATTGGTGTACCCCGGCGCCGAGTGGACGGGCGCGCCAAGGTGACCGGGCAGACTCGCTTCGCCGACGACATCTGTTTGCCCCGCATGGCCCACTGCAAACTCCTGCGCTCTCCGCATCCTCACGCGCGGATCCGCCGCATGGATGTTTCGCGAGCCATGGCGCATCCGGGCGTTTATTTGGTTCTCACCGGGAAAGATCTTCCCGTCCAGTATGGGATTTTGCCGGTGAGCCAGGACGAGCAGGCGCTTTGCCTCGACCACGTGCGGCATGTGGGTGATCCGGTTGCGGCGGTTGTCGCCCGCGAAGAATTGACGGCCTTTGAAGCTCTGGATCTCGTCGACGTGGATTACGAAATTCTTCCGACTATCTCCGGTCCTCGGGAGGCGCTGGCCACGCCCGAGCCGCGGCTCCACGAATACGGCGAGCAGGGAAACATCCACAAGTTGGTGGCCCTCGAATTCGGAGACGTGGAACAAGGATTTGCCGAGGCGGACGAGATCTTCGAGGACACTTTTTTTTATCAGGGGAACACGCATCTTCCCATCGAGCAGCACGCTTCGGTCGCCATCAAAGATCCGGATGGGAAGTTGACCATCTGGTCGAGCACGCAGACGCCGCATTATCTCCATCGCGCTCTGGCAAAAGTCCTTGAACTACCGCCCGCGCACATTCGCGTGGTAGCCACGCCAAACGGCGGCGGGTTTGGCGGGAAAAGCGATCCTTTTCATCACGAAATCGTTGTCGCGAAGGCGGCACTGCTGCTCGATCGCCCGGTCAAAATCTGCCTGACGCGCGAAGAAGTTTTCTACTGCCACCGGGGACGCCACCCGGTGCTGATGAAATTCAAGACCGGCGTGAAAAAGGACGGCACCATCACCGGCCTGCATTTGCGGACGCTCATCGACGGCGGCGCCTATGGTTCGTATGGGGTCGCCAGCACTTACTACGCCGGGGCGCTGCAAACAACTACCTATCATATTCCGCGCTACCGATACGAAGGCTGCCGGACGTTTACCAACAAACCGCCTTGCGGGCCCAAGCGGGGACACGGCACGCCGCAGCCACGTTTCGGCCAGGAGGTGCAGCTCGACAAGATCGCGGAGAGACTTCACGTCGATCCGGCGGATTTGCGTCTGCGAATCGTGCAAGCTCCAAACACGGTGACAGCAAATTTCTTGAGGTTGGGCACCGTGAATCTCGGCGAATGCATTCGGCGAGTCGTGGAGGTTTCCGAGTGGAAAAGCAAATTCCGCAAGCTCCCCGAAGGCCGCGGGGTGGGAATTGCCTGCTCGGCGTATTTAACCGGGGCGGGCCTGCCCATTTATTGGAACAAGATGCCGCACTCCGGCGTGCAATTGAAATTCGACCGCGGCGGCGGCGTCAGTGTTTTCTGCGGGGCGACGGAAATCGGGCAAGGATCGGATGATGTTCTTGCGGGCATCGTCGCGGAAGTTCTTGGAATCGACCCGTTTGATGTGCGCTTGTTCACCGGCGACACGGACTTGGGCCCCGTGGATTTGGGTTCGTATTCGAGCCGCGTGACTCTAATGGCTGGAAACGCTGCGCTCGAGGCCGCCGAGCGCGGGAAGGCACTCCTCGCCGAAGCGGTCGCATTGAAATTGCAAGTGCCGAAAGAGCGATTGCGTTTCGCCGGCGGCCGCGTTTGCGATTCCGCTGCGCCCGACCAAGGCGTCAGTTTTGCAGACGCGATTTGTCTCGCGGAGGCGCGCTTCGGAACGATTGGCACGGTGGGCTCGTACACTCCGCCAAAATCGCCGGCCCTTTACAAGGGCGGGGGCGTCGGGCCGTCGCCAACGTATTCCTATTCCGCCGCGGTCGTCGAAGTGGAAGTGCATCCTCGGACGGGCTGGGTGCAGGTGAGGAAAGTCTGGATTGCCCATGACGTCGGGCGGGCGCTCAACCCGACGCTCGCGCGCGGGCAGGTGGAAGGCAGCGTTTACATGGGGCTCGGCGAAGCGCTGATGGAAGAGCAGGAGTTCCGCCGCCTGCCGAAGCGGCTTTCCCATGCGCTGGTCCACAAATTTCCCTCTATGCTCGAATACAAAAGCCCGACTCCGCTGGACATGCCGGAAGTCGTGACCGAGCTCATTGAGGATCCCGATCCTCGCGGTCCCTTTGGGGCGAAGGAAGTCGGCCAAGGGCCGCTATTGCCAGTCATGCCCGCGGTCGCCAACGCGGTTTACGACGCGGTGGGCGTGCGAATTGACGAAGTCCCCATCACCCCGGAAAAGGTCATGAAGGCGCTCGCCGAGAAGAGAGCGGGCCGCGAGCCACGCTTTGGTCCGGACCATTTCCCGCCGGTGAATTGGCCGGAGGCGCTGCGCGTTCCTCCTCCATGGGAGGGCGGCGACGGCAACGCCGTGAACGATGTCCAACGCGAGCGACCGCGCGCCAGGGAAGAGAAGGTGCTTGCGCCATGATGCGTCTGCCACTGTTTGAATTTCGCGCACCCGGGACAGTGGCGGAAGCCGTGCGCATTCTCGACGGTGAGGGGCCCAAGGCCATGCCACTCGCGGGTGGCACGGACCTGTTGCCAAACATGAAGCGGCGGCAACAAGTTCCAAAGACTCTGATGAGTCTCGGACACATCGAAGAACTCCAACGCGTGGAATTGAGCGATGCGGGATCCCGGCTCGGCGCTTGTGTGACGCTGTCTCGGATTGCCGCAGAACCGCGCTTTCGTAATGGCCTCACCGCCCTCGCCCAAGCAGCCTCCTTTGTCGCCACTCCGCAAATCCGCAACATGGCCACGCTTGGCGGAAATCTCTGCCTCGACACGCGCTGCAATTATTACGATCAGAATTATGAATGGCGAAAATCCATTGGGTTCTGCCTGAAAAAGGATGGCAACATCTGCTGGGTCGCTCCGGGCAGCGCAAAGTGCATGGCGGTCTCTTCGACCGATACTGCGCCCGCGTTGCTTGCGCTCGGAGCGCGGGTTCGCCTGGTTTCACGAACTAGTGAACGCGAAGTGCCCCTCACCGAGTTCTACCAAAACGATGGCATCCACTACATCAAGCGCCAGCCCAGTGAGCTGTTAACCGATGTGCTCCTGGACTCCTGCGAAGGCTGGAGGAGCACGTATTGGAAGCTGCGCCGCCGAGGCTCTTTCGATTTCCCGGTCTTGTCGGTTGCTGCTGCGGTGCTGTTATCTTCGAAAGGCATGGTCGTAGAAGCTCGCATTGTGGTGGGCTCGGTAGCGTGCCTGCCGCTCCTTGCCGCGGAAGCTGCGAGATCGCTTGCGGGCCGGCCGCTCGACGAGGAGTCGATCGCGCAGGCGGCGACACTCGCTGCCCGCATAGCCAAACCTCTGGACAACACCGATTTCGACATGACCTGGAGAAAGCGCGTGACCGCGGAATTCGTGACTTGTGCGCTGCGCGAACTTCGCGGCGATGACATGCGCGGCGAGCGATTGCTCCTGACGCGCCATTCTTCGAGCCTCTGACCGTTGTTTCGAATTGCTTGAGAGAGCAGGCATCCGGTCGATGTACCGCCTGCGGAACTACCCATCGTGCTGGCCGTAGGGCTGGCTTGACCGCCGATCCCCAATGGGCGGTTTTGCGCCGTAGGGACTTGCCAAGAACCCTGGCATCGAGCGCGTTGCTGCCCCGCGTCACGGCGACCTCTTTCCCATGCAAATCGAGCCTAGCCTCGTCGTATAGCGGAAAATGTAGGCCTGCACTCAACTGATGCGCGTCAAGAATTCATTCACTACCGTACACGCCATTCCAAGTGCCTCGGTTATCGCCGCCGGCCAACTGTCAGGCGGATGGAGGTGGGCTGCCCGAGGTGCCGCTGACGGTCACGGTGAGTGTCCCTTGGCTCGAGTTGCTGCCGGCGGCGAACGTCAACGCACTGCTGGACGTCGCCAGGTTGTGGTTGAAGGACGCGCCCACCCCGCTCGGCAGACCGGAGGCCCCGAGGGTCACTTGGCCGGTAAAGCTGGAGTGATCGTTCTAGTACTCGTCCTACTCGAACCCGGATTCATGAACCAGGGCGCCGGGAGGCTGAAGTTCGCCGTGCCTGCGGGGTTCACGGTAAGCGAGACGCTTGTCGAGTGCACGGTGGTCCGGCTGGTACCCGCTAATCGTTAGGCTGTAGGTTGCCGCCGGCGTCTTGGTAGCTGTCGTCACTGTCATCGTTGAGTTGCCGGATCCACGAACCCGGGCCAAAACTGGCATTGGCACCTGCGGTAGCCCACTGGCGGTGAAACCAACCGTTCCAGTGAGCCGGTTTCACTGTCCCAACCGTTGCTGTGTACGTGGTTTTGTTGCCTTGCGTTATGGTTCGAGAAGACGCTAAAGGAGCTTTCGGCCCTTTCAATTGGAGGTTTGACGCCGAGAACGATTACTGGCGCGCCTTCTAAAGGGCCCGAGGTTTTTGAGCCAAGCTGACCCGATGCTCTTGCCCCTTTCAATTTTTGAGTACCAACGGTACCGCAGGTTCAATTCGCTGGTAATTTAGTACCTAGGTATTGCGCTGTGCTCCGAAGTCATGCGATTACATATCTCAAGCCGCTGGAGGCGACTACCAATGACCTTAAGCGAAGACCGCGCAAGAATCCTCATCTCGCACATTGCCATGTCGACCCATGAAAAGGAAAGGCTCATCGACTTGGTGCGAAGAGTCGAAACTTTTTTCCTAGACACCGGCATCAATGTGCATCTGGAGATCGAGCCTTTTCGACGGGAACAAGTAAGAGCTCGGCCTTACTGACGCGGGTCTCGTGACCCTCGTCTAGGTACCAGCTCGGTAAACCTCAAGGCTAGCCGCTTCCCGCCAGGTAGCACGGTGATCCAATGCCATCGACCCCGATCTGGTCGCCATTGAGCATGCTGGTTTTCTGCTTCATGGATACGTTTCGCCGGGGCAAGGTCATCCAATGTTGCCGCATGGGGAGTGCGGCACCATGGGACAGTCAGGACTCACGCCCAGTGCCATCCCCTATTTCTGCCGCTTCGGTGGCAAGCCCATCAAGACCATTGCCAGAAGAGCGGTTGGCCGCCCGCCGCAAGATCAAGGATTTTCTCTCTTCACAAACCGCAGGGAACGCCGAGGATCCGCCGGTCGCAACGGCGGTGGCTCAATGCGCGTTACAACCTGCGAAGCCAAGATGGCCGACCTCGAGCGCCGGATCGCCGTCCTGCGAGGCCCCAATTCTCCGAGAGTGCGGCCACACCCCGCCACCGGGTCGCAAGTGCGGGTGCAACTTGCACTGCGCCCTCGAGTCGCTGGAGTTCCAGCTCGACTGGCAGCGGCATTACGGGCGGTCGTCACAACCGATGCGACCGAGTCCCGGACCCCTTCTGATTTGAGAGGTACGGGGGTACCAACGGCTCAACTTCATGGTCCTTTGGTACCGGAGTCTTGCGCTTAGTTCCATGGCACAACCACTATTGAGCCGCAAAAAGGGGCCAAGAACTCAATTGCGATTGCAAACTTAATTGAGGCCTGGATCTCGACGAGGGTTCAGATCGCTCGGCAGGGGAACTGCCTGGAGCGAGACCGAAATGCTGGACGCGGCTCGGGCCGGCGTGGCGCGGCCTTCAGGACGACCACGGAGGTGAAGGCGTAATGGGCGTAGACCTTATACCGAAAAATAAAAGCAGCCACGGGCTCAAATACAACTGGAGCGGCTACCGCTATATCTGTCAGTTTGCCTTGCGGCACGGCGTACCTACGGAGGAGTTTGTGTACGGTATTGTGGGCATCATGTCTAGCGAGTTCATTAGCGCCGAAACGTGCCGCAGGATGGCGAAAGCCATCGAGGCGAATGCGGCCGAATACAACGCTGCCTTTGGCGGTAATCCTAAACCAAATGGCTACGGCGATGCCCCGGCGGAGGAACACGCCAGGTTCTGGCGCGAGTCGCAGGGACTGCGCATAGACTAAGACTAGCCCACAAGCCCAGTGTCTCACTGGGATTGTGATGAGTCATCATTTGGTCTCACCGCAAAATGTAGGCGCATTCGCACCTAACGATTCACACCGTCGCTCGATTTCGTCCTCCATCACCTTGCACGAGTTTTGCGCATTGCACGCCGCATGCGGCGCAGGCGAGACGAGCAAGCACCGTCGCACTAACTCATTTGCTACCTGCTTACCCACGGTTTTCGCGCAACCCTTCCCCGAGGCATCCCCCGCGACCAGCTCGCTTCCCCCCTGTACGAGGAACTCCCCGCTGCAACCTCGATCCACCCAGACGCCAGCGCGATCGTACCCCCACGTCGCACCTTCCGTGCATGTCGCTGTGCCGATTTGCCTGGTCAATTGCACTTTGGCCCCCTGAGTATCCGCGTCGCAATAATTCCTTCTTCCATCGTACGAAGCGCAGCTTATCGTCTGGGTCTTGGCCGCAGCCGTCCCCGAACTGGCCGGATGCCCCGGCACGCCCACTACAAAATCCGCTTCGCATCCTTTATCAACCCATATGCCCCGGGCATCGTGTCCCCACGAGGAGCCCTCTTTGCACTTCGCATCGCTCCGCTGTCTCACGAGCTTCACGCCGTTGCTGGTATCTGCCAGGCAGACTTTTCTCAAGCCACCTTCTGATGCACACGTTATCGTCCTGGCAGCGCTTTCGCCGCCGCCGCTGCCGCTGTTTTCAGTGCGTCCCAAAGCAAACTCACCGCCGCATCCCTTGTCCACCCAGATTCCCTCTTCGTCGTAGCCCCACGACTCACCCTCTTTGCACGACGTCTCGCCGCGCTGCCGCACGAGTCTCGCGCCATACCTCGTGTCCGCCTCGCAGTAATGCTTCTCACCGTCCTCTGAAGAACAGGAAATGATCTGGCTCCGGTGTTCCTGGGGTGCCTGCCGCGTCAAGGCGCCATGGCAAAAGGGGAACAAGGCCGCCACGAAAGCAAAAATACACTGGCAAAGTCGCATGCCATTCTCCTGCGATGGTTTGAGGCCAGCGCGCCAAGTCGAGAAACCTGTTCACTCACCGCCCTCGGGCGGTGCTTTGGGAAGATCTATTTTCGAGACTGCCTTCAGAGAAAGGGCGGTGGCCCGCTCGATTATAGCAACCGGGAGACGCGCCAGTCAGATCGCGCGGGAGCGAAAGGCGCGAATGACGGCTGCGGGTAGATCCGTGGATGTCGGCGCTGAAACCAGGATCGCTGCCGGATAACTCGGGAGTCGTTTACAAGAATTTTAACAGCATGGTTGGCGGAACTTCGGGTTTGGGAATCGCGTTTGCGGTCACACCCTCGGGCGCGATGGTAGATACGCTGTCGTTCAGTCCCTCTGTGGGAGCGTCCCCGATTGGCGACGTGATTCAGGCGACCGATGGGACGCTGTTTGGAACGGCGTCGGTCGATGGGACTGTCAACGGGCAAATGTCGGCGCATGGAACGGTGTACATGATCACAGGCCTGCCGCCGAAGCACTGAATTGGCGTGCCGCTCGGGCTCGTTCTGGAGCACGTAGGTGTGTGGCTGAGCTCTCGTTCAGTCTATTGCGCAAACTAAATCCCCGGCGCTTGAGCGCGTGACACCGGGGACAAACCTTGACCGCGGCTTGCTATCCAGTAGCGAATTATGAAACCGGCAGTCATACAGCTGAGGATACTCACGGTCGCCAGGCCCAGTTTAAGGGCACAGTGAGCGATCTCAGGAATGATTCGGTAGTCAGTGAAGAAAGAGGGCAGTAACAATAAGAGACGCAACATGTTTGCTCCTTTCCCTAATTTCCTTCTTTGGCGGGTGCGGTCAGGCTCGGCGATTCCGCTGGACGGCGAAGCGAGCGAACGAGCCGCGTGACTTTTGCGACAAGCATTGCGACGGACAGGGCTGCCGCCGCAAGCAACGCGAAGTAAATCCACTGGTTAACGATCGCGAGAGAGTGGGCGTACTGCTCGGTGATTCCTGTTGTGGAACCTGCAGCCGCGACCCAGCTGCCCGCCCGGAGCAGGTAATAGACAACGACCAGTCCCCCAGTATGCAAGATGATGTTATAGGCCGCGCGAAAACGCGTCCAGTCTGGCCGGACAAGATTAATGGTTGCCCGCACGATTTCGGCAACGGTGAGCAACAAAATCGGGAAGTACACCTGATACCAGATGGGAGCGAGCTTCAAAAATCTCGCCGCGGGACCGAGGATCAGGAAGGGATAGCGCTGCACTCCGGTAACCCAGATCAACGCCACCGTCGAGGCAATAATGATGGACACGGACTCGAACCGTGAAATCCACTGGCCGCGGTCGATCGGCAGGCTGATGTTCTTCCCGATCTTCAAGTCCAGCCGCAAACCGCCGCATGTGCCACTGAGGTCCCAGCGGTCGGGATTTTTCGTCAAGTGGCGCTCGATCAGCGAGAAGATCAGCGTCACCGCGCTCAATTGAATAAAGAGTTGCAGTAAGCAAGAGGAAAGGACGTCGTTGAAGCCGACTTTCTGGCCGCTCGCGCCCAGCGCGATGAAAATGCCGGCGATGACCGCAAAGGTCAACCCCAGGTTGAAAGACAACACTCTCAGGTAGAAGGGAAATAGCACGGGCCCGATCAACTGGCGGCCAAACGCCAGTGTGCGATGGTCCTGGCGGTAACGTCCGGCCAGCACCAGCGGGTTCCCGCGCTGCTTGAGCAGCGCCTGCTGTTCCGATTCGGTGAGCGGTCGGCCGAGCTCTCCTGCTTTGTCTTCCATTTCGCTGCGAATGTCTTCCGACAGTTCGCGGACGATATCCTCGCGCTGCGCCTCGGGCAGGGCCTTGGCCACAGCTTTCAAGTAGCGATCCACTAGATTCATAACGCGCTCCGTACGTTCGTCACAGCATTCCATTCAGAGAAGAACTGATGCTCTGCCACTCCGCGAGGAGTTGTTTCAGAATTAGCTTGCCGTCCGCGGACAGACGGTAGAACCTTTTGTTGCGCTTCTCTTCTTCGCGCCATTCGCTGAGCAGCAGGCCTTGACTCTCTAGGCGCCTCAGCAGCGGGTACAGCGTGCCTTCGTCAATGGTCATGCCCTGTTCCTCCAGAGTCTTGCGCAGCGTGTAGCCGTACTGCTCCTTGCGGAGAGCCGCGAGGACCGCGAGGACGAGGGAGCCCCGACGCAGCTCCAGCCGCAGGTTTTCGAGCAATCCGTGGTTGCTTGTACTCTGTGTCATATAGTGTACGATACATACTATATGGCACACAGTATGTTTTGTCAAGCACTTTTTTGGAGGAAGCGTTGCCGCTTCAATCCCGAGGTTTTTGCTCAAGAACTGGACTACCGCGGGGGCTGATCGGCGTTTGGAGTGCCTTCGATCGATGCGCGTAGCGCTTTAGTCAATTCGCCAGCAATTTCGTCCTGCACGGCTACGCGGTCGACGAAGGGGCGGTCGTAGGTTTCCGACCAGATTACGTAGCCGTTTTCCGCTCGGACCAGGCGTGCGGCGATGCGTACGCTATTGCTGGATTGGCGCGTGCTCCCATCGAGAACGTAAACGACGCCGAGCGTCCTCGCGATTTCGGCGACGGGAATTTTCTTATTTTTGAAATAAAAGGAAGCCGTGGCCGCGGGGACGCGAATACCGGGTACCTTGCTTAGCTTGTCGATAATCTCCTCCGTCAGGCCGTCAGCGAATTCCTCTTCTTTCATGTCGGCAGTCAAGTCGAGAAAGGGCAGTACGGCAATTGACTTCTGGGGCAGCGCCGCCGGTGAGCCGTGTGCCGAATGATTTTTCAGCGAGATTCCACGATAAAGCAGAAACGCCAGGATCAGTGTGACGCCAAGGGTCCCGCCGATGGTCCCAATAAGCGCTGATCTGCGGCGCGAGTCGGACTGTTTGTGCACAATCGACGCTGAGCCGGCAGGTTCGGACACTGTCACGGTTGTTGCTGACCCTGTCTGGCCGTCTATCGAATCCGTCCAAGGGCTGACGGTCGCGAGCATGCGGTACCCGAGACGCGGCACAGTAGCGATATAGGTGGGCTGCTTGGGATCGTCGCCGAGCAGGCGGCGCAGTGAAGCCACGGCCTGATAGACGGAATCGGAAGAAACGGTCACGCCGGACCAGGCCTTGTCGAGCAGTTCCTCGATGCTGACAACCTCGCCGGAGCGCTCAGCGAGGCAGAGCAGCAGACGCATGGTGCGCGCCTCGAGGCGGGTCGTCTCGCCACTTCGCGAAAGCTCGCCGGAGGAGGGATCAACGCGCCAGTCGCCGATGCGAAGAATGGTGTTGGTGGGCCGTTCCATACGCGACGCCTGTTAGGTCTGATTTTCGACGGGCTTGGCAATTATAGACGCAAACGTAGGATAAGGACGGCTCGCTTCCAGCAGGTCTGCGTTTGCGAGCGCTGGACCCACTCTTAACCCGGTTTCTATCGTCCTTTCAGAACTATTCAGAGCATTTCAGAGAATGTTCAGGACTTCGCCTGCCGCGGAGCGATATGCTGCTCGCGAATCGGGAAGTTTCAGACGTGTTGGAGGCAAAAAGATGAGTAGCACGAACGCCGGAAACAGGGTTCCCAAGAGAGCGTTGAGCTTTTTGGGACTGAGCGCGCTACTGATAGGAGCAGGCTGGGCCCTGGCCAACAAGACCTC
>Ga0182038_10000330_pt1 | contig 23565 bp, 28 predicted proteins | sample sta12Can44000108_FD_125976 | JGI IMG/M metagenome (GOLD analysis project Ga0182038, IMG submission 125976) | Lab enrichment of tropical soil microbial communities from Luquillo Experimental Forest, Puerto Rico - statanox.12C.anox.44.000.108 | ecosystem: Environmental > Terrestrial > Soil >...
TGATGCTGCGGCTGCAGAGCGAGCGCATGCACGGCTCGTTTGTGCCGTCGACGCGCGAGTATTTTCACTTCTTCGGGCTCGATTACGACAAATTGCGCGCGGCCAAGCCCGACGCGCTGATCATGCATCCGGGCCCAATGAACCGCGGGGTCGAGATCGGCAGCGAGATTGCGGACCGACGAGATAAGCGACCAGACCGGGCTGTGGGAGGATATCGCGCAGCAATTCCAGCTTCGGAATTACCTCCATCCCGAAGCTGTGCACTCCCGTCACGTTACCCCCGGCCGGTTGAAGCTTGCGACGAGGCCCAGCTGCACCGGGTCACCGCCGGCGCCGAAGAACACAATCGGGATGACTGCCGCCGCCTTCTTCGCTGTAACTGCCGAGATCAGGTCGGTCGCGACCAGCAACGCCGCCGGAAGCCCGATCAGCTGGGCCGCGAGAGACGGCAGACGATCGACGCTTCCCTCAGAGAATCGGTATTCGATCGCGACATTCCGGCCAACGACAAAGCCCCGTTGCTCCAATCCCTCCAGGAACCCGGTCCGCAGCGGTGTTTCGGCCCCCGCGGAGCGTTGGCTGAGATAGCCAATGACCGGCAGTCCCGGCTGCGCCGTGGCGCCAAACGGCGCGAGCGCGGCCGCCCCGCCGATGACCGCGAGGAGCTCGCGGCGGTTCACTCTATAACCTCGTCGGCCCGGGCGAGGATCGACGGCGGGATGGTAAGGCTGCGTGCGCCCCGTGCCTTCGGTCTTCTTGGCCACGCTCAATTGGCGGCACGGAATGGGTTGGCGATACGCAGGCGCCCGTCAATGACCATCCCGTCCTGCATGTCTTCCGACCACAGGGTGCCGCAACCCGCGCGCAAAGCCGAGGCAACCATCAGCGCATCGAAGATACCGTAGCCGTGGCGTTCGGCGATTCTGAGCCCCTCTGCATGCGTGTCGATGTCGATCGACAGAACAGTACCGACCAGCGTGCGGATCGCCGCGAGCGAGTCTCGCACTTCCTCCCACGTCATGCCGAGCTTGCGCCTCGCCACATTGGTAAATTCATTGAGACCCTGCACACTGACAACACCGCCGCGTTCGAGCAAAACCTGTGCTGCCGCTGCACGCGGATCGGTGGTAATGGCATAGACTAGAATATTGCTGTCCAGGAACTCGCCCGCCATCGGATTCACCTGGCGTTGGCCTCCTCGCGATCAAACTTCCAGTCGGCAGGAAGCTGCTTGCGAAACGCGCGGATGCGCTCGAGCGCACGCTCACGGCTGCGGTCTCGCGCAATGTCAAAAGCCCGCTCGCCGGCGACGTGAACTTCGACCTCGTCGCCTTCTTTGAGCTCCAGCGCCTGGACAACGGAACCCGGAAGACGAATGGCAAGGCTGTTTCCCCATTTCGAAACGCGCATGATCCGCTCCTGATAGCCGCTTGTTCAAGTATATCATTGGCGGGCGCCGTCAAGGGCGGATCAGTCGGGCCCGTACGAGGCACCTTCTCACTCGATGACCTCATCGGCGCGCAGCAGCACCGTGTGCGGGATCGTCAGTCCGAGCGCCTTAGCGGTCTCCAGGTTGATGACCAGCTCGAAGCGCGTTGATTGGATGACCGGCAAATCGGCGGGGGCGGCCCCGTTCAGGATGCGTCCGGCGTAATCGCCGGCGAGCCGCATGGCTTCGCGGCGATTCGCGCTGTTTCTCATCAGCCCGCCGACGGCGACGAATTCGGGCCATTCGTAAATGGCCGAGATGCGGTAGCGGGCGGCGGGTGCAATCAGCTTGTCGGCGATCACCTGAAAATACGTGGTCGGACCACAAAGAAGACCGCGGAACTGGCGTTCGGCCATGGTCGCGAACGCCTTATCGATTTCATCCTCGTTGCGGCCGTGCAGAACCAGGATGGGCTGTTCCGACCGTCTGGGCGGCTGCTCCCACCCGGCGCAGTGCCACCGGCGTCACTGGCGTCTCCAGACCGACGAGAAAGGCAATCAGACCAGGCAGCGGCTGCTGAGGTATCCAATGACCGGCAGGCCCGGCTGCGCCGCGGCCGCAAACGGTCCAAGCGCGGCAGCGACAGCGCTGCTTAGAAGATCCCGACGCCTGATCACTCGATGACCTCGTCGGCGCGGGCGAGGATCGAAAGCGGGATCGTCAGGCCAAGGGCATTGGCGGTCTTGAGGTTGACGACCAGCTCGAATGTTGTCGGTTGCTGAACCGGCAGATCGGCCGGATTAACGCCCTTGAGGATCCGTCCGGCGTAAGCGCCGACCTGTCGGTAAACACCGGTGATGCCGGCCCCGTAGCTGATCAGCCCGCCAGCAACGACGAAGCCGCGCCACTCATAGATTGCCGGGATGGGATGGTGCGATGTCAACGCTACGAGCTGGTCACGCCGGTCTATGAAGAACGGATCCGCCTGGACGACAAGCGCACCCGCTTGCGGCTGAGGAAGGAAGGCGAAAGCCGCGTCGATCTGATCTTTGGTGCTGGTCTTCAAGACATGAAGCTGCACCCCTTTAACACGCGCCGCCTGATGCATGTCGTTGATGACGCCCTCGGTCTGTGGGTTGTCGGGGGTTCACGAGCAAAGCGAGGACCCGGGTCTGGGGACCAGCTCGGACAGCAGCTCCAGCCGCTTGGGGATCAGCTCGGCGGTCAGGAAGCTGACATCGGTGAGATTGCCGCCCGGCCGGGCGAGGCTAGCGATCAATCCGGCTGCCACCGGGTCGTCGCCCATCACCGAGACGATCGGGATCGTCGCGGTCGCCTTCTTCGCAGCAACCGCGGAGCGGTCGCCGCCGCTTGTTGCGATCACGTCAGCATGGCGGCCGACGAGGTCGGCAGCCAATGCCGGCAATAGATCGTAATTGCCGCCCGCCCAGCGGTATTCGATCGCCACGTTTTGTCCCACGACCCAAGCCGGCTTCGCTCAATCCCTGGCGGAAGGCAGCCGCGAACGGTTCATTTGGGTCGGGCGAGGTGCTGTTAAGGTAGCCGATCACCGGCATCGCCTTCTGCTGCGCGCGCGAGAGGGTGGGGCGTCCGCCAGCCACGCCGGCGGTTAAGATCAGGAAATCACGGCGTCTCATTGCCCGGCCCCGATATGGCGTCGACCGGGAACTATGGCTCAGCAGGGCGCTTTCGATAGCCGGATGTAAGACGCTTGTAAGGTTGAGCGCCTGGCGGCGGGGGGATTGTTTGGTGCCGGTCGCTTCGTTAACTTGGGCTCTGCACATTGGCAGAGGGCCGGAAATGGCGATCATTGTTGGCACTGGCGACTTCAAGTACCGCATCGTCGAGGATTGGGCGAAGCTGCCTGACGGTTGGTCGTTCAAGGAAGTCGGTGCGGTCGGGGTCGACACGAAGGACAACGTCTATGTCTTCAACCGCGGCGACCACCCGATCATGGTGTTCGATCGCGAAGGCAATTTTCTGCGCTCGTGGGGCGAGGGCCAGTATCCGCGCGCTCACGGCGTCCACATGGGGCCGGACGATTCGATCTATCTGACCGACGACGGCGGGCATTTTGTGCGAAAATGTTCGCTCGACGGCAAAGTGCTGCTCGAGATCGGCGTACCGGGCAAGCCAGCGCCCTATATGAGTGGCGAGCCGTTTCACCGCTGCACCCATACGGCTCTGTCGCCGAAAGGCGAGATCTATGTCTCCGACGGGTACGGCAACGCCAAAGTGCACAAATACTCGCCCGACGGCAGATTACTGCTGTCCTGGGGTGGGCCCGGGACTAGCCCTGGCGAGTTCAACATCGTGCATAATATCTGTACCGATGCCGATGGCTGGGTCTATGTCGCGGACCGCGAGAACCACCGCATCCAGGTGTTTGACGGCAACGGCAAATACGAGACCCAGTGGAACAATTTGCACCGGCCATGCGGGCTCTACATGGACTATACCCGCCACCCGGTCTGCTACATCGGCGAGCTCGGACCAGTGCAGCCGGTCAACCGCAATAGCCCGAATCTCGGCCCGCGGGTCAGCATCGTCGACCACCAGGGCAAACTGTTGTCGCGCTTTGGCGATCTTCATGCCGGCACAGCGCCAACCGCGTTTCTCGGTCCGCACGGGCTCAGTGTCGACTCGCGCGGAGACCTCTATGTGGGTGAGGTCTCGTGGACCCAGTGGCCGCAATTCTACCCGGATACGCCGCGGCCCGCTTACATCCGTTCATTGCAGAAATACGAGCGAGTGCACTAAGCGCATCTGGGAGAAACCCGAATGGCCGACATCGTTGGCAGGGGCGACTTCAGGTACCGCATCGTCGACAACTGGGCGAAACTGCCGGACGGCTGGTCCTTCAAAGAGGTCGCTGCCGTTGGTGTCGACAGCAAGGACCGCGTCTATGCGTTCAATCGCGGCGAGCACCCGATGATGGTGTTCGACCGAGACGGCAATTTTTTGAGCTCCTGGGGAGAGGGGCTGTGGCCGCGTGCGCACGGCCTGCACATGGGTCCGGACGACAGCCTCTACATGACCGACGACGGCGCCCATTGCGTCCGCAAATGCACGCCCGACGGCAAAGTGCTACTCGAAATCGGCATCCCCGGGAAACCGGCGCCGTATATGAGTGGCGAGCCGTTCCATCGTTGCACTCATACGGCCCTATCACCCAAGGGCGAGATTTACATTTCCGACGGCTATGGCAACGCCCGCGTTCATAAATATTCACCGGACGGCAAGCTCCTTTTATCCTGGGGCGAGCCCGGCACCGACCCCGGTCAATTCAACATTGTCCACAATATCTGCACCGATGCCGACGGCTGGGTCTATGTCGCCGACCGCGAAAACCATCGGGTGCAGGTATTCGACGGCAACGGCAAATATGAGACCCAGTGGAACAACTTGCACCGACCATGCGGGCTCTACATGCCGTACAGCCATCATCCGGTGTGCTATATCGGCGAGCTTGGCCCGAGCATGGCGGTGAACCGCAACTCCCCCAATCTAGGCCCACGGGTTAGCATCGTCGACCATGAGGGCAAACTATTGGCGCGCATCGGCGATCCTCGCCCCGGCCCGGGACCGACCCAGTTCCTCGGTCCACACAGCATGGCCGTTGATTCGCGCGGCGGCGTCTATGTCGGCGAGGTCGCCTGGACATTGTGGCCAGGCCTCTTCCCGAACGAGCCCCGGCCGGAGCCGATGCGTACATTGCGAAAGTTCGAGAAGGTGCGCTAAACCGCAGTTCGTCGCTGCTGGCGATGGCCGAGCTCAAAGCGGCAATTGAACGGTTAGAGAGAGCCGTGGCGGGGCTCGAGGCGGCCCGCGGGTTCGGCGAGCGCCGTCGCGAGGTCGCCAGATCGCGGCTCAAAGAGATCGCGGAGCGGGTCGATCAGGCGCTCGCCCGGATCGATCGCGTGCTGGGGGAAGGGGAATGACGTGGGACAGGTCAGCTTGACGGTCAACGGCCGCCCGTTCGCGGTCACCTGCGACGATGGGCAGGAAGCGCGCATCCGACGCCTCGGCCAATATGTCGATGCAAAGGTTGCGGAGTTCGTCGGAAGCGTAGGGCAGGTGGGCGAAGCGCGGCTATTATTGCTCGCCGCTCTGGTGGTCGCCGACGAACTGGCCGATGCGAACGAGGCGCTGCGGCTGGAGCGCAGCGGAGCGAGTGCTGCCGAGGCGGGTGCCGCCACCGATTCCGCAGCCGACAATGTTAACGGCATCGCACAGCGGGTCGAAGCTATTGCGGCGCGCGTGGAGACTTCCTAGCTTCTCAGCGGGGCGGAGCTGCGCGGTTCGTTAGGCCGCATGTTGCCCCGGGGCCGATTCCTACCTCTTGGGAGCCGTCTCTGTCGGAGTCGTGGCTTCGGCATATGGCGCCCACCTGCTACGGCGGGCCACGGAGGGTTTGCATGCCGACGGCCGAGGCGGCTTCGCCCTGCACTTTCAATTCCCTAGCCTCAGGGCACGGCGCATCGTGATCATTCTGTTTTGCGGCGACGTGGTCGGACGCTCGGGAAGGGACGCCGTCACAAAGCACGTGCCTGTCTTACGGCGAGAATTCGCGATCGACCTCGTCATCGTCAACGCGGAAAATGCGGCCGGCGGATTTGGTCTGACCGAGCGTCTCTGTGGCGAACTCTACGATTGCGGCGTCGACATCCTGACGACTGGAAACCACGTCTGGGACCAGCGTCAGATCATCCCCTACATCGACCGCGATCCGTGCCTCTTGCGGCCGGCAAACTTCCCGAAAAGGACGCCGGGTGCGGGCTGGCGGATCCATCGGGTCGGCGGGCAGAGCGTGCTGGTCGTGAATCTGATGGGCCGCCTTTTCATGGACGCGCTCGACGATCCGTTCACCCGGCTCGACGATATTCTCGCCGAGCATCGGCTCGGCGAGGACGCAGCGGCGATCGTCGTCGATTTTCACGCCGAGGCATCGAGCGAGAAGATGGCGCTCGGCCATTTTGCCGATGGCCGGGTCTCGGCCGTGTTTGGCACTCATGTTCATGTACCGACCGCCGACGCCCAGATCCTTCCCGGCGGCACTGCCTATCAGACCGATGCCGGCATGTGCGGCGACTATGATTCGGTGATCGGCATGCAGAAGGAGCCAGCGACGCGACGCTTTGTGACTAAGATGCCGGGCGAACGCCCGCAACCGGCCGAGGGCGAAGGGACGTTGTGCGGCATTCTGCTCGAAACCGATGACAGCAGCGGGCTAGCCCGAATGGTCGAGCCGGTGCGAATCGGCGGTCGACTCGCCGCGTATCTACCCCGGCGCTGAGCGCGGATCGCGACGGTTTCCTAGGTCACTCGGGCGGCTCGCCAGCTCCGCTAAAGGCTCGCCGATCGGGCGCCGAGATGCCCCAATCCTGCCATATTGGATTGTTAGCCCCGACCTTCCGACGGGCGTCCGGCCGCAATGCCGACGGAAAGCGGCGCAGAGATCGATGGCTGGCCATTCGCAATTCAAGAACATCATGTACCGGAAGGGCGCGCAGGACAAAAAGCGCGCCAAGGTCTTCACCAAGATCATCCGGGAACTCACGACCGCGGCCCGCTCGGGACTGCCCGACCCGGCGGCCAATCCGCGTTTGCGTGCGGCCGTGTTCGCTGCCCGTCAAGCCAATATGCCGAGGGACACGGTCGAGCGGGCGATTCGGCGCGGCTCCGGCGGCGAGGGCGGTGAGGCCTATGAGGAGGTGCGCTACGAGGGCTACGGTCCGGGCGGCGTCGCCGTCATCATTGAAGCGCTGACGGATAACCGTAATCGTACCGCGAGCGAGGTCCGAGCCGCTTTCACTAAGGCGGGCGGCGCGCTCGGCGAAACCAACAGTGTCAGCTTTATGTTCGAGCGCATCGGCGAGATCTCATATCCGGCAGCGACGGCGAGTGCCGATGACATGTTCGAGGCCGTCATCGAGGCGGCAGCGGAAAATGTCGAGAGCGATGCCGAGCAGCACCTCGTGACCTGTGCGCCCGAAGATTCCAACGCCGTTCGCGATGCCCTCGAAAGTCGATTCGGGCCGGCGGCGTCGGCGCGCCTGGTCTGGCGCCCGAAGACAATGGCACCGATCGACGAAGAGAACGCGGCGACCCTGTTCAAGCTGCTCGAGACGCTCGAGGACAGCGATGATGTCCAGAATGTGTACGCCAATTTCGAAGTAGCCGAGGACGTGATGGCGCGGCTCGGCGCCTGAGTTCGGGCGCAGATCGGCTCGGCACCAGCAATGCGCGTTCTGGGGCTCGATCCCGGGTTGCGCCACACCGGCTGGGGGGTGATCGACGTTACCGGCAACCGCCTTACCCACATCGCCGACGGCGTCGTGCACGCTGCGACCGACATACCTCTCGCGATGCGGCTCGTTTCACTTTTTCGGCAGATTGTCGCAGTGATCGAGCGCTTTCAACCGGACGAGGCGGCGGTCGAAGAGACCTTTGTCAATCGCAACCCGGCCTCGACCTTGAAGCTCGGCGTAGCCCGCGGCGTGGTGCTGCTGGCCCCGGCCGAACGCGGGCTTCCGGTTGCGGAATATTCGGCCAACCTGATCAAAAAGGCGGTTGTGGGCGCCGGTCACGCCGAAAAGGCGCAGGTGCAGATGATGGTGCAGCGGATCCTGCCGGGCTGCGACATCAGCGCGCCGGACGCGGCCGACGCTCTCGCCGTGGCGATCTGTCACGCGCACCACGCCGAGACGCGGCGACATTGGAAAGCGGCTTTATGATCGCCAAGCTCGCCGGTGTGGTCGATCAGATTGGCACCGAGGGCGCGGTCATCGATGTCGGCGGGGTCGGCTACCTCGCCTTCTGCTCGACGCGGACGATCAGCCGGTTGCCGTCCGTCGGCTGTACGGCGTCCTTACTGATCGAGACGCATGTGCGCGAGGATCACATCCATCTCTACGGCTTCGTTGACGCTGCCGAGCGCGACTGGTTCCGACGGTTGACAACGGTGCAGGGGGTGGGCGCGCGGCTGGCGCTCGCGATCCTCTCGGCGGTGGCGCCGGAACAGCTCGGCCTTGCCATCCTCGCCCAGGACAAGGCTGCGCTGACGCGCGCCGATGGCGTCGGCGCGCGGCTGGCCACACGTATCGTCAACGAGCTGCGCGACAAGGTAGGCGGTATCGCCGCTGCGGCGGCGACGTTGGTGCCGATCGCGCCCGCGCCGAATGCGGATGCCGGCCCTGCCGCCGATGCGGTGTCGGCACTCGTCAATCTCGGCTACCGCCGGACCGAAGCTTTCGGCGCAGTCGCCACGGCCGCCCGCCGACTCGGCAGCGGCGCGGACGCTGGCGCGCTGATCCGCGCCGGGCTGCAGGAACTCGCTCGATGAGCGACGCTGTGCCGCGCGCCGTCGATCCGGCGCGCTCCGAGCAGGATGCGGTCGAGGCTTCGCTGCGACCACAGACGCTCCCTGAGTTCGTTGGCCAGCGCCAGCTACGTGACAATCTTAGGGTCTTCATCGAAGCCGCGAGGGGCCGGGGCGAAGCCCTCGACCACGTGCTGCTCTCCGGACCCCCAGGGCTCGGCAAAACGACGCTCGCGCAGATCGTCGCCCGCGAAATGGGGGTGGGCTTCCGCGCCAGCTCGGGCCCGGTGATCCAGCGTGGAGGCGACCTCGCCGCACTGCTGACCAACCTGCAGCCGCGTGACATCCTTTTCATCGACGAGATCCACCGTCTGGCACCTTCGGTCGAGGAGATCCTCTATCCCGCGATGGAGGATTTTCAGCTCGACTTGATCATCGGCGAGGGGCCAGCGGCGCGGTCGATCCGCATCGATGTCGCGCCCTTCACCCTGATCGGCGCGACGACGCGGTCGGGGCTGATCACTCGACCGCTACGCGAGCGCTTCGGCATACCCTTTCGGCTCGTCTTCTACGAGGCGGCCGAGCTCAAGATGATCGTCGGTCGCGCTGCTCGGCTGCTCGGTCTCGACCTGCGCTCCGACGGCGCTGCCGAGATCGCCCGCCGCGCCCGCGGCACCCCGCGCGTCGCGATGCGCCTCATGCGACGCATCCGCGACTTTGCCGCCGTCGAGGGTCTGGCGAGCGTCGATGGGGCGGCCGCCGATGCGGCGCTACTGCGGCTCGAAGTCGACGGGTGCGGCCTCGACGGCATGGATCGGCGCTATCTGCGTTGCATCGCCGAAAACTACGGGGGCGGCCCTGTCGGGGTCGAAACGATGGCAGCAGCGCTCGGCGACGAGCGCGATGTCATCGAGGAGGTCGTTGAGCCTTATTTGATCCAAGAGGGGTTCGTGCAGCGTACCTCACGTGGCCGCGTGCTGACCCAGATCGCCTTCCGTTATCTCGATCTGCCGATGCCGGCGAGCCTGCCGGCCCAGCTCGATCTTCTGGCGCGTCTGCCGCTCGAACCCGAGCCCGGAGAGACGCCATGATACAAACGATCATCCAAAAGACGCCATAAAGGATCACCAAGAAATGCCGCCTACTCCTGTCGATGCCCTACCGCTTGTTGGTGCAGTTCCTCATGATCTCTCGATTATCGCCCTGTTTCTGCAGTCCGATGCCATCGTCAAGGTGGTAATGCTGATCCTTCTTGTTGCGTCTTTCTGGTCGTGGGCGGTCATCTTCGACAAGGTGATCCGGTTGCGCCGGCTGCGGTTTAGCGCGGCGAATTTCGAGGAATCCTTCTGGTCGGGCGGCTCGCTCGACGATCTCTACGAGAGGGTGGGTCAGCGCCCGCCCGATCCGATGAGTGCGGTCTTTTCGGCGGCGATGCGGGAGTGGCGGCGCAGTGCGGCCAAAAACCTGCTCGGCACCCCTGTCATGCGGACGAGCCTGCAACAGCGCGTCGAGCGGGTAATGACCGTGACGGTGGGCCGCGAGATGGAGCGGATCGAGCGCTTTATGGCGTATCTCGCGACGGTCGGGTCAACGGCGCCGTTTGTCGGGTTGTTCGGCACCGTGTGGGGCATTATGGACAGCTTTCAATCGATTGCCGCGTCGAAGAACACCAGCCTCGCCGTCGTAGCACCCGGGATCGCCGAATCGCTGTTCGCGACCGCGCTCGGGCTCGTCGCCGCGATCCCTGCAGTCATCGCCTACAACAAGTTCGCGACCGATTTCGGGCGCTATGCCGGTCGGCTCGAAGCGTTTGCTTCCGAGTTCAGCGCCATTCTGTCGCGCCAGCTCGACGAGAGGCCGTGAGCGATGGCGGGATCGAGCCTTGGCGGCAACGGCCAACGCCTTGTCGGGCGATATCAACCGATGTCGGCAATCAACGTGACGCCATTCGTCGACGTTATGCTGGTACTGCTTGTCGTCTTCATGGTCGCGGCACCCCTCTTGACGGTCGGGGTGCCAGTCGATCTGCCGCAAACCCAGGCGCCGCCGATCACCGAGCCGAAGGAACCCCTCGTCATCACAATTAATGGCGAGGGTCACCTCTTCATTCAGGAGACCGAGGTCCCGACCGAGTCGCTGGTCCCGCGATTGGGGGCGATCACCGGCAACAACCCGGATGCGCTGCTCTACGTTCGGGGTGACAAGGGCATCAACTATGGCCGCGTGCTCGAGGTGATGAGCCTTGTCAGCTCGGCCGGGTTCCGCAAGGTGTCGTTGATCGCGGTGCCACCGAAGGGAGCAATCGCCCGAGCAACATCCGGCGCGGCGCCCCCCGACCGATCGGGGCAACCGGTCAAGCGCTGAGAAGGGTCACGCGATCTCAGTCCAATGAGCGTGGCGACCGCAGAACCGGGACTGACCGAGGAACCCGACGCCCGAGACGAGATGCCCGACAGCGTCGCCCCGCGCGGCATCGCGTTATCGGTGGCACTGCACCTTGCCCTCGGCATCCTTTTCATTTTTGGTCTACCGACATTGTTTGCTCCCCCCCCGCTCGAGGAAATGCCGGTGGCGGTCGAGCTTGTGACGATTGCGCCGGAAACCCGAGCGACGCGGCCCAATCCGAACCTGCCGCGGCCAAATGCCAAGCCCGAGGTCCCGGTTGCGGATGGGCCGGTGGCGAAGCCTGAGCCCGAGCCGCCGGTTCCCGCCCCGGTTCCGCCGCCTTCGGCCGAGATGCCGCCGCCGTCTCCCGAACCGCCGAAACCGCCGGAGCCCAAGCCGGCAGCGCCGCCGCTGCTGAAGCCGCCCGAGCCGAAGCCAGAGCCGCCGAAGCCGACCGAGAAGGCCGAGGCTCCTCGGCCCAAGGAAAAGCCCGAACCGCCACAGCAAATGGCCAAGAACGAGCCAAAGTCAGAGCAGAAGAAATACGATCCCGGCCAGTTCGAGGCTTTGCTGAAGAATCTGGCGACGCAACCGACCGCGCTGTCACCGGATGCGCCGCCGCAGAGGCCGCGGGTCGCGTCGGCTCGGCCGTCGTCGCAGCCCCGGGCACCGCTCGGCAGTCAAATTACCGCTAGCGAAGTCGACTTGGTGCGACAGCAGATCGCGCGGTGTTGGAACGTACCGGCGGGCGCTCGTGATGCCAAGGATCTCGTCGTCGAGGTCAGGGTCGCCGTCGATCCGGACGGTACCGTGCGGCAGGCGACAATCGTCGATCAGGCGCGCCTCGGCAGCGATCCGTTCTTCCGCGCAGCCGCCGAGAGCGCGAGGCGCGCCTTTTTCAATCCGCTGTGTAAACCATTGCACTTGCCTCCGGAAAAATACGCGATCTGGAAAGATCTGGTCGTCGACTTCAGCCCCAAGGACATCTTATGAAATTGAAAAAAAATTTCCTCATGTTTGTCGGGGCTCCGATCGCGGCGCTCGCGATATTGCTGCACGCGAGCTCGCCCGTCCGCGCCGAGCTGCGGATCGACATCACCAGCGGCAGAGTGGAGCCCCTACCGATCGCCATTCCGGCGCTCGCCGGCAGTACCCCGAATGAGAGCCAGGCAGGACAAGATCTAGCCGGCGTCGTTTCGGCGGACCTCGGGCGGTCGGGCCTGTTTCGGCCACTTGATCCGCGCAGCTTCATCCAGAATATATCAGTCTCCGACGCCCAACCACGATTCGGCGACTGGCGCCAGATCAATGCCCAAGCGCTGGTGACAGGATCGGTCAAAACGCAAGCCGATGGAAGACTAAGGGTCGAGTTCCGGCTCTGGGACGTCTTTGCCGAGCAGCAGCTATCCGGATACGGTTACACGACGACTCAGCAGAACTGGCGCCGCATTGCTCACATAATCGCTGACGAGGTCTATAAGCGCATCACCGGCGAAGAGGGGTATTTCGACACTCGCATCGTCTACGTGTCGGAGTCCGGCCCACCGGACAAGCGGATCAAGCGCCTGGCGCTGATGGACCAAGACGGTGCCAACAATCGGTTCCTGACGGACGGGCGCTCCCTGGTGCTGACCCCTCGGTTCTCCCCGACGGCCCAGGAGATCACTTACCTCTCCTACGCAAATGGCTCACCGCGCGTTTATCTTTTCAATATCGATACGGGGCAGCAGGAGGTCGTCGGCGATTTTCCGGGAATGACCTTCGCGCCGCGCTTTTCCCCAGATGGCAACCGGGTGGTGCTGAGCCGCGCTGAGAACGGCGTCAGCAACCTGTTCGCTCTCGATTTACGCACTCGCCGGCCCACACGCTTGACCGACAGTCAGGCGATCGACACGTCCCCCTGTTTTGCGCCCGACGGCAGCAAGATTGTCTTCAATTCCGACCGAGGTGGTTCCCAGCAACTCTACGTCATGAATGCGGACGGCGGCGACGCCAAGCGGATCAGCTTCGGGGCAGGCAAATACGGCACCCCAGTCTGGTCGCCTCGTGGCGATCTGATTGCCTTCACGAAAATCGAAGGGGGATCTTTCTTTATCGGCGTGATGCGGCCGGATGGCTCGGGCGAACGGCTGCTGACGCGCGATTTTCTGGTCGAAGGACCGACCTGGGCACCGAATGGCCGGGTGCTGATGTATTTCCGCCAGTCTCCCTCCGATTCGCGTGGACATGGCGGTTCCCCTCGCCTGTTCTCGATCGACTTGACCGGTTCCAATCAACGCGAGGTAACCACGCCAATGGATGCTTCCGACCCAGCTTGGTCTCCCTTGCTTCGCTAATTGTCGTGGCGATATTGTCTGCCTGCCGGTTGAGGGGGATTCAGATGCATGCAAAAATAACTGCTCTGCTGGGTGCTCTGCTGCTGCTCGCGGCGTGCAGCAGCCCACCGCCGGAGCCTCCTCCGGCGGGGCCGCCAGGCGGATCGGGCGGCGCCGGTTCAAGGAACATCGTGCCGGGTTCTCAGCAGGATCTGGAGGCAAGCGCGGGCGACCGGATCTTCTTCGCCTTCGACCGATCGGACATCAGCCCGGAAGCGCGTGAGACCCTCTCCCGGCAGGCCGATTGGCTACGGCGCTACCCGAACGTAACTGTCACCATCGAAGGCCATTGCGACGAGCGCGGTACGCGCGAATACAATCTGGCACTCGGCGAGCGCCGCGCCCAGGCCGCCAAGAATGTTCTTGTCGCCTCGGGGATTCCGGCATCCCGGATCTCGACAATCAGCTACGGCAAAGAGCGCCCGGCGATCGTCGGTTCGACCGAGGAAGCCTATGCCCAGAACCGCAGAGCGGTCACCGTAGTCAATTGAGAACCTTCATCCACCACCATCGGATGAGCGGGAGGAGCAAGATCAGGCGCGAAGCCATCGGCAGCGTTTCACCCCGTTAGCAATTGCGTCACGCCCTTTTTTTGCCCTAAAGGGGCTCTAGTACCTCTCTTCACCTACCCGCGGGACCACTCTAGTGGTCGATGCAGTGATGGTCGATGCTGCGAGAGCCCTGCCCCCGGCTTTCGGGCGGATTTCAAGAGGCCTTCGGATGCTCAGGCGCTCGACGCTGCCGCATGCCCGTCCAACTCTGCTGCTGATGCTTCTCGCCGTAGCCCTACCGTCGCAGCCGACGCGATCACAGGATCGAGGGATGCAAGAGCGTCTCGATCGACTGGAACGGGATCTCAGCATGTTGCAGCGGCAGGTCTACCGCAGTGCCGGGTCCCCTGTTCCTCCGGGCTCCCCGGGTCCGGTCGACAGCGAACTACGGATGGACCGGATCGAGACGCAAATGCGCGAGCTGACCGGCCGGGTCGAGGATGCGGTAAACGGGGTAGAGCAGCTGCGACGGCGTTTGGAACAAATCAACAGCGATATCGATGTGCGATTTGGCCAAGGCCAGGGGCCGCCGCCAGCCGCACCCCCGTCCTCCCGTTCGGCCGGCGGCGGTGCGGTCGCCAGCGCGTCCGCCGGAACTCTCGCGACCCGTAGTGCTCCGCCGGCTGCGAGCGCGACGCCGCTGGTGCCGCTCAACCCTCCGATACCACCGGCGACATCGGTGCCTCCGCCGCCCTATACCCCTACCGGTCTCGGCACATTGACCCCTCCCAGGGGCCTGCCGGGACCGCCGCCTTTCACGCCCGAGACGGACAACGCAGGGACGGCCAGCGCCCCTCGCTCACCTTCCTCGGGTGCACTGCCGGCTGGTTCAGCCTCCGAACAGTATAATTTTGCTTTCGGCTTGCTAAAGCAGGCAGACTATCCGGCTGCCGAAGCGGCGTTGAAGAGCTTTGTCCGACAACACCCGGACGATGGGCTCGCCGGAAGCGCGCAATACTGGCTCGGCGAAACTTATTACATGCGTGGCAACTATAGCGAAGCCGCAATAGCATTTGCCGAAGGTTACAAGCGCTATCCGAAGGGGTCCAAGGCGCCGGACAATTTGCTAAAGCTCGGCATGTCGCTCGCCCGTGCGAACCAGAAACAAAATGCATGCACCGCGTTCGCGCAGCTCGATCACGACTTTCCTAACCCGGGAAATGCGGTCAGGGAGCGGGCGAAGGACGAGAAGAAGAAGCTTGGTTGCTGACCGCGAGGACCCCGCCAAAACGCTTACCCTGGCCGACTTTACGGCTTCCCTCACCCCGCTCGCTCGTTTCGAGACCCGGCCGTTTCTCGCCGTCGCGGTTTCCGGCGGCCCCGATAGTCTGGCTCTCGCTATTCTTGCGAGTCGCTGGGCGCGCGAGCGGGAGGGAGAGATCTTTGCGCTGACCGTGGATCATCGGTTACGGCCGGAAAGTAGCGCGGAGATCCGCCTGCTGCACGCCTGGCTCGAGGCACGGGCAATCAGGCACGAAATTCTCGACTGGTCGGCAGACAAGCCGGAAAGTGGGATACAAAAGGCCGCCCGCGAAGCCCGTTATGCGCTGCTCGGCGAATGGTGTCGAGAGCATGGCTGCCTGCATCTCTTAACCGCGCATCAACGCGAAGATCAGGTCGAGACCCACCTTATGCGCCGCCGAGCCGGCAGTGGCGCAGACGGTCTCTCGGGGATGTCGGCGATCCGCGAATTTGCCGATTGTCGGATCTTGCGTCCTTTGCTCGGTGTCGCTAAGGCCCGCCTCGCTGCGTTGCTGGACGCCGAGCGACAACCTTTTGTTACCGATCCCAGTAACCGCGACCCGAAATTTGAGCGATCACGGTTGCGCGGCCCCGGTGCGTTGCCTGTCGGGGCGGATTTTGCCACACTGCTCAGCGGCATTGCCAAGCTCGGGCATGAGCGGAGGGCGCGGGAGCGCGAACGCGATCAGCTACTCGCTCAGACAGTGATTCTGCATCCAGCCGGATTCGCCGTTCTTGATCCCAATCTCGCGCGCGCGCCATCTGACATTGCCGAGCGGGCGCTCCAGGCGATTGTCACTGTCGTCGGCGGTACACCTTATCCGGTCCGACGCAGGCAAGTAGCCCATTTGCGCAGCTTGCTTGCCGGAGCCGCGTGCCGCGGACACACGCTTGGCGGTTGCCGCTTCATCCATTGGCGTCACCGAATTCTTGTTTTGCGAGAGCTTGCCGTCGCGGCCGGGCCGGTTCTGTTGACCCCGGGGACGAGGATCTTGTGGGACCGCCGCTTTAGTGTCGTCTTGCCCGCGACCGCGACTCGGGCCGTCGCGATTGGCTATCTCAGCAGCTCTGGAGTAGTCGCGCTGAACCATCATCGGCCGGAGCCGCGCCGCCGCCGACTACCTCGCTTCATTTATCCAATTCTTCCGGCGGCGTGGGACAAGGAGGGGGTCGTCGCCGTCCCCCATTTAGGGTACCAGCGCGAAAGAGACGCCGCCTTACCCGAGTTTAGCTTTCGGCCGGACAATCCACTGACACGGGCAGGCTTTACAGTTGTTTAAGCCCGGGCGCATCTTATGTCTTAGCTGGGTGAAAATGATCGCGGGCCAACCCCTGGCGGGGTAGGATTAACCGTTCGCGTGCGACTCGCCTGGCATGGAAAGGCCTCAATCGTGAATAATTTTGGCAAGAACCTTGCCCTTTGGATCGTAATCGGGCTGCTTCTCGTCGCGCTTTTCAATCTGTTCCAGACTTCTTCCAGCCGGGGACCGCAATCGACTCTCGCGTTTTCTGATTTTCTCAATGACGTAAACGGCGGGCGGATTTCCGATGTCACGATCCAGGGCAACAATATTAGTGGCCATCTCACCGATAGCCGTGCGTTTACTACTTACGCACCGAACGATCCCAACCTTGTCAATCGGCTGACCGAGAAGAATGTGCGCATAACCGCGGCACCCGTCGACGAAAATGTGCCGTCGCTGTTCGGTGTTCTAATCTCTTGGTTTCCGATGCTCCTGCTGATCGGGGTCTGGATTTTCTTCATGCGTCAGATGCAGGGCGGCGGCGGTCGGGCAATGGGCTTTGGCAAGAGCCGGGCACGCCTATTAACCGAGAAAGTCGGGCGGATCACCTTCGAGGATGTGGCTGGGATTGACGAAGCCAAGCAGGAGCTCGAGGAGATCGTCGAATATCTTAAAGATCCTCAGAAATTTCAGCGGCTCGGCGGCAAGATCCCTAAGGGTGTGTTGCTGGTGGGCCCGCCAGGCACCGGCAAGACGCTACTCGCCCGGGCGATCGCCGGCGAGGCGAACGTCCCGTTCTTTACGATATCCGGCTCCGATTTCGTGGAGATGTTCGTCGGCGTGGGCGCGAGCCGCGTGCGCGACATGTTCGAGCAGGGCAAGAAAAACGCGCCGTGCATCATTTTCATCGACGAGATCGACGCGGTGGGCCGCCATCGTGGCGCTGGGCTGGGCGGTGGCAATGACGAGCGCGAGCAGACCTTGAACCAGCTGCTCGTCGAAATGGACGGCTTCGAAGCCAATGAAGGCGTGATCCTGATCGCCGCGACCAACCGACCCGATGTGCTCGACCCGGCGCTGCTGCGTCCCGGCCGTTTCGATCGCCAGGTGGTGGTGCCGAACCCCGATGTCGTCGGCCGCGAGAAGATCCTTAAGGTCCATATGCGCAAAGTGCCGCTGGCCTCGGACGTCGATGCGCGGATCATCGCTCGTGGTACTCCCGGCTTTTCCGGCGCCGATCTCGCTAATCTCGTCAACGAAGCGGCGTTGATGGCTGCGCGCAAAGGCAAACGCTCGGTAGCAATGAGCGAGTTCGAACAGGCCAAGGACAAAGTCATGATGGGCGCCGAGCGGCGCTCGATGGTGATGACCGAGGACGAGAAGAAGCTGACCGCCTACCACGAGGGCGGTCATGCGCTGTGCATGCTTTATGCCGAAGGGCACGAGCCGCTGCACAAGGTGACGATCATCCCGCGCGGCCGGGCGCTCGGCATCACCATGTTCCTTCCGGAGCGCGACAAGTACAGCCAGTCCAAGATCGAAATCAAAGCGATGGTCGCGAGCCTGTTCGGAGGCCGCGTGGCCGAAGAGCTGATCTTTGGACCGGACAAGGTCACAACCGGTGCCGCCGACGACATCCGGCGGGCGACCAATCTGGCGCGGCGGATGGTCACCGAGTTCGGGTTCAGCGAGAAGCTTGGGCCGCTGCGCTACAGCGAGAATGAGGAGGAAGTGTTCCTCGGCCACTCGGTCACGCAGCGCAAAAATGTCTCCGACGCGACGGCGAAGGTCATCGACGAGGAAATCCGCCGCATTGTCGACGAAGGCGAGCAGCGGGCGCGGGAAATCCTGACGGCGCATCTCGACGAGCTGCATGCGCTGGCCAAGGGCTTGCTCGAATACGAGACGCTGTCGGCCGAGGAGATCCGGCGCATCATCAGGGGCGAGCGAATCGTACGCGAGACGTCCTCAGGACCCGCGCCGGACGAAGCGCGCCCAGGGAGGCGCAGCTCGGTGCCGCCTTCCGGCCGGCCAGCCGGTCTCGAGCCCGAGCCGCAGCCGGGCGCCTGACGACCCGGGCTACCCAATTGGGGGTGGGATGACGCGGCGGCTGTTCGGCACCGATGGGATCCGCGGGACCGCCAACAGCGAACCGATGACGCCGGAGACGGCGCTGAAGGTGGCGATGGCCGTCGGCGAATGCTTTCACAACGGCACGCACAAACATCTCGTCGTCATCGGTAAGGACACCCGGCTGTCGGGGTACATGCTCGAACCGGCGCTGACCGCCGGCTTTGTTACGATGGGGCTTGATGTCGTGCTGGTCGGCCCGCTCCCGACCCCGGCGATAGCCATGCTGACACGCAGCCTGCGCGCCGATATCGGCGTGGTCCTGTCGGCGTCGCACAATCCGTACGGGGACAACGGCATCAAGCTGTTCGGTCGGGACGGGTACAAGCTGTCCGACGAGCTCGAGCTGAAGATAGAAGGCCACCTCGACAAAGGACCGAGTCGGCGCGCGGTCCCGGCAGAGCTCGGGCGGGTCAAACGGCTCGACGACGCCGGCGGGCGCTACATCGAGTTCGTCAAGCAGAGCTTTCCTCGCGGGTTGAGGCTCGACGGACTGCGCATCGTCGTCGATTGCGCTCACGGCGCCGGCTACAGAGTCGCCCCTACGGTTTTCTGGGAGCTCGGCGCCGAGGTGTTCTCGCTCGGAGTGTTACCTGACGGTCTCAATATCAATCGTGAGTGCGGGGCGCTGGCCCCTGAGCAGATGCGCCGCGAGGTGTTGGCCCGGCGAGCCGATATCGGGATCGCCCTCGATGGCGACGCCGACCGGTTGATTGTCGCCGACGAGCGCGGTGTCATCCTCGACGGCGACCAGCTCATGGCGCTGATCGCGACCGGCCTCGCTCGCAACGATCGCCTCTCGGGCGGCGCCCTGGTTGCTACCGTGATGTCCAATCTCGGCCTGGAGCGCTTCCTCTCTGGCCACAATATCGGGCTTCACCGAACCGCGGTCGGCGACCGCTACGTCGTCGAAAAGATGCGTTCGCTTGGCTGCAACCTTGGCGGTGAGCAGTCGGGCCACATCATCCTCGCCGACTACGCGACCACCGGAGACGGCTTGATCGCGGCCCTTCAGGTGTTGGCGTCGATCGTCGAAACCGGCCGACGCGCGAGCGAGGTGTGTCAGCTGTTTACCCCAGTCCCGCAGTTGCTGCGAAGCGTGCGCTTTGGTGAGGGCCGACCGCTCGAAATGGCTGCAGTTCAGCAAACCATCGCCAGCGGCGAGACCCGGCTCGGGACTGGCGGGAGGCTGGTAATCCGCAAATCGGGAACCGAGCCGGTGATTCGGATCATGGCCGAAGGCGAAGACGAGGAGCTCGTCGCCGGGGTGATCGATGAGGTCTGCGAAGCGATCCTCAAAGCCAGTCCGGCGCAGGCTGCGGAATAATGCGCGGCAGGGTGCTGATCATCGCCGGCTCCGACTCCGGGGGCGGCGCCGGGATTCAGGCCGACATCAAGACGATCTCGATGCTCGACGCCTATGCCGCTACCGCGATAACCGCGCTGACGGCGCAGAATACCGAAGGTGTCTTCGGCGTCTTACCGATACCGCCGGAGTTTATCCGCCAGCAGATCGCGGTGGTGCTCGACGATATCGGCGCCGACGTGATCAAGACCGGGATGCTGCATGACGCAGCCGTGATCGAGGCTATTGTCGGGGTGCTCCGCGAGCGCGGCCCTGCAATCCCGCTCGTTGTCGACCCGGTGATGGTCGCCAAGGGAGGCTCTCGCCTGATTGAGCCCGACGCGGTTGAGGCGCTGAAGCGGCTGCTGATCGCGGGCGCCGAGGTCGTCACACCGAATCTCCCCGAAGCCGAGATCTTGTGCGGCACGACAATCGGCAACCTTGCAGAGATGCAGGCTGCCGGTGAGACCCTGCTCACTTTTGGCTGCCGGGCGGCACTGATCAAGGGCGGTCATCTTTCCGGGGAAACCGTGTCGGACGTCCTCGTCACCGACAGCGGCGGCGTCAGGGTCTGGGAAAGCCCGCGGATCGCGACCCGGCACACTCACGGCACCGGTTGCAGCCTCGCCTCGGCGATCGCAGCCAGCCTCGCCCAAGGTCTCGCGGTCGAGAGTGCCGTCGATCGCGCGCGCGCCTACGTCCACCGGGCGATTGCCGAGGCACCCGGTCTCGGGCGTGGCCACGGGCCGCTCGACCACGCGCATCCGCTGCACACCAACGGCACCACGCAGCAAAAAACAACGTAAATCGCGGCGACACCCCCAACGACACTCGGTCCGTTGCTCAGGATAGCCCGTAAGATCAACCTGTTAGGTCGAAATTTGCGGTGCCGAAAAACAACGTAAACGGCGTCGCGGTATCAACGAAAACGGCACAGCCCTGAGGGAGCGGGAACAACGAGAATGGCGCGGCGAAACGCGGCGCGGTTTCGGTGAGTTTTTCTCAATCGCCGGGTCGGTCGAAGCGGTTCCGACCCACGCTGAGCGCTTGGCGGATTAGACCAGCCGACCCTGGGCGCGCTAAGGTGCGGCACCGCAGCGGAGGTGGCAATGGCAAAGAGTTATCGGGTCGCGGTGATCGCCGGGGACGGCATCGGGCATGAGGTGATGCCCCAAGGGGTCGCCGCGATGGAGGCGGCAGCGCGCGCCTTCGGTTTCGGCTTCGCGTGGAACGAGTTCGACTGGAGTTGCGAGCGCTACACCAAGACAGGCGGGATGATGCCGGAGGACGGGCTCGAGCGGCTGCGGTTATACGATGCCGTTTATCTCGGTGCCGTCGGTCACCCCGATGTTCCGGACCATGTCTCGCTATGGGGGCTCCTGATCCCGTTGCGGCGCGGTTTTCACCAATACGTCAATCTCCGCCCCGTGCGTCTGCTCGCCGGCGTCGAGTCGCCGTTGCGCGACCGCGCGCCGGGCGAGATCGACTTTTATGTGGTCCGTGAAAACAACGAGGGCGAATACTCGGAAATCGGCGGCCGGCTCTATGCCGGCAGCGAATACGAGATGGCGATGCAAGAGGCGGTCTTCACCAAACGCGGGTGCGACCGGATCATGCGCTATGCCTTCGAGCTCGCCCGCACGCGCAAGAAGCACGTAACCTCGGCGACCAAGTCGAACGGCATCATCCACACGATGCCGTTCTGGGACGAGCGTTTTGCCGCGATGGCGCGCGACTATCCGGATGTCAGGACCGACCAGTACCACATCGATATCCTGACCGCCCATTTCGTCCGTCACCCCGATTGGTTCGACGTTGTCGTCGGCTCGAACCTGTTTGGCGACATTCTGTCCGATCTCGGGCCTGCGGTGGTTGGCTCGATCGGCATCGCGCCGTCGGGTAACATCAATCCCGAGCGCGAATATCCCTCGATGTTCGAGCCGGTGCACGGTTCGGCGCCGGACATTGCCGGCCGCGGCATCGCCAACCCGATCGGTCAGATCTGGTCGGGTGCGATGATGCTGGACCACTTTGGCGAAAGCGCCGCCGCGGCCGCCGTCGAGCGCGCGATCGCGGAGGTGCTTGCCGAGGGCGGAACCCGCACCCCCGATCTCGGCGGCAATGGCGGCACGAAGGATCTCGGTGCCGCCATTACGGCGGCGATCCGCTGAGCTAGTGGATGAAATCTGACGCTTAGTACCCCCACCCTCGGTCAGCTTGCGGGTGGCAAGCGGACCATACTCGGCTGGCCTTCAAACGACGCCTTCGCGCGCCGACAGCAGCCATTCGCTCGACCAGTCTCCGATAGCCGGGTTCGACCTTCCTCGGCGTCGTGAGCGGCACGGCGAGCGGCGTGTTCAGCACGGACGCCTCGGTGTGTTTGTCTCCTCATGGGTTCGGATTATGCACGCGCGTTGAGGCTAGGATATTTCCTCACTGACATCCGAACCTATTTGACGATCGCCAGTCATCGACAACGGAGGGTAAACCATGAAGATCGTCGTCATCGGCGGCACCGGCCTGATCGGCTCGAAGACCGTCGCCATTTTGCGCGAGAGGGTCACGAGGTCGTCGCCGCTTCGCCCAATAGCGGCGTCAACACCATCACCGGCGAGGGGGTCAAAGAGGCCGTGGCAGGCGCGCAGGTGGTGATCGACCTCGCCAATTCGCCGTCATTTGAAGACAAGGCGGTGCTTGAGTTCTTCGAGACCGCCGGCCGCAACCTTCTTCCGGCGGAGACCGCGGCCGGTGTCCGGCACCATGTGGCACTCTCCATCGTCGCAATCGACCGGACCGACAATGGCTATTTCCGCGCCAAACTCGCCAGGAGAAACTGATTGAGGCCTCGGGCGTCCCCTACACCATTGTCCGCGCGACCCAGTTCATGGAATTCCTCCGCGGCATCGCCGATTCGAGTGCGGATGGAAACATCGTCAGGCTTCCGCCCATTCTGTTCCAGCCCATCGCGGCGGACGATGTTGCTGCCATCGTCGCCGAGGTGGCGCTCGCGCCGCCGCGAGGCGGCATCGTCGAGATCGCCGGCCCGGAACGAGTGCGGTTCAACGAAATCGTCGCCCGCTATCTGAAGGCGATCGGCGACCCGCGTCAGGTCGTGCGCGACCCCGAGGCGCGCTACTGGGGCCCGGGTCGAGGAGCGCTCGCTGGTGCCGTTGGGCGAGGCGCGCCTCGGCCATATCGATCTCGACGAATGGGTGCGCGGTTCACAGGCACGAGCTTGACGCTGCATCCGAGGTACCCCACCGATCTCACCCGCCGGCGCGAGCTGGCCGGCAGGTCCTCGGCACTCGCGTAAACACTCAGAGTGAGTATCGAGAGTCATCGATTCTGCGATAGCGCGCCCGGACTATGATGCTGAAAGGAACAACGTATGAGGAAACCTGACTTGTACTTCCGCGGTTGCCTGCGGCACTCCTATGCTCGCAGCCGTTCCGGCCAAAGCCGCAGACGTGAAGGAACTGTTCGCGATCGATCTCGCGGACTACCCGGGCAAGGAGGGTCGCA
>Ga0182038_10000332_pt1 | contig 23495 bp, 21 predicted proteins | sample sta12Can44000108_FD_125976 | JGI IMG/M metagenome (GOLD analysis project Ga0182038, IMG submission 125976) | Lab enrichment of tropical soil microbial communities from Luquillo Experimental Forest, Puerto Rico - statanox.12C.anox.44.000.108 | ecosystem: Environmental > Terrestrial > Soil >...
CGTCTTAAATAATCATTCAGATAAATTAGTGTGGAAGAACAGTGCATGTAAATTGTATGATATTGGCGATGGTGTTGCAGGCTTTGAATGGAGTACAAAAATGAACAGCATTGGCGGTGAAGTTTTAGAAGGATTGAATAAAGCCATCGGCATTGCTGAAGATAAATTTAAAGGATTGGTAATTGCTAATGATGGGAACAATTTTAGCGCCGGTGCAAATGTTGGAATGATTTTTATGTATGCCATTGAACAAGAATATGATGAACTGGATATGGCCATTCGTATGTTCCAGAATTCTATGATGCGTGTTCGATATTCTTCCGTTCCTGTTGTTGTTGCACCTCATGGTTTAACACTAGGTGGTGCTTGTGAAATGAGTTTACATGCAGATAAAATTTGCGCTGCTGCTGAAACATATATCGGTTTGGTGGAATTAGGTGTGGGATTAATTCCGGGTGGCGGCGGAACAAAAGAATTTGTTGTACGTGCCAGCGACGAATTGCATAATGATGAACCTGAAACCAATACTTTAAAAGACCGCTTTTTTGCCATTGCTACTGCAAAGGTTGCTACCAGTGCATTTGAAGGGATTGATATGGGCATTTTAAGAAAAGGGCATGATGAGGTAGTGATGAACATCGGCAGAAGAATTGCGGAAGCCAAGAGAAGTGTAATTGAAATTTATGATGCAGGTTATACCATGCCGCAACAACGTAAAGACATTAAAGTTTTAGGCCGATTAGGATTGGGTGCAATGCTTGCAGGTATTAACAGCATGACACGTGGCGGTTATGCAACTGAACATGATGCAGTTGTTGCAAAAAAATTGGCTTATGTAATGTGCGGCGGCGATTTAAGCGAACCCACTTTAGTAAGCGAGCAGTATTTATTAGATCTTGAACGTGAAGCTTTTTTAAGTCTTTGCGGCGAAAGAAAAACGTTGGAAAGAATACAAAGTGTATTAAAAAACGGAAGACCGATTAGGAATTAATAATTGATAATTAAAAATGAACAGTTGAAAGCGTTGGAATTAAATTCTGACGCTTTTTTTTCCCGGTCTGACGGTCCCCGTCTGACTCGGTAGAATTATTTAAACTTTACAAAATACCTTATAAAATATTTTTTATATTAGTAGCAAATATTCTTTGATGAAATTTATGCCACAAAATATTTATCATGTCTATAATCAGGGAAACAACAAAGAGACCATCTTTCACCAAAGATCAGATTATCTAACATTCTTATCACTTACAAGAACTCTTTTTGCACCTGTTTGCGATATACTTTCTTATTGCATTATGCCTAATCATTTTCATTTCATGATTTATTCTGATGACCGTTGTATCCCTTTACAACAAGGCGGCATAACTATTGACTCCATAACAAATGCAGTAAGAAAATTATTAAGCGGCTATGCAAGAATTTACAATAAAAAGTATAATCATTCAGGTTCTGTTTTCAGGCAAAAGACGAAAGCGAAATGTTTGTCTGATTCAGAAATAACAGTTTCTTCAGCACACAGTGTAAAAGACTATTTATATACTTGTTTTCATTACATCCATCAAAACCCGCTAAAAGCTTCATTAGTAACTAAGTTAGAAGATTGGGAGTTTTCTTCGTTTAAAGATTATGCCAACATCCGAGATGGAAACCTGATGAATAAAAAACTGGCAGAAGAATTTAGTTTGTATGATGCGGCAAGATTTATTGACGAATCTTATTTGGCAATAAATGAAGACTTAATAAAAAATGTGTTGCTTTAAAACCTTGTCAGGCAGATATTATTTATTGTGAGCATCACATCATCTCATCTCTTTCTTGTCAGACGGAGACCGTCAGACAAGATGATTATTTCACTCCGTTATTATCTACAGCAACAACAGGTGTTGCGCCTAATTTTTTTATTACCTGCATTACTTTAATTGCAGTGCCGAGATGAGAGGTACTGTCGCCGTTAATTACCACAGAGGGCTTCTCTGTTTCTTTCGCTAAAAAGGTTTGTAACTCTGTTTCTAATTGATCGAAAGGAACAATTTTTTGTCCGATATAAATATTCTGATCTTTATCAACCGTAATAACAACAGTTTGTTTGGCTTTAGTATCGCTTTTTGCTTTCGGGTTAGAAACCTTAATAACATTGGGATTTGCCAATGTTGATACGATTAAGAAAAACAATAAGAGTATGAACAATATATCGTTCAATGCACCGGTATGCACTTCAGGATGTGTTCTTAATCTGCTTCTTATATTCATTTTTATTACACGAATTAGATCGAATTACACGAATATTTTTTGCTTGCACTTTTCACTCATTTCACTTCTTACATCTTATATTTCACATCTTTCTTCTTTGCTGCTCATTGCCTCAACTGTACAAGTGTGCGACGCAACGATGTTAAATGCTTGTTCCTCCCGCCCGGCTCAAACAAAAGTTTAAAAAGTTCAAGAGGTTTAAAAAGTTTTATGCAGTTCCTGCAACTTTAAACATTTAAACTTTCAACTTCTGAAACTTACTTCGTAGGTTCCTGCAAAATATCTATAAACTCTGCACTGGCAGCTTCCATTTTATTGGCCGTTTTATCAATTTGTGTGGTGAGAAAATTATGCCCCACATACGCAATTAAACCAATAATTAAACCTGTTGCACTGGTTACCATTTTTGTATAGATACCGCCTGCAATCGTGTTTAAAGTATATTCTCCGGTTGAGGCAATACCATAAAATAATTGCACCATACCAACAATAGTTCCTAAGAACCCAAACATGGGTGCGATACCCGCAACAAGTGATAAAATATTTAAGTTGCGTTCCATTTTGTACATCTCCAGTTTGCCTACATTTTCCATACTTTTTTCAATGGCATCAATAGGCTTTCCAATACGTTGCAACCCTTTATCAATCATTCTCGCAACGGGATTATTTGTATTTTTTGCCAGGCTACGTGCAGCAGTAACATTACCGGTAATGATATGATCCCGAATAATGTTCATAAAATTGCCATCTATGTTAGATGCTTTTCTAATGGCTAACAATCTTTCAAAGAAAACAAATACGGCAATAACCAATAAAAGATAGAGCGGATACATAATCCAACCACCTTTTTGTAACAGATCCCACATAGAAATTTTTTCGGGGGGAGCAGTAACTGCAACGGCTTTATGTAAAGTGTCTACAATAGTAGAGGCAGGTACTTGCAGTATATGAAACATGTTTAGCTATTTTATGTGATACTAAAGTAGTTTATTACACAAAAGAACTGCCAAGCTGTGAATAAAATTGCATGAACCTGCTTTTTTGTGAAAGCTTTTACACATTGAGGAGTGAGGAGTTAGAATATAGGAGATAGAATTTGCTGCACTCGTACACTCCTAACTCCTGTATTCTGCTCTCTGTTACCTGTACTCTGTTTTTGTTACAGGCATTTGTATTTCATGGCATCTTCGTTGTGTCACTCACTTGTACTGTTGAATTCTCAATTAAACTTTTTAAATCACAGAAATACAAAGACACTGAGATTCACAATAAAACCTCTGTGATACTCCGTGCTTCTGTGTCTCTGTGGTTTAGTACAAATGTTCAAACACTTGTGTTATTGAATTTTTATGGCTGCTGTTAAATGAGGAGTTTTGTATATTTGAAAACTAAAAGAAATTTTCTGCTATGAGAATCAAAAAAACAATTCCAGTTCTTAATTTATGCACGTTACTCGGCTTTATTGCATTTAGTTTTTCAAGTTGTTTAGGCCCTAAAAAAATTGATAAATGGGTTAGCAAAAAATATGGCGACAGTATTGCCATCTCTAAAAAGAAAAGCGATTTTATCTCCGTAAAATCTAACCAAACATTTAGAATAAACACACCTTCCATTACAGAAAAAAGAACAAGCAACATTTTGCCATTATTATTTTATTGGCAATGGGATTATAAAAACACATGTACATTAAACCCTCAAATTGCTGTAAATAATTTTACATCCACAGTTGCCACTTACGCAAACAAAACATTAAAAGAGAAACTCAATGGCAAAAGAATAGAATTTACCATTGAAAATATACCAACCGTTTTTGCATTAGACGATAAAGCGCATTTGGTCTGGTTTATATATGCCTACGGATGGGACGATTTCTCTATTCAGCCCCAAAAAACAGATATGGTTGTTTCTTATAAAATATTCAATACAGATAATACGGAAGCAAAAAACGGAACCATAAAAATTCCCGATATTAATAAAGGATTTGCTTTAAGAATGTTTCAATCTCTCAGAAATAAAACTTGGGAACATTTAGATCAATACAACAGCAACATCACACTTATGAGTAGGCAAGTAATAGATCAATTAATAAAAGAATTATAATCCGGCAAAAAGAGAGAACAACAACTATTTCTTTTTATTTTCCGGCATTTGTATTCAATGCAACTTTTTAACCACAGAGACACAAAGGCACTGAGATTCACCATAAAAGTTCTGTAACACTCCGTAGCTTACGAAGCTCTGTGGTTAAATAAAAAAGGAGACAGGGTTTCTCCTATCTCCTCACTTCTATATATTCTACATTCTTTTACTTAATATTTCCAGCTTCTTTCAACTTCATCATCGCAATAATTTGTCGCATATTATTTTCCATTCCTTCGGGGCTGCCATCTAAAAATATCACATTGCCTTTTCCGTATTCGGCAAAGTTTTTAATGGCTTCAGTCCACATACTGAACAAAATAACATTGGTATCCAAATTCGCTTCTTTCATTTCCTGTGCAGCCTGGCTCATACCTTTGGCCACTTCTTCGCGGAATAACGCAACACCTTGTCCGCGTAAACGAGCCGCTTCTTTTTCTGCTTCTGCAGAAATTTTAATCGCATTACCTTCTGCTTCTGCTGCTTTGGTTTTTGTAATCAATAAAGCCTGGCCTTCGTTTTCTGCTGCTGCTTTTAAATTGTTGCTGGCAACCACTTTACTCATGCTTTCCATAATTACCTGGTCGAAAGTAATATCATTAATTTGTAGATCCTGCAAGTGATAACCCCATTCTTCCAAAGACTTATCAATCTGATCTTTTACAAATTCTACAATCTCTCTGCGCAACAATAAAATCTCTGCCTGTTTTTTAGTGGCAACAAATCCACGAATACTTCCTTCAACAGTTCTTATTAATGCCTGCATTAAATCTTTATCACTAATGAATTTGAATGCAACATTTTTGATGGTTTCTTCTTCCTGATTAATTACGGAATACAACAACATGCTTTTAAAATAAACATTTGCCTGATCGAGTGTTACTGCCTGAAATTCTAATTCAACAGAACGGTTTTGTATGCCGATGGTTCTGTAAACCTGTTCAATTAAAGGGATTTTAAAATTCAGTCCCGGCCTTAATATGCGTTGATATTTTCCAAACAAAGTAATCACAGCAATGTTACCCTGTGTAACGGTAACCAGGCCGCTGAAAAAGATGAAGAGTACTACAAGTACCCACCAGAAATGCATAAAGATTTCCATAAAAATTATTTTGAATAATGAAGGTAGCTAATTTAAAAACAGAGGAAATACAATTATTGCGTATTTATTTTTGTTACCACCTCCATAACAACAATTAAGCTCCAGTTGCGTCGCACACTTCAGGGTTCGGAACTTTCGATCAACTTTCTTTGAACCACAAAAACACAGAGTAACACAACTTATATCTTCGTGAACCTTTGTGCCTTTATGGTTTAATATTTCGTTTTGATAAAAGCTGTAAAACATACAAAATGACAAGTGTGCGACGCAACAAGCGATGCCATGAAATGCAAATGCCGGAAACAAAACAGATAACGGAATACAGATGACATAAAAACCCGTTATCTGTATTCCATTATCTGCTCTCAGTATGCTAACTTTTTTCTTCCCAAACCTGCACCAAATGCACCAACATCTGCACTGCATGCTTCATGTCTTTAACACCAATCCATTCTTTTTTGCTGTGAATGGCTTGCATGCCTGTAAACAAATTAGGGCAAGGCAATCCCATAAAACTTAAACGACTGCCATCGGTTCCTCCACGAATCGGTTCTTTTATTACATTCAATCCAACTCGTTGTATGGCTTCGGTTGCATTAGTTACAATTTGCGGATATTGGTCCAATACCTCTTTCATATTTCTGTATTGCTCTTTTACTTCAAATTCAAAACTTGCTTTGGGATGACTGGCCAATACTTTTTCTATGCTATTTTTTAAAACAGCTTCATGCTTTGCAAGATTGGCCGTAATAAAATCTCTGATTAAAAATTGAATCGTTGCTTTCTCCGCAACACCTTCCATACCTACCGGATGAATAAAGCCTTCACGTTTTTCCGTTGCTTCCGGGCTTAATTCAAAAGGTAATGCTGTTAAAATTTCCCCGGCAATTTTCATGGCATTTACCAATTTATTTTTACCATCACCGGGATGTGCAATTACACCATGAATAGTAACCTTAACACCATCCGCACTAAAGGTTTCATCTTCTAATGTACCAGCTGCACCACCATCTAAGGTATAAGCAAAATCTGCTCCCAACTTTTTCAAATCAATTTTATCGGTTCCTTGTCCAACCTCTTCATCAGGTGTAAATAAAATTTTTATTGCACCATGTTTTATTTCAGGATGTTTTGTTAAATAATTTACCAAATCCATAATAATGGCAACACCGGCTTTATCATCTGCACCCAATAAGGTTAAGCCGCTTGCCGTAATAATATCATGGCCAATATGCTCCTTTAAATAAGGAAACATTTCTGAAGAAATAATCTGTGTATTATCATCCGGCAAAACAATATCTTCTCCGTTGTATTGCTTGTGCAGTATGGGCTTTACGTTGGTTCCGCTGCAATCTGGTGCAGTATCGACATGACTGCAAAAACAAATTACCGGAACATTTTTTTTGGTGTTGGATGGAATGGTTGCATACATATATCCAAACGCATCTGCATGAGCGTCATTTAAACTCAATGCCAATAATTCATTTGCCAACATGTTTGATAAATGTTTTTGCTTTTCTGTTGTTGGATGAGCGTTGCTATGCGGATCGCTTTGCGTATCTACCTGCACATACTTCATAAACCTTTCCGCAACTGTAAATTGGTATTTATCAAACATCGGTGTTAATTTGCGGGCAAGATAAATTGAAATGAATAAAAAACCTATCATTCCTCAAGGTTGGCTGCGGGCATTATTTTTTATTTTATTAAGTTTCCCAATTGCTGTTTTTATTGGGTTTGGTATTGATATTTTATTGAATGGAAAATATGCCTACGATTATGCTAACGGCTCTGTTCCTATATCCGGTTTTTTAGTACAATACATTTCAAACAATATTGGTTTTGTTATCATAGTACCCTTCTTTCGTTATGTAATTGACAACAAAAGTTTCGGTTCGCTTGGCTTTCAATGGAAGAAACATCAAACAGATGCATTTATGGGTTTATTTATTGCAATGGCTATTTTATTTACAGGTGCTTTAATATTGGCAGTTACCAAAAACTTATACTTTACCAACGCATTTTTTAATCTCAATAATTTCCTTACCGCTATTACATTATATGCCATTGTTGCATTTATAGAAGAAACCGTTTTTCGTGGTTATATCTTAAACAATTTAATGCAGAGTATTAATCGCTGGCCGGCTCTCATTATCGTTTCTTTGTTATTTGCATTATTACATTTGCAAAACGGCAACATTAATGCATTGGCATTTCTCAATATTTTTTTAGGCGGATTATTATTAGGCATGAATTATATTTTCACCGGGAATTTATGGTTCGGTATATTTCTTCATTTCGGCTGGAACTTTTTTCAGGGTTCGGTTCTGGGCTTTAACATCAGCGGAACCGGCATAGAGCAAGGTACCAGTATCTTACAGCAAACCATCATTGGTCCAACTTATTTTACCGGAGGCAATTTTGGTTTCGAGGGTTCTGTTATCTGTACCATACTTTCATTGGCAATGTTTATCATCATCAGTTCTACTTATAACAGAAAAGAATCTTTAGCAAGAGCATACAAACAAATGACAGGCAAAGACGATTTGTTTCAATAAAAAAAGCCAGCCACTTTAAAAATGCCTGACTTTTTTTATTTCTTTTCTATACAATAAAATTATGGCATAATAATCAACGGGCTTCCGCCTACTATTTCAACCAATTCTAAATCAAAAATCAAATCCTTTCCGGCTAACGGATGGTTTGCGTCTAATACAACCACTTCATCTTTTACTTCTTTAATCACTACAGGAAACTGTTGTCCTGATTGATTGCTCATATTTAATTGCATTCCAACTTCAGCAATTAAATCCGGTGGAAAATTAGATTTAGGAAATTCAATAATCATTTCTTCCTGTACCGGACCATACGCTTCCAAGAAAGGGATTTCAATGGTTTTCTTTTCGCCAACACTCATGCCGGTAACACCTGCATCAAAACCTGCAATTACCATTCCACCGCCAACTTCAAATTCCAAGGGTTCTCTTCCTGCAGAAGAATCGAAAGTTGTTCCGTCATTCAAACGGCCATGATAATGAATTTTAATAGTATCACCTTTTTTTACTTGTGCCATGTTTTGCTTTTTTAAATTAATTGTTGTTTTCAGCTTTCAATCAATCCTCATCGTTCCTTGCGTCGCACACTTGTACAATAAATCTTGAATCGGCTAAAAAATTTCGGCAAAGTACCCGTTTTATTCCCAATCCGTCAATTAATTTTCTACCTTTCCTTTTTAACAGATTTACAATGAAAAAAATTGTTTTTATATTATTCTTTATTGCACTGCAAGCAAGTTCATTTTCGCAAACTATAGTACCGGCTGCAAACAGAACCAGCGTTTATGTGCCTTATCTTAAAGGCAAGCGTGTAGCGGTATTTGCCAATCACACCGCTACAATCGGCAAAACGCATTTGGTAGACAGTTTATTAAAAATGGGTATTAAAATCGTAAAAGCATTTGGCCCTGAACATGGTTTTAGAGGCGTTGCCGATGATGGTAAGAAAATTGAAGATTATACAGATTCTGCAACAGGTATTCCTGTTATTTCTTTATATGGAACCAAGCATAAACCAACGGCAGAAGATTTAAAAGATGTAGATGTAATGTTATACGATATTCAGGATGTAGGAACACGTTTTTACACATTTATTTCTTCTATGCAGGAATGGATGGAAGCTGCATTTGAAAACAGTAAACCATTAATTATTTTAGATCGCCCCAACCCAAATGGTTTTTATGTGGACGGGCCTGTGTTAGATACAGCATATAAAAGTTTTGTAGGTATGCAACCCGTACCAACGGTTTATGGGCTAACCAGCGGCGAATATGCAATGATGATTGCAGGCGAACAATGGTTAAGCACCAAAGCAGCGAATGATAAATATGAATACTATTTACATGCACCAACTTCCAAGGATACAGCTTTTCATTTTTTGGTAATTAAATGTGCCAATTACACACACAAAAGCAAATATGTTCTTCCCATAAAACCATCACCTAATTTACCCGACATGGCAAGTGTTTATTGGTACGCGAGCAATTGCCTCTTTGAAGGAACCGTGTTAAGCGAAGGCAGAGGAACAGATCATGCATTTTGTATTTTCGGCCATCCATCATTACCAAAAAATTTATTTGCATTTACACCAACCAGCAGAGATGGTGCTAAAGATCCTAAATTAAAAAACCAGATTTGTTACGGCTGGAATTTATATAACCGCAGCACCAAAAAAGTATTGAAAGAAATTGATAATAAAGTGCAGATAAAATACTTGATGCAAGCTTATCAGCTCTTTCCTGATAAAGAAAACTTTTTCAGACAAAATAAATTAAGGAACGGGACCTCTGTTTATGCTATTAATCGTTTAGCAGGCAATAATGAATTGGTTGAACAAATTAAAGCAGGTAAAACAGAAGCAGAAATCAGAGCAAGTTGGCAACCTAAACTGGACGAATATAAAAAAATAAGAAAGAAATATTTATTGTATCCCGATTTTGAGTAACGCTGTTTAACAACAAACTTGTTGCCGCATTTCATTCATACAACTACATTTACAAAATGGAGAATATCATTAACTCCCCATCAAAGCTTGGGAGCTTACGAATTATTTTTATGGGTACACCCGAATTTGCAGTTGCATCGCTGGATGCATTGGTAAACGCGGGTTGTACAATTGTTGGTGTGGTAACTGCACCGGATAAACCTGCCGGAAGAGGAATGAAATTAACAGAGAGTGCCGTTAAAAAATATGCGGTTGAAAAAGGCTTGCATATTTTACAACCCGAAAAATTAAAGAATCCTGATTTTGTACAAGAACTGCAGGCATTAAAAGCAGATCTGCAAATTGTGGTTGCATTTAGAATGTTACCAGAAATAGTTTGGAATATGCCGCCTATGGGAACAATTAATGTACATGGAAGTTTATTACCGCAATATCGTGGTGCTGCACCAATAAATTGGGCTGTGATTAACGGAGAAAAAGAAACCGGCGTAACCACTTTTAAATTGAAACATGAAATTGATACCGGCGATATTCTTTTGCAAAAGAGTTTTCCTATTGGCGATGATGATACTGCAGGTGAAGTGCATGATACCATGAAAATGATTGGCGCTGATTTATTAATTGAAACCGTAAAAGGCTTGGCAGGAGGGACTTTGAAAGAATTGCCACAACGGTTGACTGTCGACGGTCAACTGTTGACAGAATTAAATCATGCTCCTAAAATTTTTACAGAAACCTGTAAAATTGATTGGACAAAATCTGCTGATGAAATTCATAATTTAATCAGAGGCTTATCTCCTTTTCCCGGTGCATTTACTTATTTGAATGATAAGTTATTTAAAATTTATCGGAGCAAAAAAGAAGTAGCATCTCGTTTGACGGTTTCGTCTGACGAGACTGGCAAAGCAATTACAGATGGAAAAACATTTATCAAATTTATATGCAGCAACGGATATATTCATGCGCTTGAATTGCAACCGGAAGGCAAAAAAAGAATGACTGTTGAAGATTTTTTAAGAGGTAATAAATTATAAATAAATGACTCAACAAAATGTGTAAGTATAGTCTGCTACTTTATTTGCTTCTGTTTTGTATTCAAAAAGATGTATTTAGTCAATTACTGCATAACAATGATTTGAAATTTACAAAAGGTACTTATGCCTCACCGCCATTACTAAGCAATGGTACTATTGACTACCCTAAATTAATTGAGCAGTTAAAAGATATTCATGCAAATACTTATCATTGGCTCGCATCCGGAAAAAACAGTGATATCAATGCTTTGAAAGAATTTCTTCCTTTAGTACAAGCTGCTGATATTCATGTTTGGGTTACATTATTGCCACCGTCTGAATCTCCGCCACTCTCCAAAAATTTTTCAGAACCATTTCAGCTTGATTATGTGAAATGGGCAACTGAACTTGCACAGTTAAGTTTGATTTATAAAAATTTGGTGGCTTGGAGCATTGATGATTTTCCTTACAACTTAAAAATATTTACGCCTGTTTATGTAAAGCAATTTACTGATGCTGCAAAAGCCATTAACCCTGCATTTGCTTTTGTACCTTGTTGCTATTATAAAATGATTACGAAAGATTTTGTTGCCAAATATGAAGATCTTTTTGATGGTGTTTTATTTCCGTATAGAAACGAATCACTTGTTGCCAATTTAAAAGATGCAGCACAAGTTCCATTTGAAATTGAACATATCAGATCTTTATTTACAAAACCCGTTTTGATTTTTTTGGATGTTTACGCAACAGCACACAGTACACTTGGCAGTTCTACGCCGCAATATGTACAGGCTGTAATTGAAGCAGGGCTTAAGTCTGCGGATGGCATCTTTATTTACTGTCATCAAAATCCGGAAAGGTTGCCGGATAAATATGAAGTGATAAAAAAAGAATTCAAAAGAAAATTTAAACAGAGGCATTCAGTAAAATAATATAAAAAATCCTGCAATGCAATCTTGCTGATTTGTATTACAGGATTTGAAGTGTGCGACGCAACTATGCTTCATTGAAATACAATTGCCGGCTATCAACTAATAATTTACAATCACGGAAAACTTAGCATCGTTAATACCTAACGATGCTGCCGCTGCATTGCTAATGCGAGCCAGCAAACCGGTATCTTCTTTGATATCCGGCAAAGGGCCCAATACTTTTGCATATACTGCTTTGTTATTGGATGCTACGCGAACAATGGTGCCTTCTGCAACATTATTAATGAGTATATAATATTTTTTATCTAACCAGCCGCTTGCTGTTTTAAAAGTTGCTGCATCGCCGGAAAGTTCTTTGTCGGTTCTTTGATACAAAGAAACAAAAAGTCCTTCACTGCCAACATTTGCGGAATTAATAGCAGTTGCCGTTTGTGTTTCCTTTTTTATAGGTGTAGTTACCGCTTGCTGCTGCGGTTGCGGTGTAACAACAACAGGTGCAGAAATATCTGCCTTTGTTTCAACAGGTATTGATACCGGATTGGTTGGCACTTGTGCTGCATCGGTATAACCTACAACTAATTTTTGACCACTATGAATATTTGTATTTTTTAAATGATTCCATTGTTGAATAGCTGCTACGGTTACTTTATATTTTTTTGAAATACTGTACAAGGTTTCTTTAGCACCAACCGTATGTAGTTTACTTGTTGCATTTACAGATGCAGGCTTTGTTTCTGCGGGAACGGCAGCAGCTACAGGTTGCGGCTTTGCTTCTTTTACTGCAACTGTACTGCCTGAAGGGATTTTTATTTTCTGGCCGATCTTTAATTTGCTTTTACTGTTCATGCCGTTTAAGTGCATGATTGCTCCTGTGGTGGTACGATAATGTTTAGCAATAACCGATAATGTTTCTCCCTTTTTTACTGAATGTACCAGGTAATCGTCTTGCGCAATAGCAGTAACAACAAATAGTATCATTGCAAAAAACAATACTGAAAACTTGTGCTTCAACTTCATAACAATTCGTTTAACAGAATAAAATTAGTCTTTTAAAATTCTCCATTCGCTCGGATAATAATTATTAATGCGATTGGGTAAAACTTTCATCCAACCTAATGGCAATCCACAATGCGTTACCAAACTCCATCCTTTGGGTGCTGCAATATTAAGGTCTTTTCTCTTTAAATATTGCAAAGCTTTTTCTTTGTCTACTTCAACGACAGCAAGACTTTCAAGCGGTAATATGCTTAATGCCAATTCGTGTGAGGGAATAATATCCTTACCTTTTATGGTGCCTAATTCCACTCCTGCTTTTTTTATGTATAAATTTTTGGCAAGCACTTTTAAATCGTTCAGCCATTCTTTTTTAATTAATCTGAATGTATCGCTTTGTTTAAATACAGTGTACGCTTTCGGAATTGGGTAAAATGTTTGCAGCAATTGCATTTCCTGCTTAGATGGAAGCATTAAACTTTGTTCCTTAAAATAACCGTCAGTTGTTGCAGTTGTTTTTTTAAATGCTGCAATAAAAAAACCTTCCCCTTTAATTTTATCTGGATAGAAACGATAACCGATTGCATTGTGTTTATCGCTTTCTACTTCAATTATGTTCCAGTCTTTATTAAGGTCGCAGGAAACAGATGACAGATGACAATTATCAATTAACCAGTCTAAAATATCTTCATCTTCTGCTTTTGAATAAGAGCAGGTTGAATAAATTACAATTCCGTTTTCTTTTAATGCAGGCAATGCATCTGCTAAAATTCTTTGCTGGCGCAGGCTACAGAGTTTTACATTATCATCGCTCCATTCATTAACGGCATCTGCATCTTTTCTAAATAAGCCACTGCCGCTGCATGGTGCATCAATAACAAGTACATCAAAATAATTTTGCAAGGATTGAAAATGTGAAGGATCGTTATTGGTTACAATAACATTGTCTGCTCCCCACTTGGTTATGTTTTCAACCAAAATACTTGCTCGTGATTTAATGACTTCGTTGGCAATAACCAATCCATCTGTAAAATAAGAAGCGAGTAAAGTTGATTTACCACCGGGTGCTGCGCAAAGGTCTAGCACTTTTTTTCCGGAAGCAGACGGAACCAGTTGTGTTATCATTTGCCAGAGAAACATGCTGCTTGCTTCCTGTACATAATAAGCACCTGCGTGAAACAATGGATCGAATGTAAATGATGGACGTTCAGGAAGATAATAACCGTGAGGACACCAGGGAACTGCGGTAGACAGTTGACAGTCGACGGTTGGCCGATATTCACATTCAATTAAAGCCTGCTTTGCAGGATTGAACCTTACGGATGTTATCTGCTCTCCCGATCTATGTACCGCCTCGAAAGCTGCCCGGTTAAAGCCTTTTACATTTTCTAACGACTGAATAAGTGATAATGGTAACACGGTGCGAAGATAAGTGTTGAGATAAGAATAGTGTGTAGATAACAGAGAACAGAAGGGCGGAAAACAAAAAATTTTTCTTTATACCATTGTTACTTGCAGCATTTATCCGACCATTGAAATGTGCGACTCTTTCAGTGAAAGAGTCGATGGCAACAGGCGTTGCCATAGCACACAACGGAGACCGTCTGACAAGCTTTAAACTACCCTTCGGGGGCTTAAACCTTATACATTTTTAATTTCAGTAACCAATTGTTGCAATACTTTTTTGGCATCGCCAAAAAGCATAGAAGTTTTTGGACGGAAGAATAAATCGTTTTCGATTCCTGCATAACCGGGTTTCATACTACGTTTGTTAACAATAACAGATTTTGCCAATTCCACTTCTAAAATAGGCATTCCAAAAATCGGTGAAGAGGGATCACTTTTTGCAGCAGGATTTACCACATCGTTTGCACCAAGAATTAAAACAACATCTGTGTTTTTAAATTCGTCATTGGCTTGTTCCATCTCTACTAATTTATCGTAACTCACATCTGCTTCTGCCAATAAAACATTCATGTGGCCCGGCATACGGCCAGCCACCGGATGAATGGCATAAGAAACCTGCACACCTTTTTCCTCCAATATTTTTTCTAACTCATGACAAATATGTTGTGCCTGTGCAACGGCTAAACCATAACCGGGAACAATCATTACTTTATTGGCATAAGCCATACAAGTTGCCGTATCGTTGAGTGAAATTTCTTTCACAGAACCTTGTTGTGCAGCACCACCGGCAGCTTTTGCATTTTTTGCACCAAAGGAACCAATCAACACATTCAGCAAACTACGGTTCATGGCTTTACACATTAACATGGTTAATAAAGTACCTGCCGCACCAACGAGAATACCACCGGTAAGCATTACTTTATTATTGTATAAAAATCCCCCGAAAGCCGCAGCCACACCGGTAAATGAATTGAGTAAAGAAATAACAACAGGCATATCTGCACCACCAATTGGCAATACGAACATGATACCATAAATAAGTGCAGAAAGCATAGTGATTAAAAACCAAATATTGGTAACTGAAGAATTAGTCCAATATGTATAACCGGCAACAGCAAGTACAAATCCCAGAATGATAAGATTAACAATATGCTGACCATTGAAAGAAAAATCTTTTAATCGACCATTTAATTTGCCCCAGGCAATCATACTACCAGCGAAAGAAATACCACCGATAATTGCTCCTGCACTAATGGTAAAATAATGGCCGAAAGAAACTAAACCTGCAAAAGTTGCTTGAGCAGAAACATATTCACGATACACATGGTCAAATTCAACAGCAGAGATTAAAGCAGCACAGGCACCACCCATTCCATTGAATAAACTTACCATCTCGGGCATGGCAGTCATCTTTACTTTTTTAGCTGCGAGTGTACCTACAACAGAACCAATAATTAAACCGGAAAAAATCCATGCATAGTTGTGTAAGCCTTGCCCGTCTTCGGTTTGATATAAAAAAATAGTACCGAGAATGGCAATCGTCATACCGGCTGCTGCAATTAAGTTTCCTTTACGGGCAGTAGCCGGATTAGATAACATTTTTAGACCGAGAATAAATGTTACTGAACCGATGATATAACAAATGGTAAGTATGTGGAGTTCCATAAAAATTGCTATTTAAAAAACAAAAAACTAATATTTAAAGTGTAAAAACCAGAAAAAGAAAAACCAAATCATTAATCTTCCAATTTTCTGAGTATCGCAGCAAAAATTAAAACGAGTTGATTAGCTTCTGATATTAATGCACTTCGTTTTGGTTCGAAATCTGCGTTTTCATAAACTAACAAATGCTTTAACCAATAGACCGACTCTTTTGCTTCTTTTTTGCTAATTCGGATCTTCATCTTTTTGTCTTTATTTCCCAATCCATCATTTGCCTCAATATAATTTGCGCCAACAGAACCTGCAGACCGAATTAATTGTTTGATATACTCATTATTAATAACATCTTTTTTCACAGAAAAACAAAAATTTCTAACAGCTAAAGAAAATTTTCCAGTTCTTTCTTCCAAATCTGAATATTTATTATTCATTGAGAAATAATTAGTGAAGGCTTTATTTTTTCTTCTTAAACATTTCCAGCATTCTGTCTGTTACCACAAATCCGCCCACCACATTTAATGTACCTAATACAACAGAAAGAAAACCCAATATTAATGCCAAGTAATTATCATCACTTGCTTTGCCCATTACAATAATGGCACCAATAATTACAACACCATGAATAGCGTTGGCACCACTCATTAAAGGTGTGTGTAACACACTGGGTACACGACCAATTACTTCAATACCCAAAAAAATCATGAGTATTACAATGTAAATCATCTGTTGATTTTCTGTAATGATTTGTAACATAATATTTGCCCCCAACCCCTGAAGGGGAGTTTTAAATTTTATACATTATTTTTAAACTATTCAACAACTTAAATTTTTAAGTTTCTTTTTTGTTACCAACTTTTGTACAAAGCCCGCCGATAAAGGCGTCGCACACTTGTACTTTCTGTCACGAAGCCGCAAAAACTCAAAGCGACACAAAGAAATATTTTTTTATACAACTCCTTGCCTTATGCTTGTTGCCTATTGTTTTACAGCACAAGTGAGTGACACAACGATGTTTAATAGAATTAATTGGCTGAATACCTAAAAAAACTAAAACTAATAAACAACCTAATTAACCAATAAATTTTTTACTCTTTCGTTTACCACTTCGCTGTTATGTGTAATGCAACAACCTTTTACAATATCGTCTTCGAAATTGAGGTTTATTGTTCCTTCTTTATCAATGATGAGTTGCAAAAAATTAAGTACATTTTTTCCGTACACTTTACTTGCATCAAAAGGCATTCCGCCCGGTAAATTACTATTGCCCAAAATGGTTACGCCATTACGTGTTACAATGGTTTCGTTGTTTTTTGTAAGCGGCGTATTACCACCTGTTGCAGCAGCAATATCTATAATTACACTTCCGTTTTTCATGGAAGCGAGCATTGATTCTGTAATTAATATCGGTGCTTTTTTTCCGGGAATTTGTGCAGTAGAAATAATAACATCTGCTTTAGCAACAGCTTCTGCAATTTTTTGTTGCTGTTTTTGTTTGTATTCTTCTGTTTGTTCTACAGCGTATCCACCGGCTTTACTTGCATCGGCAGCACCTTCTACTTCAATAAATTTTGCGCCGAGGCTCTGCACTTCTTCTTTAACTGCCGGGCGTGTATCAAACACTTCTACAACACCACCTAAACGACGAGCTGTTGCAATAGCTTGCAACCCTGCAACACCCGCTCCAAGTATTAAAACTTTTGCAGGAGGAATACTTCCGGCAGCAGTCATAAACATAGGGAAATATCTTGGGAAAATAGTAGATGCCAATAACACAGCCCGGTAGCCTGCGATATTTGCCTGGCTACTTAATACATCCATACTTTGTGCACGAGTGGTACGTGGAATGGTATCTAAACTAAAAGTGGTAATGCCTTTTGCGGCCCATTCCTGCATTGTTTGAAAACTGTACAAAGGTTGGTATACACCTATTAAAACCGCACCGGATTTAAGTTTTGAAATATTTTCTTTTGAAGGAGTTTGAATGCAAAAGATAATATCTGCTTGTTGCAGAATTACATCGCGTTGTGTAACAGATACCGATTTGGTTTTGTAAACTTCATCAGATGCAAAAGCGTTAGTGCCAGCATCTTCTTCTATCCATACTTCAACATTTTTTTTAAGGAGAGCTTCGGCCTGCTCGGGCAATAAGGAAACTCTGTTTTCTCCATTGGGTTCTTTCAAGATTCCTGCAATCATGTTTCAAAATATATTGATAGGTGAATGTAACCCATTTCTGGTTACAATAATTGATTTATATTAACAACAATAATTTCTTAAAACCGAATGGAAAAATGTTGTTTTTTCAGAAACTCTTTTCGCAGAAAAACAATGCCAATAAAAAAGAGGTCAACAGTCATTGTAACGGACTCGTGTTCTTTAACCCAATTCCATGCATCTTCCATTTCCTTGCTCCAGTGAATATCATCAAGAATGATAATGGAATAGTCGGTTGACCTAGATAATATCTGTAAAAAATAGTCTATGGTTGGCTTGTAGCGGTGATTGCCATCAATAAAAGCAAAATCAACCTTTGGTAATTTTTCCAGTACTATTGAAAGCGTATCATCAAAATTACCTTCTATCAATTCGATATTTGTTAGTTGCAATTTTTTAAACAGATTACCGGCAACACCTGCAACTTCTCTTGACCCTTCTAATGTAATTACCTTATTACGCAGATTTGCAGATGCAAGATAACTGGTAGTAATGCCTAAAGAACTGCCTATTTCAAGAATGTTTTGCGGTTGATAATAATCTATCATCCTGAAAAAAAGCTGACTGTATTTTTTGGGTTTGAGCGATGTTGCAGCAATAGATGCTACTGACCTTTGCTTTGTTTTTAAACTAACCGAACCGGCACCAAAATCTTCTATGGTTAACACTTCTTTGTTTCGCAACAAATTCTTTCGTGTTCTTTCTATTTGATGAAAAAAGTAAAACTGCCTATCGTCATTTAAAACCCTTTCAATAAAATCGAATAAAAAAGGAGAATGCACACCATGCCCTTTATTGCTTGCTGCAGTAAAAAGATATTTACAATATTTAAAAGCTAATGCAGGCTTGGAATACATTGATTCAAATTTAACAATATCTATTGCTTTTCCCAAACCTGAAAACTGTAAGCATATTTGTGTTTTGCATCTGCTACGCAATTAAGATTGGTTTTCATTTTCCATTGAGCAGCATCTAATTCAGGGAAAAAAGTATCTCCTTCTATCTCGGTTTGTACCCGGGTTATATATATCCTGTTTGCAATAGAAATTGCCTGATGGTATATTTCTCCTCCTCCGGCAACAAATAATTCTTTATAATTATACGATTTGGCTAAAAGTATTGCATCGTGCAAAGAATGAACTACCTCTGCCCCATTCTGTTTCCAATCTGTTTGCCGGGTAACAATTATATTTATTCTGCCGGGCAAAGGTTTACCGCCTAAAGATTCAAATGTTTTTCTTCCCATCACTACAGGCATAGCCCATGTTGTATTTTTAAAAAAACGCAGATCGTTAGGCAAATGCCAAAGCAACTGGTTGTTTTTACCAATAGTGTTGTTTGATGCAGCTGCAACAATTAAAGAAATTATCATAGCTCTAAAACCCCTAAAGGGGAATTTTATTTTATGATGAATCGAAAATTTAATCTATCCCGGCTCCCCCTTTGGGGTTGGGAGTTTACACCGCAACCGGTGCTTTGATATGCGGATGAAACCGATAATTTTCTAAAGTAAAATCTTCAAATTTAAAATCGAAAATATTTTTTACTTCAGGATTAATTTTTACGTTAGGCAAAGTGTATATTTCTCTGCTCAATTGCAGTTTCGCCTGCTCAATGTGATTGCTGTATAAATGCACATCGCCAAAAGTATGCACAAAATCGCCGTATTGCAAACCACATACCTGAGCAATCATCATGGTTAATAAAGCATAAGAAGCGATATTAAACGGAACGCCTAAAAAAACATCGGCACTTCGCTGGTATAACTGGCAACTTAGTTTGCCTTCGGCCACATAAAATTGAAATAAAGAGTGGCACGGCATTAAAGCCATCTTTGGCAGATCGGCCACATTCCATGCACTAACAATTAATCTTCTGCTATCCGGGTTCTTTTTTATTTGATTTATTACATCTGTTATTTGGTCTATTACTACTCCATCATATCCTTCCCAACTACGCCATTGTTTGCCATAAACCGGGCCTAGTTCTCCATTTGAATCAGCCCATTCGTCCCAAATACTTACACCATTTTCGTTCAAATATTTTATATTGGTTTCTCCTCTTAAAAACCATAACAACTCGTAAATAATGCTTTTAAGATGTAAACGTTTTGTGGTAATCAAAGGAAAACCTTCCTGTAAATTAAACCGCATTTGATAGCCAAAACAACTAATGGTACCCGTACCTGTACGGTCAGGTTTTTCTGTACCATTTTCTAATATATGTTTAAGTAACTGATGGTATTGTTGCATATGTGCAAAGTAATTAACCTTTTAAATACAAAATTTGAGAATTTATAAATGGGGATTAACTGTTAGTTGTAACAAATTAAGCTATTATTGATTGTGGCCGAAAATACTACACTTAAAATAAAGCAAAATAAGTACTTTTAATATCCTGTATCACATACAACACTAAGTGTATGCCGCACATTAATTATTCAATTTATCCTCTATGAACCAGTCCCTCCTCAAACGTTTGCTACAATTTGGAATACTGTTGTTAGTAGGAATTATTTTAATTTTTTTATTTTTATCGCTTAATAAAATAAGAGGCATTGAGAAAAACAGTTCTTTAATAACCAAAGACAGGGAAACTTTATTTATTACTCAAAAAATAGTTTCGCATATTGTTCATTTTGAAATTGATCTTAAAACATTCATTGTAACCAATAATGCAGATTTTATTTTAAAAGAGCCTCCGTTTAACCGGTTTGTGATTAACGATTTGCAAAAACTAAAATCAAACACTGCAGGCAATCCCGAAATAAATAAACAAATAGATAGCCTTTATTCAATTCTTTATCACAGGTATAAAGAGGAAGCAAATATTATCAGTGCTATAAAAAGAGGAACTGCCACAGCAAAAGAAACCAATACATTTGTAGAGAAAGGTGCTGTATTTTTAATTCAGATTCAGGCGGCAGGCAAAACAATAGAAAGCACTATTACCGCTACGTTGCTTAACGAAGAATCTTACGACAAAAACAACCTGCACTATCTAAGAACAATTTTTTATGTTTCAGTAGTTGTTCTTATTCTTCTAATCATCTTCATCATTTTATTATATCAAACAAATATTTACCAGTTACGGCAAACAAATAAAGAGCTTGCCAAATTGTCTAATATCATTGACCAAAGCGAAGATGCGGTGATTTTTGTTGACAAGGACTTTAAATTTAAAATATTCAGTAAAGGAGCAGAAAGAATTTCAGGCTTTACAGCAGAAGAAGCTTTTAATAATTCCGACTTAATTTTTAGCAGGCTTCATTATAAAGATCAGAACATAAGAGAAGATATCAGCAGAATCTTGTATGGCACAGGACGATTTACCAATCATTTAAAATTTAATCAGAAAAACGATGCAACCATTTATTTGTTTGTATCCATGACTGCAATAAAAAACGATACAGGAGTAATAACCGGTTTTGTAGGGTTTATTAAAGATGTAACGTACCAAAGAAGTGCTGAAGAAAAAATACATATTTTAGGTACGGTGATTAAAGAAAGCAACGATGCCATTATTACTACGGAAATTACCGGCAATACCATTACCGGATGGAATAAAGGTGCAGAAAAAATATATGGATTAAAAGAAGAAGAAGCACTTGGTAAAACAAGGCCTGAAATATTTCGCAATAACATATCCGAAGAAACAAGGCGTGAAATTTTGGAAGAAGTTAAAAAGAAAGGAAGCTGGAAAGCTTACGAAACACATTTAACTAAAAGCAATAAAACCTTGTATGTAATCCACAGTATGAGTCCGATCTTTAACAGAGAAGGGAAATTTGTAGGCACGGTTTCGAGCATTACAGATATTACAGACTTAAAAAAAGCAGAAGAAAAAATTAATGAACTTACTAAAGCTGTTGAACAAAGTAACGATGCTTTGATTTTGGTACAAAGAGATAAAACCATTTTAAATTGGAATAAAGGTGCGGAAAAAATATATGGTTACAGCTATGAAGAAGCCCTTGGCAAGAATTTTGACACTTTATTACTTCACGATAAAAACAAATTTTCGGATGATATAGTAAAACAATTTGAAAATACAGGGCATTATAAAATTGAAAATATTCATAAAAGAAAAAACGGCACATTAATACGTATCAGTAGTTCTGTTACTTATTTAAAAAATAACAATGGAGAAACATACGGATTTTTGTGTGTTATTGATGACATTACCGAAAGAAAGCAAATAGAAGAAAAAATGCTTCAACTGGCAAAAATTATTGAAAATACCAACGATGCTATTTACACTACAGATAAAAATACTTTAATAACCTCATGGAATGACGGGGCTGCAAAATTATATGGTTTTACAGCCGAAGAAGCTGTAGGAAAAGAAAGCAAAAAATTACTTAATGTTCCAAAAACATTGATCAATTTTGATGAATTCGACTTCTCCAAAAATTCATCTTTAAAAGGAGAAATTATTCATCACAAAAAAAATGGCGACGCCATCATTGTTGAAATATCCTTAAACTATATCTCGGCAGAAAATAATAACGGTTACTTTTTGGCAATCGCTTCGGATGTTACAGAAAAAAAAGCCGAAGAGAAACGTATACTGGAGTTGGCTAATAACTTTGCTTTAACAAGAGATACCATTTTATTGCTTGATAAAAATCAGCATATTATGGGATGGAATACCGGAGCTATTGCTATGTACGGTTATTCTGAAAGAGAAGCACTTGGAAAACATGTTGACAGTTTGATTGTTGAACAAATAAGCTTCAATACAGAAATGGCTGAAGCCAACAAAGAGAAATCTTACTGGCGTGGAGAAAGCTGGCACAAACGAAAAGACGGGAATGTTTTTCCTGTTATACTTTCCGTTACTTTTTTAAAAGATGAAAGTGACCAGATTACAGGTTATCTTGTTCTGGTAATTGATATTACCGAACAAAAACAAATGGAAGCACGGTTAAGAAATATGAATGGCATTCTTGAATTTGAAGTAGAAGAAAAAACAGCGGAAATAAGAGATATTTTTGAGAGAATAAACGAAGGGTTTGTTGCATTAGATAATTCATTCAGGCTTACTTATGCCAACAAAATCGTAGTATCGCTTTTAAAGAAAGATTTAAGAGAAATAGTTGGCAAAAATATTTTACAGGTAATTCCGGAACTCGATAAAAATCTTATACGTGCGTACGAAAGGGCCAAAGAAGAACAACGTTCCATTCAACTGGAAGATTTCTTTCCAATGTTTAATGCATGGCTCTATGTAAGTATGTACCCATCTGTAAAAGGTGTTTCCATTTTTTTAAAAGATGTA
>Ga0182038_10000336_pt1 | contig 23281 bp, 15 predicted proteins | sample sta12Can44000108_FD_125976 | JGI IMG/M metagenome (GOLD analysis project Ga0182038, IMG submission 125976) | Lab enrichment of tropical soil microbial communities from Luquillo Experimental Forest, Puerto Rico - statanox.12C.anox.44.000.108 | ecosystem: Environmental > Terrestrial > Soil >...
GTGTTTGTGTTAATGTGTTATCTACAGACATAACACCAGGTGCATAATCAATTACAGTATTGCAATAGTTTATAGTACGGTAAACTGCAGACCATTTTGTAATTGAATTGGTTGATAATGTATTTACATTCATTACATCTAATTCTTCCGATGTAACACCAAGACCGTTAGTAACCATATCGCCCCTTAAATCGCCCCACAAAAACAAATACTCGGCTAAAGCCCTGTCTCCCGAACCGGTAGGATCTCCTAACAAAGAAGAATAACAGCCGGTAAGTGCAGATTGAATTTGTTCTTTTGTTTTCCAATATTCCTGACGTGTTATACCATCTTGTGGCTGCAGCTCCAACCACTTATTGCACGAAACTGTTGCAAAAGAAACAGCAACCAGCACAATGATATGTTTAAATAATTTTTTATTCATTTTGTAAGTTTTCTGATATTCTTATTTAAAATGATGTTGTAATACCTAAGGTGAATAACATAGCAGGCGGCGTTGTAGTATTATCTGTAACTACAGTAAACGGCCCGGTTACACCACGAGGTGCCACTTCCGGATCTTGTCCTGTATACTTCGTAAACGTTAGTAAATTTTCTGCGGTGAAATAGGTGCTTAAATTTTTAAGCTTAAGCTTTTGAGCCAGTTTATTATCAAAAGTATATCTCACAGAAATAGACCTGAACCTTAAGAAAGAAGCATCTTCAACATACCTGTCGCTTCCAAGCCAGTTGTAACCTGCATTCCAAACAGCCCGTGGAATATCGGTTACATCACCGGGGTTTCTCCACCTTCTTAAAACAGCAGTACTTTGATTATTAAAACCATACATGTTGGTTGTTGTCATCTTCGTTCCGTTCACAACTTCATATCCATATCTGAAATTGAAGAATGCGCTGATCTTTAAGTTTCTTTTATAAGTAATTGTTGGGCCAAAACCACCTGAAAATTTAGGATTACTGTTTCCTAAATAAACAACATCCTGGTAATTGATATTACCATCATGGTTAATATCTTCATACTTAGCATCTCCCGGCTGAAATAAATAATCTGTTGTTGGATAATTGAAACGCATTTGTACAGCCTGCCCGTTAGGGCCAAGAATTTGTTGTCCCTTAGTGTCTGTTGCAATAGTTGCATTTTGATCTTTATATACTCCTTTGTAACGGTATCCGTAAATTGAACCGAACGGATTATTAATTTGAAGGAATGTTTTATAAGAACCGTTTACGGTTAAATCACCGGATTGTGCCGGATAGAATGGAGAAATTTCACGGATTATATTTTGATTTTGTGAAATGTTGAAATTGAAATCAACCTGCCAATCTTTTGATTTGTAAGGCGTAGACATAATATTTAATTCCCATCCCTGATTATCCATCATACCTACATTCATATCAACAGAAGAGTAACCTGTAAATGTTGGAATTTGTAGCCCATAGAATAACAAGTCTTTTGTACGGTTTCTATACACTTCAAAATCTATATTAATCCTGCTTTTAAAAGCAATTAAATTAATACCAACGTTAGTACCATGTATTACTTCCCATTTTAAATTACTCAATTCCATACTGGACGGATATACACCACTTTGCCCCTGATAACTCCAACCGTAACTGCTGTAATTATTATAGAAGCTGTAATCGTATTTTGGCGAATTGCCCGATTGGCCATAACTGGCCCTGAAGCTAAGATCATTAACAAACTTAAACTGCTTCATAAATTTTTCTGCGCTAATTCTCCATCTTGTAGAAACTGACGGGAACAAACCATAACGATGAGATGGGCCAAATCTTGAGCTTCCGTCACCTCTTAATCCAACGTTAATAATATATCTGTTCTGGTTATAACCATATTGTGCATTTACTAATAAACCAACTGTTCTTGTTTGCGTATTACCGGCAGCAACAGATAAATCCTGATTTTGTGTTCTTGATGCAGCAGAAGGATCTTGCAATAATGAGGATGCCGTATTGGATGTTAATACCTGATTGGATACTGTTTTATTATCATAGGTTTGCAAAGAAACCAAAGATGTAAACGAATGCTTTTCTGATAAAACCGGCGTAAATACCAAATTGGTTTTAGATTGAACATTATATCCGTCAAAATCTCCATCATAAGCCCTGTTTACGTTTGTTTCTGTTACAGGCCTTCCTGTTGCTATTTGCGGAAGAAATGTATTGTTTTTTGTACTGTTAATATCAAACTGAATGTCTGATGTTGCCATTAAAACATGCGGAATAATATCGTATTGCAAATTAAAATGCGGTGTGATCCTATTTCCGATAACCCTGTTTTTTGCAGTATTAGCCATTGCTACCGGATTATAAGTTGTTGGATATTGGCCTTGTATGTTTGATGCCGGAGAAAAATAGTTTGATGTTAAAATTCCCTGCTCATTATATTCATAAATACTCATGTTGGGCATTTTATTAATGGCTACATTTCGTATTTGTTGCGCTGTTGTGCCCGGATAATATCCTTGCGGATTATCGGTATACGTATATGCAAAGTCTGTACGGAATTTAATTTTCTCAGAAACAATATAATCTAAGTTTACACGAGCATTAATACGGGTTAAACTTGTACCGATTGTTGTACCTGTTTGATTAAAGTATCCTAATGAAGTATAATAACGTGCTTTTTGCCCGCCACCAGTCATCGAAAGGTTATGATCTTGGGTAAAACCAAGTCTTGTAATGGCTGCAACCCAATCTGTATTTTGACTGTAATTGTGATAGTAATACGGATCGCTTGGATCGTATGCAAATTCTTTTACGGTTTGTGTGTTTAAAGGCGTACCTGTTCTGTTCATCACTTCTTCAGGAATCAAATTTGAATATTGGTTACCATTTAATAATGGAATAGATGCCGGCTGTTTTGCAAGGCTGCCCTTAAAAGAATAAGTTAAAACAGGTTTACCAACTACCCCACGTTTTGTTGTAATTACCAATACGCCGTTTGCTGCACGGGAACCCCACATGGCAGTGGCAGCAGCATCTTTTAAAACAACGATTTCTTTAATATCCGATGGAGCAATATTTAAAAGTTGTGCATAGCTCTGGTCATCAGCAGTACCAAAATTAAAATCTGATGGGATGGATGTTTCATAAGGCATACCATCTACAACAATTAACGGATTGGTACCGGCATTAATAGAAGATGTACCGCGTATACGAATTGACATACCTGCACCGGGGTCACCGGAACTGGCCGTAATATCAACACCGGCCAAACGGCCCTGCAATGCCTGATCTATTGAAGAGGCTCCCATTTCTTCCAAATCTTTTGCCGCTATTTTAGAAGAGGCGATAGTTAAGTTTTTATCGGATACGGATAAATTACCATTATCGGTTCTTCTGCCACCAACAACTATTACCTCATCCATTGTATTACCTGTGCCTTGTTCCAATACAACATTAATAACCGTTCTGGCTTTAATTTCTTCTTCGGTTGTTTTATAACCGATAAAAGAAAATACCAATTTGTTTTTTGTATTTGAAATACGCAGTGCATAGTTGCCGTCAATATCCGTATTAACGCCTCTAACTATACGCCCGTCTTTATCAACTTCCGTAACAGATACATGCGTAAGGCTGGATTTGTCTTTTGCATCTGTAACTTTTCCTTTTATAATTTTTACAGGTGCGGCATCCTGAGAATAGCTGTTGGATATAAATGTCGTAACAACTAATCCAACTATTAAGAAAAGCTTTATAAATAATTTTTTCATACTGCAGTTATATATTACTTCTAATAAGTTTTGCTTTCGTTAAAGAGAGTTTAATCAATTAGGATTATATTTTAGATAATTATCTATCAAATGAATTACACATCTGTCTGCCAGATTATTACTGCTTGCAACAACTACATTGGCTTTTCTGTTATAATTATCTGTTACCTGCATTGAGTTTGCAGCATTGCTAATAATAAACTGAGCCGCATCACCGCTTGCTTTTTTAAACAGGCTTTCGTATGTACCTGCTTTTTTACCATCGGGAACAACCGTTGTTTTATTTAAAAAATGATAGTAAATAAAATTGTTTACAAGATTGATATCAGATTGTGCGGTTGGTGCAAAGTTTGGAGCACCTGTTGTAGTGTTACCGGGTAATACGCCATCTTTTACAGCTTGCATTATTGCTGCATTTGTTGGTATAAACAGGGTATAGAATGTACCTACCTGAACATTAATAATATCGCCTGTTGTTGCATTATAATTAGAGTTACTTGCAAGAAGCTGATAAAAATAATTGAACTGAGAAGATGTTGAAGCACCAAGTTCTTTAATTCTCGCACCTATAGTTTTTACACTATACGTTAAAAGATTATTTGCATAATATACTCTGCCATTATACGATGTTTTTGTTCCGGAGGCATTAACGGTATATGAGCTATCCTGAGAACCTGCAGAAGTAAACTTACCGGCATTCCATTTAATATATTCACCACCAAGTGTTTCAATAATACCGGAACCGGATAAATCATCCAATTCTCCGTTTGGCGTTAATACAATATGTGTAGCCAAAGTTCTTTGTATTGCATTATAAGGAGCACTTCCCGATGTTAAAGTTGTAGTACCCGGAGTTGTATAAGTCCATGCACTTAACATACTGCTATAATCATAGCCTCTTGTTCTTAATACAGCATCACTCATCATTATCATTGTAAACTTCAGAGAAGGAATAGTTACCGTGTAACGATAGTTTGCATCTAAAGCTCTCGTCATCAACAAATAATTAGGATCTAAATAAGATCTTCCATAAACGGTTCTAAAAACATTTGCTTCCTGAACTTTATTGGTACCGTAAAAGAAACCGTTACTTAAAATTTGTTTATCGGCAATGTCTGTGCTGTTATTAATTGTGGATGGCTCTCCCAATGCATTATTTGTAACCGAAAATTTACTTGGCCAAACAGCAGATTGACATATATGAGAGTTTACAAAATCAAGAATAATCTGCATCGGAACAACATCCAGCGATGTATAATTTTCTAACAGCACATTTTTAACATACGCCAGCAAAACATCGTTTTTAGGTGCAAACAATGTGTAGCAATTAGATTGCCCATCATTATCCTGAGCTTTTATGAAATTTTCATTATTGAGAGAAAACCCAACACCGGTAGCAAATGTTTTTACATATACCCCGTCACTATTGCCTGTTATAAGTTTATAGCGATTGGTAGCATCTGTATTTAAAATAAATGATACCAAATATTTATCGAATATTTTTTTGAATTCGCTGTATTGAGAATTGGCAGCCAGGTATTGGTCTATACTTTGTAACGGCAACAATACTTTGTTTGTTTCGTGTATATAACCGTTTTCTGCAACTATATCGCTGTTTACAACAGCACCACCGGGAATATTAAAACCTGTATAAGTTGTATTAGGATAGAAATAATTAAAGTCGGTTGCTGTTAGGTTCTTGGCAGTAAAATAACCGGTCATAAAATAAGTGAGATATTTGTTATTATTATCTCCTACAATAAACGAATTGTTCCTGTTTGAGCCGATTGCTTTTACTTTTACGCCTGCCAGTGTTGTATCATCGTAAAAGCCGGTATAGTTGGCTGTTCTTCTGCGAAAAGCATTATTGGTTACCCATCCTGCATTAGATTGATAATCGTTTAATCTTGCTTTTGGAAAAGCATTGTATACCAATGCAAACGTTACAATTTTTTGTGCTGTACCTGAATCTAACTGGTCTACACTCGTTATACCTCTCTCTTTAAAGAAAGCTTGGAATGCAGAATCATTAGGTGCAAAAAATGTCCAGTAACCTGCTGCGCCCAAAATATCTTTATAGCCTGCCTTATCTATACAGGCTATCAGATTGGTAAACTTTCCTTTCGCTTTTAATACTTGATAAATAGGCTGGGCAAGACTATCGGGTCTTCCATAAAATTCATCAAATGCTTTTTTTCTGCATCCGGAAGAAATAAGTGTAATAGTAACAATTAAAAAAAGCACTAATACATTTACTGTAATTAATTTTCTCATAGCAAAGTGAACAATGTCGTTATTTAAAAAATTTTATTTCCTGTTTCGTTATTAAAACATTCAAAACCTTATGCTTTTACATAAGCTGCATTACATACAAATGGAGGTGCATATGCACTATATGATCTTGACTTTTTAGAAAGAGAGTAAATCCAATTATGGAATAAATAAATAAGCAGCTTGGGCATAGCAATCGGTATTAGTGTTGAATAGGCAATCAGAAACTTGCTTTCTTAATTTAGAACAATTTTAACACTATTAAAAAGTACAACTATCCTGATGTATCCTGACCGAATATTAACAGAGCTTCGGTTTTCTTTACTTAGCATTGCATTTAAAACACATTATTTCATTATCCTACATAATTACTTGCTATGCCTTCAATTTTAAAAAAATCGTTATTATTTTTTTGTTTGTTATTAATTGAAAAAACATTTAGTCAAACACAAAATCCCGACAAGCAAACCCATTTTAAGCTCTTCTTCGAAAAGGTGTATTTGCATACAGATAAATCGTTTTATTTAAGCGGAGATAACATTTGGTACAAAGCTTATTTGGTAAATGCCCAAAGCAATTATCCAACATTTAGTAGTAATAATTTATATGTTGAATTAATTTCATCTAATGCAACATTAATAACTAAACAGGTAATAAGGCTCGATAATGCTATTGGTAACGGAGATTTTAAAATACCGGATTCTTTGCCAACAGGTACGTATCTTTTACGTGCCTACACAAACTGGATGAAAAATTTTGGTTCTGATTTTGTTTTTGAAAAAAGAATAGAAATAAAAAATAAACAGTCTGCTACTATTGCAAAAAAAATTACTGCACCAACAAATTCCCGTACCGAAAAAATTGAATTTTTTCCCGAAGGTGGTTCTTTGATAGCTGGTGTTCAGTCTGTGGTGGCATTTAAAGCAGAAACAGAAAACGGAAAAAGTATTGACGTAAAGGGTTCCGTTATAAATGCTAAAGGAGAAACTGTTGCTTCTTTTAAAAGTTCTTTTAGCGGAATGGGCAGTTTTGTATTTACGCCAAAACAAGATGAGTTTTACGAAATAAAAGCAGTTACTGCAAACAATCATCCGCTTCAGGCAGAATTGCCTATCGCCCTTGAAAAAGGATTTCAATTATCTGTAACGGATGTAGATACAAGTTTTGTTCTTGCCACCATCAAAACCAATGCGGCCACATTATCGTTATTGCAAAATACCAATTTAATTATCGCCGGAAAGCATGGCGGCAGGCTTGTTTACGAAGACAGTATTAAACTTAATTCGCAATCCGTTCAATTAAAAATTGCAAAAAATAATTTTCCATCAGGTATTGCCGTTATCACATTATACGATAATAAATTACGCCCCAATTGCGAACGGCTTGTATTTATCGAAAAAACAAATCAACCGGATATTTTTATTCAGTTAAATAAACCCTTATTTAAACCCGATGAAAGAACTTCATTAAATATAAATCTTTCTCAAACACAAGCTGCAAAAGAAGAAGCAGAACTTTCACTTGCCGTAGTAGATGCCGGTCTTGTATCAGAAAACAATGAAAATATCATTAGCTATTTATTGCTTCAATCGGAAGTAAAAGGGTTTATAGAAAACCCGAAAAATTATTTTGATAAGAATAATAACGATCGTTTTAAACAATTGGATTTGCTTTTACTAACACAGGGGTGGAGAGAATTTTTATGGACTAAACTTTCGCAGGAAAAAATTAATCTTAAATATTTACCGGAAACAGGTATAAGTATTACCGGTACAGTTAAAAGGTCTGAAGCACAAAACCCTTTAGCTAATATGAATATCACTTTATTTGCGCCACAGGCAAAGGGCAATAAAATATATTTTACCAAAACAGATTCTTCCGGAAAATATTATTTAGACGGATTAAATCTGGTGGGAACAGAAAGAATAAAACTGGTATCTAAAGATGATAAAGGAAAAAAAGGCGGTTATATAACCATGGATTCTTTATTTAAAAACAGTTTACCCGTTTATGCTTTTACAAATATTACAGACAGCACGGCACAACCGCCATTGTTTGAACCAAAAAATATTGAACGACTTACAAAGGAAGATATTAAACCACTTCTCCCTAACGTAACTGTTTTTGCAGACAATAACAGGCCCGAATACTTAAGGGGCGATGTTATGCTGAAATTAGGATACAAAGATTCTACTTTTATCATCAACGATTTGGATGATAAGAAATACGGAACACTCGAAAATTATTTGCATGCAAGGATGCCCGGTGCTTATGTTGACGTAGAAAATGGCGGTATTTATTTTATGGGTGAAAGGGGGGCACAAGTGCGTCCTCGTATTTTTGTTGACAACAGAGAAGATGTTTTTGAGCGATTGGATTATTACAATTTACCGATGAGTACCATTAGTAAAATTGTTATTGGCAGAGGGTTATCGGCTATTAACAACACGCCTATTTACACTGTTCATCTTACCGTAAAACAAAATATCGCATCTTTAAACGAACCCGAATTAATAAGTACCGAAATTGATGGTTATTATCAGGCAAGAGCCTTTTATTTGCCGCCGATTAAGAAAAATTTTCAGGAAGAAAATACTTATCCAACTGTTTACTGGCTGCCTAATATTAAAACAACCAACGGTAATGCAAACATGGATATTTATAACAAAGGAGGAAAATCGAAATATAGAATTGTAGTACAGGGTTTAACCAATACCGGCACTCCGGTTTATTCTGTCGCTAATTATGAAGTGAAATAATTTTTAAAATGTTTACAATAAAAAAGGCGAAGAAAATTTCTTCGCCTTTTTTATTATTATTTCTAATTCAATTTAAAATTCGCAATTCTTTGGCGTACGTGCAAAAGCAATTACGTCTCTGATATTAGTCATGCCGGTAACAAACTGTACCATTCTTTCAAAACCCAATCCAAAACCTGCATGAGGTACGGTTCCAAAACGGCGGGTATCTAAATACCAACTCATTTCTTCTGCCGGAATATGCATGTCTTTCATTCTTGCTTCTAATCTTTCCAATCTTTCCTCACGTTGCGAACCGCCCACAATTTCTCCAATGCCCGGAGCTAAAATATCCATTGCTGCAACGGTTTTACCATCGTCATTCATTCGCATATAAAATGCTTTAATAGCTGCAGGATACCCGGTAACAATCACTGGTTTTTTAAAATGCTTTTCTACCAAATATCTTTCATGCTCACTCTGCAAATCAATGCCCCATTTTACTTCGTATTGAAATTTCTTTTTCTTGTAAGCAGGGCTTGCCAATAAAATATCAATTGCTTCCGTGTAAGTAATTCTTTCAAAAGCATTATTTAAAACAAATTCTAATTTCTCAATCAATCCTAATTCGCTGCGTTTGTCTTGTGGTAATTGTTTTTCTTCTTCTGCCAAACGTTGCGCTAAAAATTCCAGATCTTCACGGTTGTTATCCATCGCATATTGAATCAAATATTTAATAAATTCTTCTGCCAAATTCATATTATCTTCAATATCATGAAAAGCCATTTCAGGTTCAATCATCCAAAACTCGGCCAAATGTCTTGCAGTGTTTGAATTTTCTGCTCTGAAAGTTGGACCGAATGTATAAATCTCACTAAATGCCATTGCTCCTAATTCACCTTCCAGTTGTCCGCTAACAGTAAGGTTGGTACTTTTTCCAAAGAAGTCTTCTTTATAATTAATGGAACCATCCTCGTTTTTTGGAGCCGTTCCGTCAATAGGTAAAGTAGTTACTCTAAACATTTCGCCTGCACCTTCTGCATCGCTTGCTGTGATGATAGGCGTATGCAAATACACAAATCCTTTTTGATTAAAGAACTGATGAATTGCAAATGCCAGTGAATGACGCACACGGAATACAGAACTAAACGTATTGGTTCTAAAACGCAAATGAGCTATTTCCCTTAAAAATTCGAGACTGTGTTTTTTAGGTTGCAACGGATATTTTTCTGCATCACTGTCGCCTAAAATTTCTATGCTTTTTGCTTTCACTTCTACTTTCTGGCCTTTTCCTAAAGAAGCCACACAATTTCCAACAACTTTTAAAGAAGCACCTGTTGTAATACGTTTTAAAGTAGCATCGTCTAATAAACCCAATTCAACAACAACCTGTAAATTATTATTGGTACTACCATCGTTTAAAGCTATAAACTGGTTGTTGCGAAAGGTTCTAACCCATCCCATAACAACAACTTCCTGTTCTGTCGGTTCGCTTTGCAAAAGCGTTTTAATCTTCACTCTTTTGTTAAACATGATCGTTTATTTTATGTTACCGGCAACAGCAACAATGGCATCCTGGTTGCGTCGCACACTTGTACTTTATTGCCACAATCGGCATTTTAGGGCAGCAAAGATAAGCCCAATCTGTGTTCGGAACGATGAAAGGATTATTGATATATCCTTTATTTTATTTCGGTATCAATGAATGGTATTTGCAACGCAACAAAAGTTTCATTGAAAAACCGCAGCAGGTATAACAAAAAATATTCGTTGATTTTAAGAAATTACTGTAACATTGCATCGGAAATAAGCTGATTTGGTACTAAAAAGTCATCTCGCAGCATCATCAGTTTTTACCTTTTCCACGTTTTTCCGCCGCAAGGCATTTAACACAATCCATATTATTTTCAAGTTCAGTTAGCTTAACAACAAAGAACTATTAAAAAACATTGAAATTTTTCTCCCCGTTAAACAATTCTATGTACGACATTCTACAATTGAACGACATGCTGGTGCCCGAATTGCTCGATATTGCAGAGCAATTAAAAATATCCAACGCAAAAAAATTAGACAAACAGGATTTAATTTATAAAATCCTAGACAGCCAGGCTGTAGCAGCCAGCGAAAAACCCGAAAAAGAAGCAAAAAAAACACGTACCAGAAAACCTGTTACCATAAAAGCCTCTACCGGAATTGTTACAGAAGAAGCAGAAATTGTTAAAGCTGCTCCAAAAGCAGATGCCCCTGCAAAAAAGGTAATTCGCAAAACAAAAAAAACAGACGAACCGGAAATTGATGATGCTCAATTAAACCTAGGACATCAGATATTAATGGCAACAGCTTCTCCAAATGAAGACCATATTGCAGAAGAGCCCGAAAACGAAGTTGAAAGCGAAAGCGCCAATACAGATACGAACAATACATATACTGCAGAAAATACAGTTCAACAGGCAGAAACACCACAGTTTCAACAACAACGCCATCATCGCCAACCTGCTTTTAATATAGAGTTTGACGGTGTAATTAGCGGCGAAGGTGTTTTGGAAATGATGCCCGATGGTTATGGTTTTTTACGCTCATCGGATTACAATTATTTATCTTCTCCCGATGATGTGTACGTTTCTCCGTCGCAAATAAAATTATTCGGTTTAAAAACCGGCGATACTGTTTCGGGTTATGTTCGCCCGCCAAAAGAAGGCGAAAAATATTTTGCATTATTAAAAGTAGATGCTATTAACGGCAAACGCCCCGATGAAGTGCGTGACCGTGTTCCGTTCGAATATTTAACACCGTTATTCCCATTCGAAAAATTAAACCTGTTTACTACGCCAAGCAATTACAGCACAAGAATCATGGATTTGTTTACGCCGATTGGTAAAGGGCAACGTGGTTTAATTGTGGCACAGCCTAAAGTTGGTAAAACGGTTTTATTGAAAGAAGTGGCAAATGCTATTGCTGCCAACCATCCTGAATGTTATTTGATGGTAGTTTTGGTAGACGAAAGACCGGAAGAAGTTACCGATATGGAGCGTAGTGTTAAAGCAGAAGTTATTGCATCTACATTTGATGAGCCTGCAGAAAAACACGTTAAGGTTTCTACTATTGCTTTACAAAAAGCAAAACGTTTGGTAGAATGCGGCCACGATGTGGTTATCTTATTAGATTCAATTACACGTTTGGCCCGTGCACACAATACTGTAGCACCCTCGAGCGGTAAAGTATTAAGTGGTGGTGTAGAAGCCAATGCCATGCAAAAACCAAAACAGTTTTTTGGTGCTGCACGTAAAATAGAAAACGGCGGATCTTTAACCATTTTGGCAACTGCTTTAATTGAAACAGGCAGTAAAATGGATGAAGTGATTTTTGAAGAATTTAAAGGAACGGGTAATATGGAATTAGTGCTGGACAGGCGTTTAGCCAACAAACGTATTTTCCCTGCTATTGATCTGGTTGGTTCTTCAACCCGTAGGGATGATTTGTTGTTAGATAAAGAAGTGTTACAACGCATGAATATTTTACGTTTATACATTAACGACATGAATACGGAAGAAGCAATGAACGAGTTGCTGAAACGTATGCGTGGCACCAAAGACAATGAAGAATTTTTGGCAAGTATGAATAGATAAAAGTTATAAGTGTTAAGTAGTAAGTTATAAGTAAAAAATCCCGCTGAACGGCGGGATTTTTTACTTGATGATTAATGATTTGAATGTTGAAGTGTGCGACGCAACAGAAGCGTCATGTTTGCACAAAAGCTGGTTCAAAAATCTATTTCAACAAATAGGTATCAAACAATTTTAAAATTCTTTTATACTCATCGGTCCAACTGCTGGGTTCAACAAAACCATGATCTTCTACGGGATAAACAGCCAGATCCCAATTATCTTTTCCCAACTCAATTAAACGTTGCGTTAAACGAACTGCATCTTGAAAATGCACATTTACATCTACCATTCCATGACAAATTAATAAATGATTTTTTAAGCCATTAGCAAAATAAATAGGCGACGAACGACGGTATGCTACACTATCGTTAAACGGTTCATTTAAAATATTGGCTGTATAACCATGGCTGTAATGTGCCCAATCTGTAACAGGCCGTAATGCAGCACCCGCCTTAATTACATCGGGTGTGGTAAACATTGCCATGAGCGTCATAAAGCCGCCGTAACTACCGCCGTACATGCCGATACGAGTACTGTCGATACCCAACTCTTTTACTAAATATTTTGCCGCATCCACTTCATCATTCAAATCTTTTCCACCCATATATCTGTAAATACCCGTTCTCCAATCTCTGCCGTAACCACTGCTACCACGGTAATCAATATCTATTACCGTATAACCTTTATCGGCTAATAAATTATTAAACATTTGCTCCCTGAAATATTGCGCAAACCAATAATGTACATTTTGCAAATATCCTGCACCATGTACAAAAATTACGGCTGCATTATTTTTTGTTCCGGCTTTTGGTTCGTATAATCTTGCATATACCGGTTGATTATCTCTTGCGTTGAAAGAAAATATTTTGGTATCTCTCCATGCATATTTTTTAAATTCTTCGCTGGCTGCCTTGTCAGTTATTTGAACTGGTTTTTTATTGGCAACATTTTCCTGATAAAATAATTCCCATGGTTTAGTGATATATGAATAACGATAAGCAATATATTTTTCATCGGGCGAAAGAACAGGCTCGTAACCACCTGTCATGCTTGTTAATTTTTCTTTTGCAGAACCGTCTGTTTTTATGCGATAATAATTTTGTTTGCCGGGATGTTCTTCATTCGTAAGCAAATAGAAATATTGTTTATTCTTGCTTAATTGCATTTCCTGTATTTCATAATTTCCTTTGGTAATTTGTGTGGTTGATGCGTCTTTAATATTATATACATACAAGTGAGAATAGCCTGTAGCTTCACTTTGAAAATAAAAGCTGTTATCGTTTATCCAGCCTTCTTTTGCGCTAAAAGAGGTACCCGGGCCCCCAATCCATGCTTCATCACGTTGGCGGTTAACAACAGTGAGTTTGCCTGTTTCTGCATTTAACAGAACAATCCATCTGTCTTTATAATCTTGTGAACGAACATCTAAAAATGCTGCTGTTCCCTTTTCATTCCAAACCACATTTCCAAAACTTACAGAACGTGGTAATTTTCTTACATTAGAAAATTTAGCAGGATAGTCTTTATAGAAATCAGGCAAATCCGTTATACCTGTTAACGAATCTGTTTTAACAAGGATAACAGTATCTTTTATCCTGTTAAAAACATATAACTCATTTTTTGTTTGCGGAGTGCCCACTTTTGTTCTTCCTGAAATTTCTGTGGTATAGCCAGATTCTGTTACATACTCCGGAACAAGGGTTGTTTTTTGTGCAGGTGAATTTTGCGATAAACGATAGGTGATAAACCTGCCATCGGGGCTGATTTGTAAACCCTGAATATTTTTATCGCCGATGCTGATTACTTTTAAAGTATCCGTTTCTCTTACTGTTTTAAGAAATGCATCCTTCGCCTCTTTTTTTGTTTTGCGTTCTTTAATAATATCAGACGTTATTAATTGATTTTGAGTTAGCCATTGCTCTTGCGGGTTACCATTATTTACAGAAGAACCGGCAACATTATTGCTGCGCTGAAAACCACCGCCGCCATTTCTGCCTCCACCCGAAAATACAGCAGGGGCAGGCATTTCGGGAGATCCTGTTTTAAAATTGGTTAACTGTTGCGTAATGCCGGTTTTTATATTCCATCCAAATAAATTCTGGTTTTTTGTATAAACAATCCATTCATCCTGCAATGCAAATTTTGCATTGGTTTCAAACTCTTCTGTTTGTGTAACACGTAATGCTTTATTGGTTTTTATATCAAACAAAAAAACATCGCCTTTATATAAAAAAACAATTTGTGTTTTGGCAATATTATAATTGCCGTTAGCTAACGCCAATGCATACTGAGCTTCGTTGTATTTAAGTTTGGTTATTTCTTTTGTTGAAAGAGAATAAGCATAGGTAGAATCTGAAATATTTTTATCGGGATTCCAGCTAAAATAAATGTATTTGCTGTCGTAGCTCCAACTAATATTGGTAGGTGATGTACCCATCCATTTAGCGTCTTGCATTATTTTTTCTACAGTAAGTTGTGCAGTTGCAGAAACAGAAATAAAAATTAGTAAGAATACAATTATTCTCCTCATAGCAGTTGGTTTTTTGAAAGATAAATCTATTGCAGTAAAAATAAAACTGGTATTGTTTTTTATGAATGGATGAATTGTATCATTTCAAATAAACAATTATTTTCATGCCACCATTTCTCCTTCTTGTCTTATTTTATCTGTTTTGAAACGCATGTAGATTTTCATTTAAAACAATCAATTATAGCAAAGAGAAATCTGTGATGGATATTACCCGATGAGGTGATTATGAACAAAATCTTTTTAATCGGAGGATTAAAAGTAATGCGGGACAAAGTCCTTGCAGAATTATATCAAGCAAAAACAAGCGTTTTAAAACAGGCGTTAAAAGAAATATTGATAGGTTTCCCGATGATTTTATATTTGAACTGATCGAAGAAGAATCGGCTTTAGAAGTGAAGATTAAAAACTTTTATGTTCAGGCAACCATTTACAACAAACTTGCATTTAACTTAACGGAACGTTATCGGTACAGCATGGAGTTTATTCAATTATTAAAAGAATGTAGAAAAGGCAGCATTACTGCACAAAAATATTTTTACGACCACTTTGCCGTTCAAATGTTTTTGTACTGCAGACGCTATCTTAAAACGAATGAACAAGCCGAAGAAGTTTTACAGAATGGGTTTTTAAAAATATTTACAGGATTAATTGACTTTACTTTTTTAAACGAGGCTGCAACCGTAGGATGGATGAAGAAAATTATGCTGAATGAATGTTTGCAGGAAATAAGAAAAAGAAATAACGTATTAAGCATTGCAGATGAAATTGACGAAAACATTTATGTGGAAAATGAGGTGGCGATAGAAAAACTAAGTGCAGATGAAATTTTTCGATTGATTACTCAAATACCTGTTGGTTACAGAACCGTTTTTAATTTATATGTGGTGGAAGGATTTAATCACAAAGAAATTGCAGAGATGCTGAAAATTTCAGAAGGCACAAGCAAATCGCAGCTAAGCAAAGCAAGAAACTTATTACAACAACTGATTATAACAAGAAATATGGTTTATGAAGAAAGAAATGCACGATAATATTATTCAGGGAAAAATAAATAGTCTTCAGGAAATTCCTGCCGGCATTTCTTTTAATGCCGCCAAAAGCTGGCAACAATTGGAAAAACAACTGCAACCGAAACAAAAAAAGAATATTATTTGGTTTTATGCAGCCGCCATTTTGATTGCTGCAATGTTAATTTCAGGGTTGATTTATTATAATAACAATTCATCAACATCAATAAAAAAAGAAACTGTTTTAAAAGGCCATTCTTCACAAACAGGCAACACAAAAAGTGTTGTTTTGAAAAATGATAAAGCAAAAAAGCAAAGCAAAAAAGCAAGCATTTTTATTCCACATCAAAAACCAATTTCAATTGATAAAACAATTATCGTAGAAGATAAAATTAAACTCGATTCAGTTGTTATAATTGAAACTGCTCTTCAGAATAATTCAATTGCAATAAATCAACCTACAGAAGCAAAACCTTTAGTTGAAAAGACTACAACTAAAAATGTTCCTGCAAAAAGTAAATTCAAAATTGTTCATTTAAATGAACTAAACACGCCACAGCCACAGATTATAACCCTTAGTAAAAAGGCAGGTCTGGAAGAAATAATGTATAAAACAGGTAGTTCAAATCCCGAAACGGAAACAAGAAATAATATCAAACTTTTTCAATTACAAAGAAATCAAAACGATGCTCCCGTTAGCATAACCGATAACCCATAAACAACAATTTTATGAAGAAAATTATTGTATCAATCCTGTTACTAACAGGAACAGGAAAGTTTTTGCCTGCACAAGAAACATCTGCAAATATCAGTACATCAGAATTCCTTTTTAACTATCCCAAGCCGGGTGGACTGTATAATAATTTTACATTCTATTTGAATAATGGCAACAAAATGACATTGGAGATGGCAAGCATTCATCAATTAAAAAAATTACCAAACTTAGATTCGCTTGCCAAAAAAGTATATGAAGGTCTGCAACCTTTTAAAGATTCATTATCAAAAGAATTAACAACAAAAAGAGTTGACTATGTTATTGGAGGAAAAGATGTTGCAAGAATGAGAATAACAGAGCACCAACCATCATCTAATTATTATACATATAAAGATGGTGAGCCACTTCAAATGAAAGTAGATCAAGATACTTTACGCATTAAACTGTTTATTAAAACAGGCAAAAAAGATGAAAAAATGGCCCCGCCTTGCTTTGTAACATTCATAGTAAACAACATTTCAGATATTAATAATATTCCTGAGAATGCTTTGAACAAGGGTTTGAACGATTTATTAATAAAAGACATAGCAGGTCAATTTAAGGCCGACCCTGCAAAATATGAAAGCGGCCGTTACTATGCAGTATATAAACTGGAAACAAATGAACGCCTTGCACCCAAAAAAGTTACTCAATTTGCTTGGGGCAGAAGCAGTGGTCTTGACGCATATATGCAGTTAGGCATTCAATATTTACGAGGATCATGGGTTCCATCAACCGGTGTTGGGGTTACTTTCTTCCAAACCAACACAAGAGCTTTCGAAAAAAAATCATATTCATTATTTTGGGAACCTTATTTTTTCTTTTCAAGAGATGCATCAAATAATAGTGTTGTGGATAGAAATGATTTTATCACCTTTAAATTTCATTCAGAATTTAAAAATTACAGAACAAACGCCTTAGGTTTAATGTATCAAAATATAAGTGTTGGTTATCTCATCAATCGCAAAGGCAATTGGTTCGAGAAAAATACTTTTAAGTTTTCTTTACCCGGTTTACAAACAAAAAATATTTTGTTAGAGCCCGAATTTTATTTCAACGATTTCTTTAAAAATTGTAGTCCTTCTTTAAAACTCACCTTGTTTTTTGAATAAACATTTTTCGATTCATTCAAATATATTATGAAAAATATTATACTGTTTTTATTGTCTGCCTTCTGCACAATTACAATAACAGCGCAAACTCCGGATACATCTGTTCATTATGGAGATAATGTAAAAGCTGCACATACAGCCGATATACGAGGAATAAAAATGTATTACGAAATATACGGAGAAGGAAAACCATTATTGATTATTCATGGCAACAGCGGATCTATCGGGGACTTTCAATTTCAAATTCCACATTTTGCTAAAAAATATAAAGTAATTGTTGCCGACAGCAGAGATCACGGAAAAACATTAGACACTTTACACATGACAGATTCCTTGAGTTATGAAATGATGAGTGATGATTATGCGGCTTTGTTAGATTATTTAAAAATTGATTCCTGTTTTGTGTTAGGCTGGAGTGATGGTGGTATTAACGGGTTATTGTTGGCAATGCGCCATCCGGAAAAAGTAAAGAAACTTGCCATTACCGGCGCTAATCTCTGGCCCGATTCAACAGCCGTTGAACCTTTTATTCTGAAGATGTTTTCCATGCAGTACAACATGATGAAACTGCAAAAAGAAACAACTGTGTTGAAAGTTATGAAACGGCATTATAAACTTTTACTTACACAACCGCATATTTCAACGAAGGAATTAATGCAAATTGCCTGTCCTACTTTGGTAATCGGCGGAGATCATGATGTGATAAAACCTGAACACACTTTATTAATTGCACAATCTATTCCTAAATCCAATGTATGGATTGTACCTAATGCCGGGCATGGTGTTTTAGTGTTTGAAAACAAGGATAAATTCAATGCAGAAGTAGATGCTTTTTTTAACAGAGACTATAAAAAAATTGCAGGTTACGAATTATTTAAGCATTAACAATTTTCTTTCCAAAAGGCATTAATGACAGTTCAATCATTTGAAAATGTTTACGGCCAAATGGCAATCCAACGATAGTGATGCAAAGTAATAAACCAAAAAAGAAATGCGAAACAGCAATCCAAAATCCGCCACATAAAAGCCAGATAATATTTGCAAATGTTTGTAAACAACCACCGCCTGAATTGGTGTACACGGCTTTTCTGCCAAAAGGCCAGAGCATAAATTCGGCAAGTTTAAAACACTGAAATCCGAACGGCAGTCCTATAATGGTGATACACAAAATAATTCCGCCAAAGAAATAACCGATGGCGGAAAGTAATCCACCAAACACAAGCCAGATAAGATTTCCAAGGAGATTCATATTTTTATTTTATGACTGTTGAATGATGTTATGAACGTACAAGTGTGCGACGCAACGAAAGTACTATGCCTGTACAAAAGCCCGGGCCATTATTATTTTTTTTGCATTTTCATTGTTAGTTACGGATTATTTGTGGAAGAAGAAAATCTATTGATATACTTTTTAAGAATTGCCATTTGCGGTTTATCTATTCCGTTGGCAGGTTCAATGGACAAATCATATTGGTTCCACCATTTACCGGCAGCCCAATATTTTGCAGAGAGGTTATGCTGATGAATATAATTCAAAAAGTTATCCATCACTACAAACCATTTTTCTTCGTTTGCAGGAATACCGAATTCTCCGATAATTCCTTTTTTATGATTTTTTTCCAACCAACTTATAAATGGCTTAACCCTTTGTACGCCTATATTTGGATCGGGGTACTTATTAAACTTTTTTTGGTACCTGCCAGAATGATCTTCGTCAAAATAACAATGAGCATCATAAATTATTTTATCGGATAGGTCTTTTAAATTTTTAAGTTTATCGTTATTATAAATCCAATCGAAACAATAAGAGTAACTCAATCCATCCACAATAATATTTACGGAAGTATCATATTTTCTAATAGAGTCAATGGTTTGCTGTGCCGTTTCAAACCAAACTTTTTCTTTAATATCAAACGGTTCGTTCATAATATCGTAGCCATATACATTAGGATATCCGCTTAATGTTTGTGCAATTTTTTTCCAAACATCGGGCAATGCGGTTACCGGCAATTCTTTTCCTAAAATCAATTCTTTTTTATTTTGTTTATATCTGCCAAAATTCTGAAGTGTAATAATTACTTTTTCGTTGAATGCATTGCACCTGTTGATAAACTTTTTTAACTCGTTTGTTTCATTTGAATCTAAATTTCCGAAGAGAGAGCGTTGAATACGTTCCCACTTTACGGGCAATGAAATAACAGAGAACCCTTTTTTAGAAAAATAATCTATTTCTGGAAAATCGGGATAGATATAATCTGTATTTAAATTTCCGGGAAAATTTTTTTCGCCAAATTCGGGGCCGCAAATATTAATTCCGATAAAGGTGCTATCTTTTTGTGCATAAGTAGAGATGGTGCAAAATAATAATATAACAAACAGAAGTTTTGGCATCGTAGGAAAAGGAATTTGCTGCGAAAATAAAATGTAAGATGCGGGTAATAATTGATGTCAGTAACTTTTAATGGAAGGCAGCTTTATTAACCACAGATATTATTATTGCACCGAAAGCAACATTAACTTATTTTTGCAGCCCAAGTTTTGACTCCGTAGCTCAGTTGGTAGAGCTACTGACTCTTAATCAGTAGGTCCAGGGTTCGAGTCCCTGCGGGGTCACAGAGTATAAAAGCCGCTATAAAAGCGGCTTTTATATTTTACTCTTTTGGCACTTTAGAACCAGTAACCATCATTTTTATTGTGCCTGTATTATCTTCCTTAAGAGATATGATATAATTCCAGTTAACAAACCGGTATTGCCGCAGGTGGAATATTTGTTGCTGTGTTTGCCCGCAAACGCTATCATTTGGGGTCAAACTCCACCATCCATTCAATGCCATATTTATCTCTAAACATACCAAAATATGAACCCCAAGGACTGTCTGTAATAGGCATCTCTATTTTTCCACCTGCAGAAAGTCCATTAAATAATTTATCCGCTTCTTCTTTGCTCTCTGTACTTATTGAAATTTTACTTCTGTTCTCATTCTCGTTTACTTTTCCCAAGAATTCTGGGACGTCATTTCCCATTAATACATTATTTTTTCCTATGGGCAAAGCAATGTGCATGATTTTATTTTCATCTTTTTCTGCTACAGGAAATTCAGCGTTAGCAAGTTCTTTTAAACGAATCACTTTTGCAAACTCGCCGCCAAACACTGATTTGTAGAATGTAAATGCTTCTTCGGCATTGCCATTGAAGTTTATGTGAGGATTGATAACTGCCATTAGTCTTTATTTTTTGTGTTGTTCAAATGTACCGCTTAACCGCAAAATCAACAAGGCATAAAAGCGTCAAAAAAGAGGATGTTTACGTCAAGCAGTTACGTAGCTATGTAAGTCTAAAGTAAATAAGTTGCCACTTATTATAATGACGCCTAACCCAAAAACAGGCGAAATTTTTAAATATTTAAAAAGCTTATCATATATTTATTATACTCCAATTATATTGATAATACTTTTCGCATTTTGTATAGTTATTTTCTTTTTGCAGGCTTAACAATACAGATGTGAAAATAAATTTTACTGCAAATAATCAATACCCTTTTTAGCCGAATACCGCAGCTAAATTTCCCATATTTTCCAACAAGCTGTTGGAGATAATGTACCAACAGGTTCATACCAAACTTTAAAAAGCCTTAAGTCTATTGTGTTTTAAAGTTTTTTATAATTCTCTTATTAGATTAGATATTAAATCCTCTTAATATCTGCGCCTAATTTTCTCAATCGTTCGTCAATGTATTGGTAGCCCCTGTCAATCTGTTCAATATTTTGTATTATACTTTTGCCATCGGCACTTAATGCCGCAATTAATAATGCAACGCCGGCACGTATATCGGGGCTGCTCATGGTAATTCCTTTCAGTTTATTTTTTCTTCCCAAGCCGATAACTGTTGCACGGTGCGGATCGCATAAAATAATTTGTGCGCCCATGTCAATTAATTTATCAACGAAAAACAATCTGCTTTCAAACATTTTCTGATGCACCAATACACTGCCGATTGCCTGTGTAGCCACCACCAAGACAATGCTTAATAAATCGGGTGTAAAACCCGGCCACGGATGATCGTATACCGTTAAAATTCCGCCATCCAAATAGGTTTGTATTTGATACGATTCCTGTTCGGGAATAAAAATATCATCGCCTTTTATTTCAAATTGAATACCTAATTGCTGAAATTTTTCCGGTATCAATCCCAAATGTTCAACACCTGCGTTTTTAATAGTGATCTCACTTTGTGTCATCGCCGCAAGACCAATAAAACTGCCCACTTCAATCATATCGGGTAACATAGTATGTGTTGTTCCATGTAATTGTTCAACTCCGTTTATCATCAATAAATTACTTCCAATACCACTTATGTTTGCACCCATATTATTGAGCATTCTGCATAATTGCTGCACATAAGGTTCGCAGGCTGCATTATAAATAGTAGTAGTTCCTTCTGCTAAAACGGCCGCCATTATTATGTTTGCGGTTCCTGTAACAGACGGTTCGTCCAATAACATATATGCACCCTTTAATTGCGGTGCAGATAATTGAAAACATTGATGTTCATCATCGTACTGAAATTGAACGCCTAATTTTTCGAAACCAACAATATGCGTATCTAATCTTCTTCTTCCAATTTTATCGCCACCAGGTTTAGGTATATATGCTTTTCTGAAACGCGATAACAGAGGACCCGCAAGCATTACAGAGCCTCTTAATCTGCCGCCTTTTTTTCTGAATTTTGCAGAAGCCAGATAATCAACATCTATATCATCTGCTTTAAAAATGCAAGTGTGGCGATTGGGTCTTTCTGTTTTTACACCCATCTCTTCCAATAATTCAATCAATAAATTCACATCTAAAATATCGGGAATATTATGAATGGTTATTGTATCGGCAGTTAACAATATTGCAGACAGAATTTGCAATGCTTCGTTTTTTGCGCCTTGCGGTATAATTTCTCCTTTTAACTTTTTGCCGCCTCTAACTTCAAATGATGCCATACGTTGATTTTGATTGATAGTGATACTGTAAAAATAAAAAGAGCTGCAATGATGCAGCTCTTTTTATTTACTTATATTTTTTAACCGCCTAATATCTCTTCTTAAAATTGCGGTTATTATTGTTTCTGTTGTTTGAACCGCCACCATTGTTACGATTGTCTCTGCTACCGCCATTGTTATTGCGATTATCTCTGCCGCCACTCATTCCCATTCCTCTGTTATCTCTACCGCCGCCATTGTTATTGCTGCGATTGCGATTGTCGTTTCTTCCGCCAAAATTATTTTGTCTGCGATTATTGGTTCTCGGATAATCGTCTCTTTCAAAATTCTGATTGCGATGTTTAATATAAGGTGTATTGCTAAATTCTAATTGCCCGCCGGTAATGCTGTCCAACTCACTTCTTATAGAATCATCATGCACCAATTCTTTATGCCAGTTGCTATATGCCAATTTCATATAATAAGCAATAGCATGAGCAAA
>Ga0182038_10000337_pt1 | contig 23215 bp, 17 predicted proteins | sample sta12Can44000108_FD_125976 | JGI IMG/M metagenome (GOLD analysis project Ga0182038, IMG submission 125976) | Lab enrichment of tropical soil microbial communities from Luquillo Experimental Forest, Puerto Rico - statanox.12C.anox.44.000.108 | ecosystem: Environmental > Terrestrial > Soil >...
CCGGCCTTTGACCTGGCCAGTGCTCAGCGGGTCGTGGAGCAGCAGCAGGGCGAACTTCCTTTGACCCGACGCTTGCTTTGCCGGATTCGGTATTTCACCGACGGGGTAATTCTTGGAAGCCAAGGCTTTGTCGAGTCACACTTTGACAGGCTCAAGCAAAAGCTTGGCTACAGACGCAACAGGGCTGCAACCCCTTTAACCGCTCTGGATTCTCCGAACCTCTGGGCCTTCCGCGATCTGCGGGTCCGGCCGGTCGATTAGGTTCTGGCCGGTTCCGTTTGCTATCCATGGTCATTGGCGGCCTTTTATAGCCTTTCAAAGTTGCGTCTCGCTGAGGCTTCCCCCGCTCCTAAAAGAGAGGTGCTTGGTCGTTTTAGCGAAAAACCTCGGGCATAGGATCAGGAAGCTAACCGACGGGCTCCTTTTCCAGGTATGAACGGTAACAGATCCGGCCGGGGCGAGAACAGGTTGTCATTGAGACCGGGCAGTCATCTCGGCCAACCTCCTTCAGTGTTAGGTTGCACCAGGCGTGAGCCACGGGAGGAAGGGAATTGTTGTTCTCCTCCGTGGCAATCAACTCCTGGGAAAACAACTCTTTGTAACGCAGGTATCTACACGGCTGGAAAGACATAGTTCAGCTGACAATTCTGGTGAGAGCACGACGGACTAAAGCCTGCGCAACTGGAACCTTGTAAGCATTGTGCGCCATGGGTGTAGCCTTGGAGGCGACGCTCTCCGCTATGGATTCAATGGCTTCCCTCGACAAGTCTCCCCTTTCGAGCAGCGGAGACTCCACCCGAAATGGTATTGGTGCAAGGGCTCCTAGAAAAACAGAAACATCAGCCCAGTGATCTTGGGTATTTCGTCCAGCGGCTGCACAACTTACGAGCGCCCAATCAAAGGCGCCCTTTTCACTGACTTGAAGATAGACGCTGCGATTCTTTCGCGTCGAAATTTCAACATGAGCGATCAGATCGCCCGGCAATAACGAATTGTGCGCGAGCGGGTTGTTCCAAGCATCGGAAAAAAGTTCCTCAATCGTGAGAGTAACTTCTTTATCGCCCCGTCGTACGCCGACCTTCGCATCAAGCGCTGCCAAAATAACGGCCAGATTTGAAACGAGCGGGCTGATACAGGGGTTACCGGAAAAGAGACTGTGGTACTTGTTCTCCCCATCTCGAGCGTAACAGGTGCTACCGCCCCGTTTTAGACAACGCAGGTCACGATGGCGGTAATACCAGCATCGCGAATGCTGCGCCAGATTGCCTCCGAGGGTTGCGACATTTCGAATCTGAGGCGAGCCTACTTCCGAAGCTGCTTCAGCTAATCCGGGCAGGGTTGCAAGGATCGGCTCGTTCTTTGCAATCTCGGCAATCGTGACGTTCGCGCCAAGCTTCCAGGTGCCGGTGGAAGTGTCGATCCGGTCAAGATCGGGAATCAGCTTTACGTCAATGATCCGCTTCGGGCTGGTTATATACTCCTTCATTTCGCCGACCAGATCGATGCCACCGGCAAGATACCGGCTCTCGGAAGTCGACAACTGGATTGCCCCATCGACCGAGCGGGCTGTAGCGTATTCGAAGTTTTGCATGGCGATCTTCGCTAATGTCCTGTCGCCGAAATAGCATGTCTTTCGCGCGGTGGCTGCCGGGTCAGTTGGCTGTTTTTCAAGGCGCGAGCGACGAGCATCCTGCACCGGTTTTGCACTCCTACTGAACTGCGTCCATGCCGGCAGCGCAAAACTGGTGTGGGACGTGAGGAGCGAGCAACGCGGAAAGACAGCCAACTGGCCGCCGCCGAAAGGGTTGCGATAAAAGTGGGCCGGCGGTTGCGTTGCTTGGCGGTTACGATCGCAACGAATGGCATGTTATTTCGGCGACAGGACACCATAAAATCAGCTCGTTCCGGATTTATACCCGGATCGAATGGGAGGCAATTTCCCCAGCAGATCGAGAACCCGGGGCGGCGTGATCGGCACCCGAGTAACGCGTTTTCCGATCGCATTGGAAACAGCGTTGGCGATGGCGGCTGCAGTGGGAATGGTTACCGGCTCTCCAATACCAATGACACCTCGCTCCGGCATGTTTTGAAGAATCACCTCGATTTCCGGTACGTCAGCGGCACCGGGTAATTTGTAGGTCTCGAAGTTGGGATTAAGGACTACTCCTGTCTGATTATCCAGAATTCGTTCTTCGTACAAAGCGAAGCCGATGCCCATGATGATCCCCCCGTTGGCCTGGCTTATGCTCGCGAGCCGATTAACGACCAGACCGCAGTCTTGCACACAAACAATCCGTTTAACTCTGACGAATCCGGTCTCGGTATCCACTTCCACTTCCGCCATTTGCACACCGCCGACGCCGTGACTCGAGAGTCCCTCCTTCCAGCGACCGTGAGCAACTACTGGATTTATCCCCAGGCGTGCAGTAGCGGTGCGCCAATTCAATCCAGTCGGATCCGATATGCCCGAAGCCGATCCGAGATCTGCAAGCGCGCTTTGGCAGGCATCGAACACCGCGGGTGCGACTGAGGCTGCGGTCGTACTTCCGCCGCTTCCACCGGATGGTGGAAACGCCGTGTCACCTATACTCACAGAGATCGCGGCAGGCTCGAGGCCGAATACTTCAGCAGCCACGATTGCGATCAGGGTCTTTGTCCCCGTTCCAAGATCCTGCGTCCCGCAACGGATCTCCACACTCCCATCAGGATTGATCCGCACTTCGGCTTCAGAACCTTGCCCCCCACCGCCCCAGGTAGCACCGGCACAGCCAACCCCAGTCTTCACAGGACCCTCAAAAGAAGCTGGAGAACGATACTTGGCATTCCAGCCGAAATGTTCAGCAGCAATCTTATATTGTTGGCGCCGGATTTCCGATGGGTCGTTCTTAATCCGCAGCTCAACCGGATCCATGCCAAGAGCGAGGGCCATTTCATCCAAGATACATTCCATACCAAACGACGCCTGAGGATGACCCGGGGCTCGCATTGCCCGCGCTGAGCCAGCATTGACAGCGACCGTGGTTTGCCGAACACGAGTATTCGGAACCCGATAAATATAGGGTGCCGGGAACCCTGCGCCTCCCCCTCCGCCCGCCGTCATACCGCCGCTGGCGTATCCGGCAGTGCCAAAGGCTTCCAACTCATAGGCAACGAGAGTCCCATCTTTGTTGGCGCCCAAACGCACTTTCTGAAACGACGAGGGTCTGTTTCCGACTGCCAAGGACTCATCGAAGCGAGTGAGCATTAAGCGCACCGGCAAGCGTGCCTCTTTTGATAACCGCGCCGCAAGTCCTCCTTCTATGCCGGCACCATATTTTGAACCAAAGCCGCCACCCATGAATTCCGATATCACATGAACCTTGTCCATCGGGACGCCAATGCTGTCTGCCAAGCTGTCTCTTACGCTGGAAATCCCCTGAGTAGAGGCCCAACAGGTAATTCCTTCCGGCGTAACCTGAATGGTGTTCCCGTGGGTCTCGAGGCAGTGGTGCAACTGAACTTGAGTTTGAAAGAAACCCTCCACTGTTTTGTAGCTGGTTCTAAATGCGCTACCGACGTCCCCCGTTTGCATCTCTCGCGGTTCACTGGCGTTCGGTTGATTTTCAAATACTCGAGGCGAAATATCACGCAGCGCGGCTTCTTCTTTGACTACGAACGGGAGAAGGTCAGCGTCTACCTTAATCGCGCTCAGCGCGTCCAGACACGCCTGCTTCGAGAGACCCGCCACCGCCGCAAGTTCCTCACCACAATACCGAACTGTGAAAGGCGGATCGTTCGCCGTCACGGCGGCGCGCAGGCCAGGAACACTTAAAGCCGGCCGCAGGTCAATGGCGCGAATCCTCGCTGCCGGCCAGGGCGAGCGCAGGATCATTCCATAGAGCCAGCCGACCGGCTGCATATCCGAAGCATACTTAGCGCCGCCGCTAACCTTGATCGCCCCATCATACCTCAGGTGGTCCTTGCCCAGTTGTTTCGGATTTTTTGGCCATCCAGACATCGGATTCTTATGACGGTCCGGCCTCAGCAACTCTTTGAGCGGCCTTGAATATGTGAGGATAGGCCCCGCAGCGGCACAGATTGCCAGAGCACGCTTTCTTGATCTCTTCGAGTGTGGGGTTCTGTTTCACGCTAAAGAGTGCGGTCAATGACATCACGAAACCAGGAGTGCAATACCCGCACATCAGTGCGTCGCACTCGACAAATGCTCGCTGAATTGGCGTCAGATTAGCCGGACCGCCAAGGCCTTCAATGGTGGTAATCTCTTGAGCTTGCATCTCGACCGCCAGCTTCATGCAGGAGTAAACCGGTTGACCGTTTACGAGTACCGTGCAAGCGCCGCATGTCGCTCGATCGCAGACTTCCTTTGCGCCAGTGAGCTGAAGCCGATTCCTTAGGACATCAAGAAGGGTAACCCGAGGTTCAACTTCCACTTGGTGCCTGTTCCCGTTAATCTGCAAGACCAGTTTTACGGCCTCGGGTCCGACCGGTTTCTGGCCGTCCAAAGAATCAACCGATTCAGCGGCAACCGTAACCTTCGCCATGGCGCGGGCAACGGCTGCCGCACCGACACCCCGGAAAAAATTTCTACGCGAGATTTGTTCGTCCATGGTTCCGCGGAATTATTCTCAATGGCAGGTTGAGTCAGTGAGCTTAGCACTGCTTCCGCTTGGTCCGAAACTTGCCACAAAAACATTCGGCCTGTCATGGTCAGTCCAGAAAAAATTCATGGAAGAGTCCCTGATTTTCGACACTCGGGATGCAACAACCTCAAACGAGGAATGTTTCACCTGGGGTTCGTACCAAAGGGCCTGACCGCAAGCGCCCGAGCTGCACTTACCAATCGCCATGGTGGAAAGCGAGATGAAATCTCCAACCGCCACGTTTGCCGTGCTGCGTCCAGACCGCTGATAAGTGATCTCGGTTTCCGTCACCCGCGTTGAGCCAGGCGCGATTCCCTGGGAGGTCACCCAGGAGAGCAGCGCCTCCTTCTGCGCCGGCGCCAAACCTTTTGGCACGAAAATCTCCGCCTCCTCCACAGCCGCCCCTTTTTCTGCGAGGTTTACAGATCCAACCTCCAAGAGCGCAACCTTGACACCCGCCAGATCTTGATTGTCCCATGTCCCCTGATTAATCGACCAAACTCGAAACAGCTGGCGTCCAAGGAGCGTAGACTCAGCAGAAGCGGTACAGCCTCCAGTGTAGAGGTCGCAAGAGTGTAATTCGACAAATTCGCCAGATGGTTCGAGGCCAAGGCAGGCCCGCAGTGCCACGAAGAGAGAGCAAAAGAGAAGCGAGGTCTTCACAGCATGACTCCTTTTCGATAAGCTCATTTTCGCAGTGATCTGACTGGTCGGCAACGGAAAAGGAGGCCAGCTATGAAACATCGCGGCCAGAGCTCAAAGTTAAAGTATGAGCATGCCCTCATTGAGGGTTTGCGGCCACTCTTGGAAAGCATTGCGCCGTGGGAGGAGATTCATTCGATTATTCCCGGGCGAATTAGGCCGACCAAGGGTTCCAAACGGCCGATTAGACTGGAAACTAAGTATTTTACGGGGACAGGACTGAAAGTGCTGGCTAAAACTGGAACGGCCGTCCAAGAAGTTTTCTTCGTCACTGCCAACCCGCAGGCAGTCAGAGAGCGTCTTCAGGCAATTGCGTTCAGCAGCCTGGAGATTTCGTCCCGTCCACGGCTGAAATTTACAGCCTAAAGCCACGTGGGATGCCGCTCATTACCCAACCTTCTGCCTTTTAAGCACGCGTCGATAGATCGTCTCCGGCAAGAGATCCCAGGTTCGCGCCAACACAAAATGCAGTCGCTCTTGTAACTGACATTCAACAAGCACCGCATCTGCGCGTACGCTCATCACCCGTCCTTGCTTCCCGGCGGCAACTCCCTCCACATCATTGACCAGCACTACCCGTTCTCCAACTTTCACCGCACTTCAGTCCTTCTGTTTCTATTTTCTCCGCTGGAGTAGAACCGGCGTGCGTATAGTGCTGCCAGCGGCACACCGGTCCGAACGCAACTCTGCGTCTGGATTTTTAGACGTAATTGCGACCTGGAATATTCGAACTCGAGCCAGGAAACAAAATCGCTCGATAGCAGCGCACAGGTCTGCCCCCGGACGCCTGAAAGAATTCCCAAGCCGTACTCACATCTCTCACCCCACCCGAATGGATTATTGCCTCCCCGGGCATCTCTCGCGTATTCTTCCGCTTAGTATGACATTGACCATTATCGACAGTTGCAGGGTCTGTATACGGGGAACCCGTTCCCGGTCTGGATTTGCCTTGAAACGAAATAAAAACTTTTTGGGAAACTCACTTCTAAATCTAATAACACTCCGCTACATCAGCGCAGCGTAAGTTAACAGCCACATAAAAAGAAATCAGACTATGATTACGATTACCGGTACTGTCGGCAGGATTCCAATTCTTAACAATCATCGATACTTTCAAGCTTTCAGGCAAGATCCCTTTTGTTCGCCGAGAGGTTGATTGCGCGAATTCGCAGTTCACTCTGACGGTCGAATAATATGGGGGGAAATCAGGGTCGCATCTAAAGATTCAATTAATAAGCACGCGTCTGATGTCTTTTGACGCAAACGGTCGTAGTGCAGACTCTCTGCAGTCAACCGCCACCCACGCCAATGACCACTGCATAACTGGGCCAGTCGTCACAACGTTGCACCAGACTACTCTCTGGAGCCATCAAAAGAGAAAGTTCGGCGGGCCATATATTGATCGCTCTTGTGAAATTCAATAGGGGGCGCTGCGGCAGACGCCAGTTGAACTGTTAGACAGGGTATCGGCGCAACTCCAGTCGTGTGACCCGATCCAGTCAGATGCAGCTTGCGGCACGCTCCGTGCTCCAAACAGGATTAAGGACTAGTAACCGAAATAAAGGATTATGATCACATCTATATTTGATAGCCAAGTTCAGGCTGTACTTGATAGCGTAACGGCACTGTTCCCATCCCCGGAGGATTGGCGAGATCAGTGCATCTACTTTCTAATGGTAGATCGTTTCAACAACCCTGGCGGTGCTCCAAGAAATGCGCCATTCGATGCCCAGTTCAGCGAATTCCAAGGTGGAACCTTTAATGGGATACGCGAGAAGCTCGGCTATCTGAAAGAATTAGGCATAGGCGCGCTTTGGCTGTCTCCGGTGCTGAAAAACTGCCAATTCGACGTCCACACATATCATGGGTATGGCATTCAAAACTTCCTGGCCGTGGAGCCGAGATTTGCTTCAAGACCAGAATTAGCGGAAAGCGAATTGCGCAGCCTGGTCGATGAAGCCCATCGTTTGGGAATCTATGTGATCTTTGACATTGTGCTCCACCATGCAGGCGACGTTTTTGAATACATGATCGACGGACAGGAGCGGGCGGAGGCGTCTTGGCAGGATCAGCCGAAGATCGCGGTTCGCTGGCGCGACGAGCTCGGAAGGGGGAATCCGTTGTGGACGCAGGCACCGGCGAATCCGCCTCTGGACGCGGCGGTTTTTCCCGATGAGCTTCGTTTCGATTTGCTGTTCACGCAGCGAGGGAATGCAATGAGCAACGGGTTCCATCCGAACGGGGATTTCAATTCGCTCAAAGGAATTGATTCTGACGTCTCAGAGAACGGTCTCCAACCCGCGCACATTGCTCTTATACGTGCCTACCAATACATCATCGCCAAATTTGATGTGGACGGTTTTCGGATCGACACACTCAAATTCATTTCTCCGGACTTTGAGCGGATATTCGGAAATGCGATGCGCGAATTTGCCCTTAGCGCAGGAAAGAAGAATTTCTTTACGTTTGGGGAGGTTTACGACAACGAGAACGAGATTGCGCTTTTCATTGGGCGCAACACAGCGGCGACCGGCGATGTGGTTGGAGTGGACGCCGCGCTGGACTATCCATTGTTTTTCACGCTGCCCGGTGTACTGAAAGGACTCGGTGCCAGCCCCGCCGACCTCGCAAATGTTTTCGAAAACCGCAAACGTATTGAGGCGAACGTGCTCACTTCTCACGGCGAAGCCGGCGCGTATTTCGTTACTTTCCTTGATAACCACGACCAGGGGCAACGCTTTGGTTTTACTGGCCCGACGCAGTTACTAGATCAAATTAGTTTGGGTATGGGCGTATTGTCCTCATTGCAGGGGATTCCGTGCATCTATTACGGCGACGAGCAGGGGCTTGCGGGTCACAAGGATGCCCAGCACCAGGATGATTCGATGGTACGCGAAGCCTTATGGGGTAAATCAAATGCTTTTGACGTAAATCATCCGCTCTATCGGGCACTTCAGAAAATTCTTCAGGTCCGCAATCAAGAACCGGCGCTCCGCTATGGGCGGCTCTATTTCCGCCCAATCTCGGGGAATGGCTTTAACTTTGGCCTCTCTCGATTTCCGTCAGGTGTCATCGCGTTTTCGCGGATCTTGAACGACCAGGAAGTTGTCGTAGTCGCAAACACCAATAGCCAGCAAGGATTTGCCGGCGAGGTAATTGTTGATCGGCAACTGAATCCGGCGGGCTCTTCGTACCGAGTTCAGTTTAGCAATAAAGATGCTGGCGGTGAACTCAATCCGGTATTTGACAAGCCGATGGGGAGCGTCAGCATTACCGAAGTCGACGGTTCGGTGACAAACGGGCCTGCAAGAAGCCTCGGAGTGCGATTGCAGCCCATCGAGATACAAGTTCTTCGCCGTTGAGGGACTTGACGCCGGAAGAGTAGTTCTGGCGATCGACGGAGTAACTGGATTGGTGGAAAATTTCCGAGCTCAGGAATTTTGTTCCTCAACGTGTTTTAACCGGCTATTGTTGGTAAAATACGAAACTGTTTGTGGAACGGGATCATAATCCACCGGACGACGCCGCGAACTTTCACACAACGCATTGGACAGTCGTCGTGAGGGCGGCCCAAAACCAGACGCAAGGGGGATACACCGCCCTGACCCAGCTGTGCCGCATTTATTGGTATCCGCTCTACATGTTCGCTCGCCGTCGTGGTTACTCTCCGGACGACGCCCAGGACTTGACCCAATCCTTCTTCTTGCATCTGCTGCAGCAACAGGCGCTCTCGGGCGTAGACCGGTTGAAAGGAAAGTTCCGTTCGTTTTTGCTCGCCTCTTTCCAGAACCACCTTTCAGATCAAGTTGACCGCAGCCGCCGTCTTAAAAGAGGAGGGGACAGGGAATTCGTTCCCCTGGATGCAGAAGATGCAGAAGAACGCTACCGATCGGAACCGGCAGAATTATTGACACCGGAAAAATTGTTCGACGCCCGTTGGGCCATGACACTCCTGACCGAAGCGTTAAGCCGCCTGCGCCGGGAGTATGTCAAGGAGGGAAAAACCTCTATTTTCGAAGCGCTAAAAGTCTTTCTGGACCCTGTCAACAGCGGAATCCCGCCCTCCTATGAAGAGATAGCGAACCGGCTTGGGGTCACTACTGGGGGAATCAAAACACTTATCCATCGCTTGCGCAAGCGGTACACCGTACTGTTGCGCGAGGAGGTCGGCCGCACGGTGTCAGATCCGGCGGAGATCGACGGGGAAATCCATGCGCTTTGCGAAGCCTTAATCGCATCCGAAGGCCGGTTAGGCCCCTGAAGACGGATTGGAGCAGCCAGAGTTTTCAGGAAAAATCGAAGAAATTCGCTTCGATGGCATCTGACCTGTCCCCGGTTTGCGTGATCGTCCCCGGTTTGCGTGATCGGCTTGATGCTCGTCAGGGCGTCTGGTTTGATTGGCTTCATGCCTTATCTTTCCATACACACAAACGCGAACCTGGTCGATGAGCGGCAATCAGAACTTCTGGCGGCGGCGGCGAGGATCGCCTCATCGCAGCTTAGCAAACCGGAAGAGTATATGATGGTTAGTATCACGCCTGTCCAACGGCTGATCTTCGGCGGCAATGAAGATCCCGCAGCTTTCCTGGAGTTAAGAAGCGTCGGCGTGCCCGATGGGAAACGCGACTCGCTCTGTGGGGAGTTGACCGACTTGATTGCCAGCAAATGCGGTATAGCAAAACATCGCATCTACGTTGTCTTGATCAATATCGAGGCAAAGCTCTGGGCCCAGAAAGGTAAACCATTTGCTTAACCTGGAGTCTGCTAGTTCGCTGGACGAAATTCCAGATTTGGGAATCGATTCCTAAAGTTGCAACACCACCCTTTCAACACTACCCTTTCGATAACCCCCTTATCGGCAGGTTGCGGCCGATGAACACCTGAAGCTGGAGCAGATTGCGACCGATGACCGTTCCGATGACGATGGATAACGGCACCACGCGGGTTTTCCAGGGTATCGCGCGTAGCGCCGCCCTTCGGTGGGTCCCAATAAAGCCGGGACTCGTTGCAGCGCCTCGGTCAACTTTGGCAAGGATCACCCCCTATCCTGGCTGCCGTTGGGACGGCTGGCCTCGTCGCTTCGAGAGGGAAAGTTAGGAGGCTTGTATGTTACTCAAGGCGCGAAAAGGAAACGCAGAAATCATTGAAAAAGTGGTGGCGTTACTTCGAGAAAAGGCGCCGAAGGAAGAAACCGCCCAGGCCGAGCCGTTCATCGGCCAGTATTACAGCCAGGTTGATCCGGAAGACCTCGCCGAGCGCAATATTTCCGATCTATGCGGGGCTGCGCTTGCGCACCTGAATTTCATGAGGGAGTTCAATTCCGGCGCCCCCAAGCTACGGGTTTACAATCCGCAAAGTCAAAGAGACGGATGGGAGTCCACGCATACGGTTGTTGAGATTGTTAATGAGGACATGCCTTTTCTCGTGGACTCAGTGACGATGGAGGTTAACCGGCAGGGACTGACTCTGCATCTCATCATTCACCCGGTCATCAGGACGAAGCGAGACGAGAAGGGCAGCTTGGGCGAAGTGCTGTCCCGCGAAGCCGCGGGCGGAGCTTCCGAGGCGGTCATGCACGTCGAAGTTGATCGGCAAACCGATCCCAAAAAGCTGGCCGAACTGGAAGCTGGGATCCTGGGCGTTCTTGGCGACGTGCGCAAGGTGGTTGAGGATTACCCAAAAATGAAGGCCAACATAAATCGAATTGTCGCCGATATGAGGAGACCCTATCCTGAAGGGCTAATCCCCGAAACGGTTGACGAGGACAAGGCTTTATTGTCATGGCTGGCGGACGGGCATTTTATCTTCTTGGGTTATCGCGATTACGATCTGGTAAAAGAAGGTGAGGAAGACGTTTTGCGTGTCGTACCGGGTTCCGGCCTCGGCATCTTGCGTCAGACAGGCCAGACCAGGGTTTCGAAGAGCTTTGCCACGGTTACTCCGCAGGTAAGGAAGCTTGCCCGAGCGCCCGAACTGTTGGTGCTGACCAAGGCAAATTCGCGCGCCACGGTGCATCGCCCAGGATACCTTGACTATGTGGGCGTAAAGCGTTTCGACGCCAAGGGTCAGGTGTCAGGCGAGCAGCGCTTTCTGGGGCTTTTTACTTCGACCGCCTATAACTCACGTGCTGCGGAGATCCCGCTTCTGCGCCGGAAGGTGAAAAACGTTATAACGCGCGCAGGGTTCGAGCCTAAGGGCCACATGGGAAAGGCACTTGTTGCGATTCTGGAACAGCATCCGCGTGACGAGCTGTTCCAGATATCAGAGGACGAGCTTTTCGAAGCTGCCATGGGGATACTGCGCCTGGGCGAGCGCCAGCGCATCCGGCTTTTTGTACGGAGCGACGTTTACGGCCGGTTCCTGTCGTGCATGGTCTACGTGCCGCGCGAAAACTATAGCGCCGAGTTGCGTGAGCGCATCCAGCAGATCCTGATGCGGGCGTTCAACGGTATCAGCTTGGAGTTTACAGTGCATCTGTCGGATTCGGCGTTGGCGCGCGTGCTGATCACGATTCGCACCAAGCCGGGAAGCGTGCCTGAATTCGACGTTCGGGAGATCGAAACGCAGATCGTCAAGGCGGCCCGTCGCTGGCAGGACGACCTGCACGACGCGCTCACCGCACGCTTCAGCGAAGAACGTGGCAACCAGCTGTATCACCGTTTCGGAAACGCCTTTCCCGCCGGCTATCGCGAGGAACGTTCAATAACCGAAGCTGTCACCGATTCCGCGATCATGGACACGCTCGGCACGGAGAAGAAACTTGCGATGAATCTCTATGCTGGGGACCAAGCGAGCGCCACTCCGCTGCGTTTGAAAGTTTTCCGGTCGGGTGAGCCCGTTCTCCTATCTTCAAGCCTGCCCATGCTCGAACACATGGGGGTTAAAGTGCTTGAACAGCTCGAATACAAGGTGGAACCCGAAGGAATGGCGCCGGTTTATGTGCATGATTTCGGCCTGAGTCCCGCAAGAGACGTCAAGCTTGATGTCAACCAAGTGAAAGGTGGATTCGAGGAAGCGTTTGCGTGCGCGTGGCGAGGAGAAATTGAAAATGACGATTTTAATCGGCTGGTGCTGTGGGCAAACCTCGGCTGGCGCGAAGTCACGATTTTGCGCGCCTACAGCAAATACCTTCGGCAAACCGGGTTTACTTTCAGCCAGGCGTATATGAAACAGGCGGTGTCCGCAAACGCGGCAATCGCGAGGAAACTGGTCGAACTCTTTGTTGCGCGTTTCAATCCCGCGAATACCGCCGGAGCCGAGGTCAGAATATCGGCATTGACCGTCGAAATAGAAAAAGCGCTGGATTTGGTCGAAAACCTGGACGAAGACCGCATGCTGCGGCGTTTTCTCGCCGTGATCCAGGCGACTCTGCGCACCAATTACTTTCAGGAGGATGCTGGCGGCGCGCCCAAACCCTATATTTCCTTCAAGTTTAATCCGGCGCTGGTCCCGGGGCTGCCTGAGCCAAAGCCAATGTTCGAAATCTACGTCTACTCGCCGCGCGTCGAGGGCGTGCATTTGAGAGGCGGCAAGGTAGCGCGCGGAGGATTGCGGTGGTCCGACCGGATGGAAGATTTCCGCACCGAAGTGTTCGGCCTGATGAAAGCACAGATGGTCAAAAACATCGTAATTGTCCCGGTTGGCTCGAAGGGAGGCTTTGTGGTGAAACAGCCTCCCGCTGGCCGCGAAGCCTTGATGAAAGAAGGGGTTGCGTGCTATCAGATTTTCCTGCGCGGGCTGCTGGATCTGACCGACAACCTGGTTGCAGGCAAAGTCGTTCCACCGAAAAACGTGGTGCGCTACGATGCCGACGATCCTTACCTGGTGGTCGCTGCGGACAAGGGCACCGCGACGTTTTCCGACATAGCCAACGGCGTCTCAAAGGAGTACGGCTTCTGGCTGGATGATGCCTTTGCGTCGGGCGGCTCGATCGGCTACGACCATAAGAAGATGGGGATTACCGCGCGCGGCGCGTGGGAATCTGTCAAGCGGCACTTCCGCGAACTGGGAGTCAATACTCAGACTACCGACTTCACGGTGGTCGGGATTGGCGACATGTCGGGCGACGTATTCGGAAATGGCATGCTGCTCTCCCGCCAGATCAAGCTCCTGGGCGCTTTCGATCACCGGCATGTTTTTCTCGATCCTGATCCCGATCCGGAAGTAAGTTTCAAAGAACGCGAGCGGTTGTTCAATCTGCCCCGCTCATCGTGGGCCGATTATGATCCCAAGCTGATATCAACGGGGGGCGGCGTTTACCCCCGCGGGGCGAAATCGGTCGCGCTTGCCCCTGAAGTCAAGAAGGCCCTGGGAGTGAATGCCGATTCGCTTACACCGACCGATTTGATTCGCGCGCTCCTCAAGGCGCCGGTGGACCTGCTATACAACGGTGGAATCGGTACCTATGTGAAAGCGACTCATCAGACCCACGCCGAGGTGGGCGACCGCGCCAACGACGCCATCAGAATAAATGGCAAGGAGCTTCGCTGCAAGGTGGTGGCTGAAGGCGGAAATCTCGGCCTGACCCAGCTCGGGCGCATCGAATACGCCCTTAGCGGAGGCAAGATCAACACTGACGCGATTGACAATTCCGCTGGTGTGGACTGCTCAGACCACGAGGTTAACATTAAGATACTACTCAATTCCGTGGTCGCCGAAGGAGGCATGAGCGAAGAGCGGCGCAATCAACTGCTCGCGGAAATGACCGAAGAAGTGGGCGCGCTCGTTCTGCGTGACAATTATTTCCAGACCCAGTCGTTGAGCATGCGCAAAAGCATGCCCTTGGACGCCCAGACGCGCTTCATCAAACATTTGGAAAAGGCCGGTATGCTCAACCGCGAAATCGAATTTCTGCCGTCAGACGAGGAGCTAGCTTCGCGCAAGGCGGCGAAGATCGGACTCACTTCGCCTGAGCGCGCGGTGCTGCTCGCCTACAGCAAGATCACGCTCTATGACGAACTGCTCGCTTCCAATGTGGCGGACGATCCCTACATCTCCACCGCGCTGATGCGCTACTTTCCCGCACCGCTTCGCGAGCGTTATCGCGAGCAGATGGAGCGTCACCGGCTCAAGCGTGAAATTATCGCGACGCATGTCACCAACGAAATGATTAACCGGGCGGGCAGCACGTTTGTCCACCGGATGCAGGAGGAAACCGGAGCCAGCGCCCCGGATGTGGTGCGGGCTTATCTGCTCACGCGCGAGATATTCGACTTTGTCTCCTTCTGGCAGGCGCTCGAAGCCCTCGACAATAAAGTGCCGCACGCGGTGCAGTCCGACATGTTGATTGAGTCGGAAAGGTTGATGCTGCGCGCAACCCTCTGGTTCCTACGTTACCGGGATTTGAAAGGTGACATCGCGAAAACCGTTGAGCATTTCGTTTGCGGAGTCAAAGCCCTTGCAGCCGGTCTCGACAAACTTCTGTCTTCCGACGAGAGGGCGGGTGTGATGCAGGCAGCGGGGCACCTGACCCAAAGCAAGGTTCCGAACGATCTCGCCATGCGCCTGGCGAGTTTCCGTTCACTATACTCAGCCCTCGATATCGTGGAGATTGCGACTGAAAGGAAGCGCAGCGTTGAGGAAGTGGCTGGCGTGTATTTTGGCCTTGGTGAGAGACTCGATCTTTCCTGGCTGCGCAAGCAGATCGGCGGCTTACCTGCGGATTCCCACTGGCAGACGCTCGCCAAAACGGCTCTCAGCGACGATGTCGCCTGGTTGCAAAGAGAGCTAACCAGTCTGACTCTGAAACTCAGCCCCGAAGTGAAAGTGCCGGCCGCTCTCATCAAAAAGTGGGAAAGGCAAAACGAGAGCGTGTTGGGACGCTGCCGCCAGATGCTCGCCGAGCTTCAGTCCGCTGGCAACCTCGATTTGTCGATGCTGTCCGTCGCGCTGCGGGAGCTGAAAAGTCTGGCCTGAGAGTCGCGAGGAAAGCCGTCTGCTCTGTTTTCGAATACCGGGACCGGGGCAATATTGAACACATTGCTAGCCCGCAAAAATCACGCGTTGTAAAAAGCGGCGCGCTCATTGCGGGCTAGAGAGCAGCCACGTAATCAAATTCACATCGGCGGTATTCCAGGCGGGCGGATCGCCGCCGACTAAACATGTGATTGGCGGATTAACCTCGAAGGTGATTTTGAACTCGCCGTCGTCGTCGCCCTTAAGATCGATGACGCCCGTGGAGAGCAAATTGCCGACCATCCACTCTTCGCGGGTGGAATGAGAAAGCTCCATCTCGCTCCAGTTCGCCGCGACCGTCGCAGCCAAGACCTCAATGATCATGACCATCTGCGGCGCGACCCGATCCGAGATCGTGCTGGATTTTGATGCCACCGATGAACCGCTCCACGGAAGCCAGGAGGGGGCCTACTTTAACGGTTACTATCGAGGTACTGCTATCTGCCGCTTTGCTGTTTTTGCGGTAACATTCCACTACTTGCCAAGTTGCGGGATTGCAAACGTGACGCAAGCGATGGGAGCCGCTGCAGGGGCTTTTCAACTTGGTGCACAAGCGGCTCGGTATTTGGGTGCGACCGCTTAAGGTCGGCCAAGAACTGTACGACGGGCGGAGCAGAGCGTCTCACGACGCGAATATCAAGTCTAATCGCTCCAAATGAATCGTTTTACTGATTTCGGGAAATCCGTAGCGTGCTCCGGCGGTGAGCACCAACACGTTCCCATCGCGGTAAATTCCGGACGAGTGGGTGTGGCCGCATAAGACCAAGACGCTCTTTCCTGGGTGCTTGGCGGCTGCGGCTTTAATCATTTTTCCCATGGTCGGCGAGGAGAAGAAGGGCTGATAGGCTGGTGAACTGGGGCATCCTTCGTGCCAGGCGGCCCCCTCGTAGGGAGGTACGTGTGTGGCAATGATGGTCATCTGATATTGCTTCAGGGCCTTTATTAAGGATGGCTTGAGGGCTTGACTGTATTTACCGGCACGCTCCTTCATTTCACGAAAAACTTGGGGCTCCGGGTCGGTTGCGAAGTCCAAGATCTCGTAAAAATCGTTGATCCGCGCTTTTGTGGCTGGTCCTTCGCCTCCAAGTCCATCGGCCCAGCCGTCAACCCCGATTAATGCCACCGACTTATTCAGGGGAACTAGTTGAGATCCGTTGAGCCGGACCATGTGTGAAAAAAGTGCCGTAACGCGCTTCACAACCGTCTCCGTATTGGCAAACGTAGTGCCATAGCGGTCGTGATTGCCGAGGACAAAATAGACAGGTTTTTTGATTTGTTCCGCCAACTCGGTGTACTGGGCCAGTCTGTGAGAGCCCGCGGAAAGGTCGCCTGTGATGATCACGATTTCGCCGGCTGCTTGGTTGATAGAATGATAGAGCCGGCGCCGCGTTTGATGGCTGCAAAATTCCAGGTGGGGGTCGGTGAGCCAGGTAAGACTCTCTACATTCTCAGACATGGTAGTCGCAGGCGATGATGGTCGGCGGTAAGCTAAGATAGCATGATGGTACGACTCCGGTTAATCGGACAATTGGTATTTCTGCTGATACTGGCGAACGGTACGCCCTTGCTCGCGAATAAGATCTTAGGCAATCGATTCAGACGTTCTCTCGACAACGGCGCGAGATACGCCGATGGGCAGCCTTTGTTTGGCGAGTCAAAAACCATCCGGGGGGTGCTCCTGTCGGTTCTCGCAACCGCAGCCGGTGCGCGGCTTGTCGGTCTTGGATGCAAAATCGGGGCATTGGTCGGCAGCGCGGCCATGACAGGCGATCTCTTCTCAAGCTTTCTAAAGCGCCGCATGCGACTGTCTGTAAGCAGCAAGGCGATCGGACTGGACCAAGTACCCGAATCCCTGTTTCCAGTTCTCGCATGCCGCAGTGCGCTTTCGCTGACGGTATGGGACATCGGAGTCACCGTGCTTGCTTTCTTTTTCGGCGAAATGCTGATTTCCAGGCTGCTTTACAAATTTCGCATGCGGGACCGGCCGTACTAGCTGAGCGTACGTATACAGCGCTTTTAGCACGCACGCGACTTGTACAGGGAGCGCGGCCTGGATAGTGGGGTGTCTAGAACCGACGGCGCCTCGGAGAGGCGCTTCGATAATAGGCCGGCGCTTCCTATCTGGTTAGCCTGGATGGAGTCGTCGCCGAAATTACAGATTGGCGTAATGCTGGATTGCTCAGAGTCCCCGATGATGTTCGGTTTTGGTAGGGCCGGATCTCCGAGCCGGCCGCTTTATGGCTTGCACGCCCACTCTCCCTGGGCGGCTCGGAGATCCGCCCCTACCAACAACCTTCCAGTCATATACGTCTCGCTAAACACACACCTGCTTTCAATCAGCTTGCGACGGGTGGCCTTCTCAAGTTTACAAAATTTGACAGTAGATCAGGCTATCTCTGAGCTTGAAGGTGATGCAGTGTGATTTCCGGGGGGCAGTTCAGACGCACGGCGACAACGCACGATCCGACGCCGACCGATGTGTAGCCGAGCATGTTGTGATATTTCCACGGCCCTGACGCCATGTACCGTGGCAGGACCGAATCGAGAGTAATAGGAATGGACCCGGGAAGACAGATCTGCCCGCCATGAGTGTGGCCACCCAGCAGCAGGCTGAAATCGGCATGAGCAGCCTGGCGATAGATCTCCGGGGTGTGCGACAGCAGGATGGCAAACTCATCGTGCGGGATCGCCGAAGCAGCCTTTTCAATATTGTCCACGCGGTAGTAGTGGGCATCATCTATGCCGGCTACGTGGATGCGCTGATTGCCGCGTACGATGGTCTCGCACTCGTTGAGCAGCATCCGGATCCCTAATTCCTCCAGGCCGGGAACCATGCGGATCGTGTCATGATTGCCCAATACCCCGTAAACCGGGCCTTTGAGATGCGATCGGACTTGCGCCACTCCTTGGAGAGCTGCATCGAATGGCCCGAAGGTCTTGCCACGGTAATCCCCGGTCAAGACACAGAGGTCGTATGAAATGCCATCCAGAAGCTCGATCAAGCGGCGCATCGCACCTTGACTGATGTCCGCATGCATGTCGCTGATGTGGAGGATCGTGAATCCATCAAAAGGGGTGGGAATGTTCGCCCGCTGGATGAGGTTGTGGCGGATCTGTACACGCTCCGCATTTTTGCATCCGCGCCAATACAAGCCGGCCAATTTCAATGAGTTGCGAATAACCGAGTGGATCGAGTACCAGTTCTCTATGTGGAAAAAGTTGAGGCCATGCCCAAAGACGCGTTGCTCATAGTCCTTCTCGATCCCGAGGCGCTGTCTCGCATGCACGCGTCCGAGGCGCTGTTCCAGTTTTGCAAAAAGGTCCTGCTGCATTGATGGCTCTGGCCTAATTTACGCTCACTCCAATTGTATCGATGTCATATGACCATTCTCAGGCATAACGCCAATGAGCCAGCAGCAGATTGTTAAAAGGCCACGAATCCGCATTGAATCAACATTCGATCTCAGGAATGAGCGATTTGAAGAGCTCGCGAACCAAAGCGCTCGCGAGATTTTCGCGCTTATAGGGCCGCTCAGGAAGCGGCTTCGGAGGAAAATTGGAATCAGGCAGACTGAAACGGGTGTTGGGCTGCTTCCCACCCTGTGGGAGGGATGGCCTCCGTGGCGTCCGACCCATCATCTCTGGCCTGATAACAAGCAGAAAATGGGACGGCACAGAAGCCGTCCCGCCCATACTCATTGGACCTGTTTCAAAATATCCTCGAGCCTTTTCTCCGTGAACTTGCCTTGGGAGAATGCGCACACCTTGTAAACAGGCATATCGTCCAGGAAGGCTCTGACCATCATATCAGCTTCGTCAGGGTTCCCAAGACCAAAAGCTTCTGCCAATTCAGGGTAAAACGCCTTCCCTTTCGGATGATTCTTGAACTCCTTGAGCAGCGAATCTCGAGTCAGCGGCGCACGATCCTGTTTGATTACTTCGACCTCGATCGTCTGCCGCAGCGGCAAGTCCCGGGAAGAACTGCCAACCAGAATGTCGAACTTGCCAGGATTGACAATCCAATCGCGACGGAATGCGTCGTAGTACGCGAAGTCGCGCTTAGTCAACTGGAAGCTGATGGTACGTTCTTCGCCGACTCGTAGGGCTACCTTTGTGAAGGCCTTCAACTCTTTTTCCGGGCGCACGACTTCGGGGCGTTGTTCATGGACGTAAAGTTGCACTACCTCTTGACCAGCCACTAAACCGGTGTTCTTGACTTTCACTTCCACCGTTACGCCTTCCGTCTCCTTGATGGCTGTTGCGTTGCACCGCAGGCCTGAGAAGGTAAAGGTCGTATAGCTCAAGCCGAACCCGAACGGGAACAGGGGAGCAATCTTGCGAGTGTCGTAATAGCGGTAGCCAATACAGATCCCCTCCCCATAATTCGCTTCCTTATTCCGGCCGGGAAAATCCGGGTAGGGCGGCGTGTCTTCGAGCTGTGCGGGGAACGTTTCTGCCAATTTCCCGGAAGGATTGATTCTCCCAGTCAAAGCATCTGCGATGGCGCCGCCGCCGGCTTGTCCACCTAGCCATGCTTCCAAAATCGTTCGTACCTTGTTGGTCCAGGGCATCGTGACCGCCGACCCGTTCATCAGGACAACCGCTACATTGGGTTGGGCGACACTGACCGCCGCGATCAACCGATTATGAGCAGCGGGCATTTCAAGAGAAGAGCGATCAAAGCCTTCTGATTCATAGCTGTTTGGCAAGCCGGCAAAAACTACCGCCACTTCAGCGGCTTTAGCTTGCTGCGTGGCTTCCTCGATCAGATCCTCGGTCGTTGTGCCCTCCTCGGTATAGCCCGCTGCGTAGCAAAATACAGTATGCTTATCCGCCTGCTTTACCAGTTCATCATAAGCTGTAGAAATCCGGGTCGGGTTAACCTGCGAACTCCCGGCGCCCTGATAACGCGGCGTTTTGGCGAATGCGCCAATCAGGGCGATCGTCTTGGTTTTTCGGAAATCCAGTGGCAAGAGGCCGCCTGAATTTTTCAACAACACGAGACTTTCGCCGGCAGCCCGCCTTGCCAACGCATCGTGATCCCCCGCGTCGAATGCGACTCCAGGTCGCTTATGGTCTGTGGCCTTCAGGATTACGGTTAGCAAGGGCACGACTGCTTCGTCGAGCTTTGCTGGCGAGAGTCGCCCTATACGCACCGCCTCGATGATTTTGTTCCGGAGATAGCTTCCGCTGCCGGGCATCTCAAGACTTAGTCCGGCGTTAACGCCCGCCACGCCGTCATGAACGGCTCCCCAGTCAGAGACCACAAACCCCTCAAAACCCCATCGCGTGCGCAGAATATCTCGCAGCAACAAGCTGTTTTCGGTGGCGTACACATGGTTTACCGGGTTGTAGGCCGCCATGACCGACCAGGGCTGGGCCTCCTTCACAGCAATTTCAAATGCGGTCAGGTAGAGTTCGTGTAAGGTGCGCTCATCCAGGTTGGAGCTGGTCACCATGCGTTCGAACTCCTGGTTGTTGGCCGCGTAATGCTTCAACGAAGTACCCACGCCCTGGTTTTGAACCCCTTGGATGTAGGCGGCAGCCAATTTCCCCGCCAGGACGGGGTCTTCCGAGAAATATTCGAAGTTGCGACCGGCCAAGGGCGAGCGTTTCATATTGACCCCCGGTCCCAACAGCACCTGCACGTCATGCGCCTGGCATTCTTCGGCCAGGGCCGCGCCTATTTCGCTGATCAGCTCCGTGTCCCAAGAGCAGGCCAACGCTGAAGCCGTCGGAAAACAAGTAGCCGGTACACTGGTTGGAAGCCCTCCGCCCTCGACTTTGCGGAGCCCGTGGGGACCGTCCGAAATCGACAGGGCGGGTATCTGCAAGCGGTCAATCGGATGGGTGTGCCACCAGCCGTCGCCGGATAGCAACAAGGCCTTTTCCTCCAGCGTCATTTCGGCCACAAGCGCCCTGGCTTTGGCCGGGTAATCCACTGAACGTTGAGCCGATGAGTTCTTTGTAGCGATCATAATCTATAATGTCTGAAGATGGAAGCCGTCTCAGCCCCTTGGCTGTCGATGAAGCCGTCTCAGCCCTTGGCTGTCGTTCCAAGGTTTACTAATCCATCTCTTTTGTCTTCTTTTTCTTTATTGTGCCAACATCCGCGCAGTGAACATGCGATTCCCCGAGGCGCGTTTGCGAGAGCTCGCAAAGCCTCAAGCTCATCGAGCAGGTCCTGGTGCCATTTGCCTGGTTGATCTTGTCCTCGCTAAAGACTAACCAGGAACTTTTCTCCGAACCGATTTCAAGTTCCTTGCACGAATCACCTACCTGAGGTCTTTGTGATCCCGGCAGGAATCAGAACGTTGTTCACAATGGGGCGCGAAAGGTGTCGTTGACTTTCGAATTGGCACCAGCCGTCGTTTGTGCGTTTTTGCACCTGGCCTTTATCCGCTGCCGTGCAAAATGCCTTCGCAATATAGTTAGTTTATACGTGTTCATGGGGCAAGGCTTATGGCTACGCCATCCGCCGATCATCGTAAATGGAACTAAAGATCCCTACACATGCAACCCGTTGACCGTGCTGTTGCCTGATTCAGCAGGAGATATTCAAAGGCCCCGGCAGAATCTTATTCGGTACCTTTGCGTTCTTTGCGGTCAAGAGCTCAAGAGCGCGAGATCCGCGAAGCATTCGGTATATTTGGTGCCCCGGTCGGTGATCTTTGCTGTGGGAGCAATTTACTGATTGACTCTCCGCCGCGGTCTTCGAACCTAAAGCGAGCAGATAGGCTATACCCGCACAGGCACGATGCCTCCCGCGTCCGAGCTTTCGATTGCCGCATGGACCATCGCGAGGCTGTGGATATTATCCGAACTTCGCGTCTCGGCCGGAATGCCTTCGCTGACTTGGCGCAGGAATTGAGTCATTACGCTGAAGTGTCCGCGAGTCTCTGCCGGGTCAGGCTCTTCCCCAACATCGAGTGGCTGCTGTTCATAGAAAAAGCCTTCGGGAACTTTGACATATTCACCCCGAACGTCGTCGAGACCGTCCCAAAGAATTGTTCCTTTTGTTCCAATAATTCGCCAAGCGCCATCCCAGGAAGTTCGGAGCCCCTCGGCACACCAGCTCCCACGAAAACAAAAGCGAATTCCGTGGTCCATCTGGAAAATAGCGTTGGCCGCGGCGCCATGCTGCCACCAGGAGCCTTTAGGGTTCCACTCGTCGCAATAAACTGTTTGCGCATTGGCCCGTGTTATAAACCGAACCGCATCGAAGGGATGGATAGCCATATCGGTGAGGAGAACGTGATCCATTTTTTCCCGAAAGCCCTCGAAATGGGCCGGCACGAAAAAGTCGATATTCACGCCAGTCAACTCTCCAATAAACCCCTGATCCAACAGGCGCCTGATTTTGCGTATGCCTGGGTTGAACCGCCGATTTTGCACGACTACATGAGCGAGCCCGTTTTTGTGCGCCAATTCGATCAATTGTTTCGCGCTTGCGAGGTTCGAAGCGAGCGGTTTCTCTTCCAAGACATGCAATCCGTGGGAAAGCCCTTTCAGATCCACCTCCACGTGCGCCTCCGGAATTGTGCAGTCGAATAGCAGCTGGGCGGGCGATCTCTCAATCGCTTCGCTTAGATTGTCGAAAATGAGAGCTTCGAGCTGAAAAGCGGCGGCTTGCTTCCGCGCCGATTCGGGATTTACGTCCACGAGCGAGGTGATCTGAATCCCCAATTCTTTTGCGCTCCGAATCCATTCGCTGCTCATCGAGCCACAGCCGACCATTATCGCTTCAAGTTGCTTCCCCATAGCTGTCTAAAATCACAAAAGGGGTCGAAATAATTGTCGAACGTGCCACGCTGTACTTGCGATGTAAATGCTAGGATTCTCGCGAGGCCGCCTTTGCCATTGCCATGGCTAGCTGAAAGTTAGGTCAATAAAACTACACACAATAAAAACGCCCGAAA
>Ga0182038_10000343_pt1 | contig 22988 bp, 19 predicted proteins | sample sta12Can44000108_FD_125976 | JGI IMG/M metagenome (GOLD analysis project Ga0182038, IMG submission 125976) | Lab enrichment of tropical soil microbial communities from Luquillo Experimental Forest, Puerto Rico - statanox.12C.anox.44.000.108 | ecosystem: Environmental > Terrestrial > Soil >...
CCGCGGTGAAAGGTGCGACGACCGGCGAATGCCCTCGGAGGTACCGCGGCGAAGACACGACTGCGAGGCGGCTGCAACAGCGCCAAGCCCCGCGGACGCAACAATGTAATGAGGATTATTCCACTGACGAAACCCCCGACATGAGCCCAGAATGCCACCCCGGGGGTTCCGGGCGCCCTCGCGAGCCCGCTCAAGAGCTGCGTCGCGAACCACAAGCCGAGCAATATCCAGGCCGGTATGTTGACAATGCGAAAGAAGATTATGATCCAGACGAAAACGTGAACATTGGCATTGGGGTAGAGCAGCAGATAGGCACCGAGAATCCCCGCGATGGCGCCGCTCGCCCCGACCATCGGCACGTGCGATCCGTAGCTTGAAAAGGCCTGGATCACCGCCGCCACGACACCACAACAGAGATAGAAAAAAAGAAAGCGCCCGCGGCCGAGCAGATCTTCGATATTGTTACCGAAGATCCACAGGAACAGCATGTTGCCGATCAGGTGGAACCAGCCGCCGTGCAGGAACATGCTGGTCACCAGCGTCGTCCATGCCGGCACGACCTCGTGGGCGCGCCGCAGATGCCACAGGCCGAACAAACGGGCCGGGACCATGCCGTATCCGTAGAGGATCGCGCGCTCGTCTTGCCCAAGCTGCCAAAGGAAGGCGCCGACGCACAGGCCGATTAGCATATAGGTGACGATCGGGTCGCGGGCGGTCGGATTATCGTCATAGAGCGGGACGGCAAAAATCATATCGAGTGACCGAGATAACGCCTCGCCGCGCGGGAAACCAAACCGAGCGGCCCCTTCAGGTGCCGACCAGGCCTAGTTGCGGGCTTGACGGCTCGGCGAAGCGCCGTTTCGGAATTCGTCCGGCGAGCCGCGCGAGCCGCCCTCCTTCAACCCCGGCACGGATTGCCGCCGCCATGCGCAGCGGATCGTGCGACTTGGCGATCGCGGTGTTGGCCAGCACCGCATCGCAGCCGAGCTCCATCGCGAGTGCCGCATCCGAAGCCGTCCCGATGCCTGCATCGAGCACCACCGGAACCGGGCTGCGCGAGCAGATCAACTCGATCGCGGCCGGGTTTGCGATACCCATCCCGGAGCCGATCAGCGACCCCAGCGGCATCACCGCGGCGCATCCGACGTCCGCGAGCTTTTGGCAGGTCACCGGATCCTCGTTGCAATAGGGAAGCACCGTGAACCCGCTGCGTACCAGTTCCTCGGCCGCGCGAACGAGCTGCTCGACATCGGGATAAAGCGTTTCGCGATCACCGATCAGCTCAAGCTTCAGCCACTCCGTATCGAGCGCCTCGCGGGCGAGCTCGGCGGTGAGAACCGCATCTCGTACGGTAGCGCAGCCTGCCGTATTCGGCAGCAGCCGATATCGCCCGCCGAGTAGATCCACCAGACTCTCGGAGTAGCCTTCTAGGCTGATCCGCCGGATCGAGACTGTCACGATCTCCACCCCGCTCGCCTCGAGGCAGTCGAGCAACACCTGCTGGTTCGGGTAGCCCGCAGTTCCGACGAAGAGCCGCGATTTCAGCGTCGTACCAGCTATAACGAGTGGATCAGTCATGAGCTATATCCTGGAACGGTTGCATCAGCCGCCCTGGAGTGGACGGACGATCTCGACAGTATCGCCGGGCGAAAGCTCTCTGGAGGGCCATTCCGCTCGGCGCACGACCCCACCGTTGACCGCGATGGCGAGAAAACGTGCTGTCGGATCGACGCCGCGGGTCACGAGCAGCTCCGTAACAGTTGTCGCTGCGACTTCCTCCTCAACGCCATTAATCCGCATCCGCGTCATCGTGCCTCCGGGTCCGGTTTCTCGGTGGTCTGAAGCCGTGTGCTCAAAAAACGCTCCGGTGTAAACGGCTGCACGCTCTCCGGCAATCGGCCGGTCAAAACATAGGCGCTGATCGACCGGGCAGTCACCGGTGTCAGCAAGATACCGTTGCGGTGGTGCCCGGTAGCCAGTATGAGCCGGTCTATCCCGCTGGGACCGAGCATCGGCGCGTCGTCCCGCGAACCTGGGCGGAAGCCTACCCAGGTTTCGGCGACTGGCAGCTCCTCGATCGCCGGCACCGCGCGCCACGCGCCTTCGATCAGCGCGAGCAGACCACCTGCGGTGAGCGAGTCGTCGAAGCCACGTTCTTCGACAGTGCCACCGACCAGGAGCCGTCCATCCAGACGAGGGACCAGATATCCGCCGCGCGGCAACCACATCACGTGACGCAGCAATGGCGTTTCCGGGTCCATGCGCACCGCCAGCATTTGCCCCTTGATCGGGCGAACAGGAGGCAGGTGCGAGCTAGGAATGCCGCCGATCTCGCGCGACCAGGCGCCTGCCGCCAGAACGACGACATCCGCGCGATCTCTCCCGCGATCGGTCACTACGCCGCAAGCCCGCCCGCACGCGAGCGCCACTTCGCGAACCGGGCAGTGTTCGTGGAGCACCACACCGGCCCGGCGCGCTGCTTCGGCAAGGGCAGTGCCGAGAAGACGATTTTCCACCTGATGATCGCGGAGGCTCAGCACCGCCCCCGGGATCCCGGAGCGCAAATGCGGCTCTCGGCGCCGCGCGTCGGGCCCCGACAGCCAATCGAGCTCAAGGCCTAGGCTCTTTTGGAACTGATAGGTGAAGCGGAGCTGCTCGACGTCGTCGTGCGTCAAGGCGACGACCATCGTGCCCTCACCGCGGTAGCCGATCGAGATCCCGGACGCGGCTTCGAGTTCGCGCGCAAAAGCGGGCCACAGCCTCTGACTTTCGAGCGTCAGCGCCAGTAGCCTCTCCTCGCCGGGCTCGGTCTCGACCGCGGCGGCCAGCATGCCGGCAGCCGCCCAGCTCGCGCCCCGCCCGGCCTCTCCGCGATCATAGACGGTGACCGGACAGCCGGACTGCGCGAGACGCCACGCGATGCCGAGCCCCATCACGCCGGCGCCAATGACGACAGTCTTCGGGAGAGACGACGAAACGGTGATCGTCGGGATGATAGCGGACTCCCTTCGCCGGGCTCGCCCGACCAGGTTCAGTGGGTTTAATCTCAGCCGCCGTTGCCGCGCGGTCTTCACCGCGGGCTGACGGCACCCCAGCCTCCCGTCAATTTCGGACCGAGGCCTTTCTCATGCAAGGATTTTCTTCCGCCAGTGGAGTTGCGTTGCCCTCTACGGAAGAACCCGCAACTCAAGAGAGGCGCCGTTCCACCGATCGCGCTTGGATTTACCTCCCGGGATTTAGTGCGGTTTTACAGCAGTGGAGAGCGGTGCGTTCGCGGGTTGGGAAAGCCTCGACACGGTGTCGGGGTTTTGGTGCAACGACTTCGCAATCTTACCGTGCGACCACCAATTCCACGCTAGCGCCTCCGCCAGCTGGCTAGCAAGACAGCCATAGCTCGCATCCGTCATGTGGAGCCCGTCGGGGCCGATCATCGGCGCAGGAGCCAGCTGCTGGGTGCGTTCCCATTCCTGCATGATCTCGAATCGGCGAAATAGGCCTACGTGATTGCTTCGCGCGATCTCTCTGATAATCCGCTCCATCTCGCCCCAAGCTGGGCGCGCGAGTACCCGTCGCGCGTATTGCAGATCCATCAAGACGATGTCGATTCCGTACTCCTTCATCAAGGAGACGCCGCGCCGGATTAACTCTTCGTCGGCTGCTAGATCTTCGCGTCTCAGGACAGCATTCGTGCCAACCTGCCAGATCACCAGATCGGGATGCTCCGCGACGACGTCACGGTCGAGACGGTTCAGCTCTTCACCCACGTCCTGGCCGCCGATGCCGTGGTTTAGAACTCGGACCCCGATAGCCGGGAAACGACCCCTCAGCTCTCCCTGGAGGCGGCTGGGGTAACTCATGGACGGGGCGCTCGCGCCGACGCCCTGCGTCGAGGAAGAGCCCATCGCGACGATGGTCAATGAGCTTCCCTGATCAATTCGACTGGCGCTGCGATCGAGTGCCAGCCCTATCTCGGATAGTGCCGGCGGCACCGCACAGCTCGGGATGGCGGCGAGCTCTGATGGCTCGGCGAAGGTCGAGCCCAGCGACGCCACCATGCTGGCAAAACCGACACCAAGCCATCCGACCGAGAGACGCCGCATCACTGGAGCGCCAGGCGGATCGCTTCCGCCAGCTTGCCGCCGATACATTCGTAGACGCTGGCCGCTAGGCTCGCCCGCTCGTTCTTAGCTACCCGGTCGAAATTAAACACGTTCTGCTCGCTCCAATACCGCATCATGTCGAAGCGCGGAAAGACATACAACTCGTTAACCTCCCCGACCCGATGAAGGGTGGTCAAATAACGTTCAAAGTCTATGACGGTCACTGTGCTGCGAGAGAATTGCATATCTACAAGAATAATGTCGATCTTGCGTGTCTTGAGTTGGTCAATCCCACCTTGAAGCGCGGCCGCGAAATCATCGATTTCGACTCCGCGGACGGCATCGGTGGTGCCGGTCTCCCAAATCACCAAGATCGGATCCTCAGCGAGGACGTCGCTTGGAAACCGCTCCAGCATCTGCTGCGCGGTTTGTCGCGGCACCCCCTTATTTACCACTGTGATCGGGACAGCCGGGTACCAGTGGTTAAGTATCTCTTGTAACCGATGCGGATAGGCAAGGTTGGGGGATCCGGCCGCCGCGCCGGTGGTTGAGGCTCCACCAATGGCGACGATCTTGACCAGGTTCCCTGCCCGCAGCGTCTCGCTCAGATGCGGCAAAGTGACCTCGACTCGCGTCAACTCTGAGGGAACATCGCACCGAGCGTCGTCTCCAAAAGCGGACGGCAAGGACAACATTGCTGCGGCGCCCAGGCAGCCCGCCAGGTAAAGCGCCCGCTGCATTAAGCCGCCGGTCAGGTGGCGCCTCGTCATGGGCTCATCCCGCTCCACGATTGCGCACCGCTCTGATCGGCTGCGGTGCTCTACCCATGCTTTTATACCAGTCAATCATTTTCGCGGTAGAACACAACACAAGAACGCCAACGACATTGACGGCGAGCTGGGTCACGATCGCCGAGTCATACTCGGACAGAAGAAAGTGACCGAGCGCAGATAACAAAATTCCAAAACAGAAGATCTCTAACGATTGTTGCCCACACAATACAATTGGTCTCAATGTCGAAGAATACAAAAATTTCTCGTCAGGTTTTATTAAAGTTCCAACAACAACAACTGCGGCAAAGAAAGATATAACTCGGATAGGCGCCAGGTTGTTCTTGTTAACTGGCCATATTTCTTTTAAAAAGAGGCCAGGAAAGGGGTCCCAGACCCCGTGGATCGTCCAGCTGAGCTTTACAATAAGCGCCATTGCGGCAATCACGATCGCCATCAGCAGAGGCGCGCCCTCGGGGCGCGAAAATTGTCTCGCCCGAGCCTCCCCAAGCCCGAGAGCTGCTCCCGCCGTGAACAGGAATTGCCAGGCGAGCGGGTTGAAATACCAGACATGCCCCTCCGGATAGGCCGGCACAGACACGTCAGTGGCCTGCACGATGGCGTACAAGAGAAACGATGGGACCAGCACCAATAGCGGCTGTACCCACAGCCCGAGCAGGATTACCGGGAAAATGACCAAAAGCAGGATGTAGAGGGGTAGGATATCTAGGAAGGTCGGCTGAAATTCGAGTAGAAGCGCCTTGACGATGGCAACGTGCGGCTCCTCGAGAAAGTCGGCAACTCGCATTTCGTCGTTATACATCGGATTGTTGAAAGTCGTTGCCGTATACGAAACTTCAGCAATGAAGATCATGAACAGGAAGATATGGGCGACGTAAAGCTGCCACGCTCGCCGCAAAATCTGCGCCGTTGCATAGAATGCGCCTTGCGAATGGAGCGTGCGACCGTAGACAAAGGCGGCGGTATACCCTGAGACGAAGATGAAGACTTCCGCCGCATCATAGAACTGGAATGCCTGCAGCGTGAAATAGCTGAAGACGTTCTCTGGAACGTGATCGATAAAGATGAAGATCAGAGCGAGGCCGCGAAAAAAGTCGAGGCGGAGATCGCGCTGCAGTGAAGGCACGGCTGAGCCTCGAACCTTTGACCGACGATGGGCATCGCGGCGAGGTACTGTAACAAAAGCCACGCTGGTCGTCGACCAAGGAGATTGCGTCTGTCGGGGGGCGGCGCGAGCGTGATCGGGTTACGTGGCGGCACACGCAACTCTCTCACGGCGGGTGTTCGTCGGTCCACGCCACTAGATGCACCCGCAACTGCTAGCGACTAATTGGCGGCAGATCGCCGCCTTCGTGGGAAGTTTAGGACGCGCCCAAAATTTCTCTTGCGGTGCAGTCGCGCGGCTGATACATTTTGATATACATGGTTACATGGCAGGCAAGAACTTTGACCTGACCTCCCGAAAGAGCCGGCTTTGCCGGCTCTTTCACCTTGGTCTCAGGCGAGATCTGAACTTAGGACGAAACGCGCCTCGGTTTTCCGACGTATCTCGTCGAGCGACACACCCGGAGCCTTCTCAGTCAGAGTCATCCCGGCCCGATCAATCGTGAAGATGCCGAGGTCGGTGATCACCATGTCGACCACGCCTTTGCCTGTCAGAGGCAAAGTGCAGCTCCGAAGCAATTTTGGCTCATTGCGGGCGGTATGCTCCATCACAACGATCACACGCTTGACGCCGGCGACGAGGTCCATAGCCCCGCCCATGCCCTTTACCACCCGACCGGGGATCATCCAATTTGCAAGATCACCATTCTCGGCCACCTGCATTGCTCCGAGGATCGAAACATCGATATGCCCTCCGCGGATCATCCCGAAAGATTGCGCACTGTCGAAATAGCTAGTCGTCGGCAGCTGAGTAATCGTCTGTTTGCCAGCATTGATTAGGTCCGGGTCTTCTTCGCCCTCGAACGGGAACGGACCCATGCCCAGCATGCCGTTCTCACTCTGCAGCTGAACAGTGATGCCGGGGGAGATAAAATTCGACACCAAAGTGGGGATACCAATGCCGAGATTGACATAGAAACCATCCTTCAGTTCTGCCGCAGCACGGCGCGCCATCTCATCTCGCGACCACGACATGCGCTCCTCCTCTAACTCAATTGCCACGCTTGCGCACCGTGCGTTGCTCGATGCGCTTTTCAAAGGATGTCGCATGGATTATCCGGTCGACGAAGATGCCCGGTGTGTGAATGTGATCGGGGTCGATAGCGCCGGATTCGACTAAATGTTCCACCTCCGCGACGGCTACCCGCCCGGCGGTTGCCATCACCGGGTTGAAATTGCGCGCCGTCTTGCGGTAGAGAAGATTACCTTCGCGATCGGCCTTCCAGGCATGGATAATAGCGAGATCGGCGACGAGACTGCGTTCCATAAGGTAGCTTTCACTGTCGAACTCGCGGATTTCCTTACCTTCTGCGACCAATGTCCCGATACCGGCTTTGGTGAAAAACGCCGGTATTCCGGCGCCGCCGGCTCGGATTCGTTCCGCGAGGGTCCCTTGCGGATTGAACTCAATCTCGAGTTCTCCCTTAAGATAAAGGTCCGCGAAAAGCTGGTTCTCTCCGACATAGGATGAGATCATTTTCCGAATTTGCCGGCTTTCGAGCAGCAATCCGAGCCCTGCACCGTCTATCCCGGCATTGTTTGAGATCATGGTCAGCCCGGTCACTCTGGAGTCTCTAATCGCTGCGATTAGTAGCTCTGGTATACCGCAAAGCCCGAACCCCCCCGACATTATCGTCATGCCGTCCCGGAGAAGGCCGGCGAGCGCAGCATTAGCATCGGGGTAGACTTTATTCATTGAGGCCTCCTCCGTCGCCCGAGGGGGACGAGCATACTCTCACTCCGAGAAGCTCCGCTACCTTGTCGCGGCTAAACCGGAGCGCTGGAGGCAAGCTTCGGCTATGTCGACGAAGCCGACGGACTGTCGCATCGTGACACCCCACGACAAGCTTGAAATTACCATTGTATCATTATATAATAATCACCATTGCGGCGAACCAGTTGCATCGAGGATGCGTAAGGCGATCTTATCGTACTAGTCATCTGCGCGGGTAGCGAATTGATCCATTTACAACTCGAGCGGGACGCCTCATGATACTTCCTGCAGACTTAGAAGGGATAACGAAATTGCAAACCGATTATGGATTGTATGGTGCACCTGCGAATTGCGATGGCCAGCGGCGAGCATTTGGCTCAAATAGCGAGCCTGTCGAGCCGCTAAGTGGCAATTTCGAATTATTGCTATTGTGATACTTTTGCTTGACAAATTGCGACTCCTTATATAGCAATAGGACGGGGCCAGCGTCCCGTTGCACAGCCGGCAGGTAGCCGGTGCCGTGGTTTGAGCATCAACTAGTCGAGCAGGCTTCCGGATTTTCGATTGTCCGATATGTCACCCGCACATTGCCAACGGGTCTACACGCGGGACGATTTGCACCCACGTTTTTTGCGGACCGGATCGCCCGTGCGGAGGTTAGCGACAGAGGCTACCTACCAGATTCGACCGTTGGTCTGCATCGCGAGGGCAACGGCCTTCATGCGTCCGTTGGGCAGATGTATGACGGGCCAACTGCTCCGCGCCGCTAATTGGAGGGGCAGCGACCCTGTGCCGAACAATGCCGCCCGATTGCGGCAGAACGCCGCGGAGTTGGTCCTTTGGGCGCGACTGAGGGCAGGCGCGAAACTGTACCTCGTCGCAATCGAGTAGGTTAACTCATATTTTCATTGGGATTTTCCCGGATTTAATATATGATGCGCGGCAATGATTTGGTTCCCACAATATGTTGTTGGTTATCGCGAGGGAAGATGGATCAGCAAAGGCCGCTTCGTAGCAATTGCCGTACGCTGCCGAGCCGCAAATATCCGCACTCTCGCCACAAAGTGACGCTATTCACACTGCGGCACAGAGCCGGCGGTGTACGATTGGGATTAACCGAGCACCACAAGCAGTGTGCCTTAGGCAGGCAGCTTGCGAGCACGGGAAATATCGGAGGCGGGCATCGTGCCTGCTCCCGTTTACCCTTAGGGTAAACGCGGTTACAACAAATTTGGAAATTCAGGCGAAACGTGTCTTGTCGCCCGCCGTTCTCTCCTACGTAAAAGGATAGATGCACCGGGGCGGGCAAGTTGAGGTGAGAAATGAAATTCGACGACGGGATCTTCGGGCTCTATTCGAGGTTGTACGAGAACCGACGAGAGGTCGAACTCTCGCTCGAGGAATACCTCGGCAAGTGCTCCGACGATCCGTCCTACTATGCCGGGGCGGCCGAGCGGATGCTGCGCGCGATCGGCGAGCCGGTGATGGTCGATACGAGCCAGGAGCCGCGGCTTGGCCGTATCTTCATGAACCGCACGATCAAGGTTTATCCCGAGTTCTCGGACTTCTACGGCATGGAGGAGACGATCGAGCGAATCGTTGGCTTCTTCCGGCATGCCGCACAGGGGCTCGAAGAGCGCAAGCAGATCATCTATTTGCTGGGCCCGGTCGGCGGGGGCAAATCCTCACTCGCCGAGCGTTTGAAACAGCTGATGGAGAAGGAACCGGTCTACATTCTGAAGGCCGGTAACGAGATCAGCCCCGTCTTCGAGAGCCCTCTGGGCCTGTTCGACCCGGTGACGCTCGGCCCTGAGCTGGAGAAGCATTATGGGATCCCGATACGTCGTCTCACCGGCACGATCTCGCCTTGGGCGGTCAAGCGGCTGGAGGAGTTCGGCGGTGACATCACCAAGTTCACGGTCGTACGCCTGCAGCCTTCACGGCTGAAGCAGATCTGCATCGCCAAGACGGAACCGGGAGACGAGAACAATCAGGACGTGTCGAGCCTCGTCGGCAAGGTCGACATCCGCAAACTCGAGTTTTTCAGCCAGAACGATCCCGACGCCTATTCTTATTCCGGCGGTCTGAACCGCACGACGCAGGGGCTCATGGAATTCGTCGAGATGTTCAAGGCGCCGATCAAGATGCTGCACCCGCTACTGACGGCGACGCAGGAAGGCAACTATGTCGGTTCCGAGAACATAGGCGGCATCCCCTACCAGGGCATCGTTCTTGCCCATTCGAACGAGGCCGAATGGCAGTCCTTCAAGAACAATCGGAACAACGAGGCGTTTATCGACCGCATTTCGGTGATCAAAGTACCCTATTGCCTGCGTTCGACCGAAGAGCGGAAGATTTACGAAAAGCTGCTCGCCAACAGCGAGTTGGCAAACGCGCCATGCGCACCGTCAACCCTCGACATTCTTTCGCGTTTCAGCACGCTTTCGCGGCTGAAGCCGCACGAGAATTCGAATTTGTTCTCCAAGATGCGCGTGTATGACGGCGAAAGCCTGAAGGACACCGATCCGCGCGCAAAATCGGTCCAGGAATACCGGGACGCGGCGGGTGTTGACGAGGGGATGGACGGCATCTCGACGCGCTTCGCCTTCAAGGTTTTGTCGAGCACCTTTAACTTTGACACGCAGGAGGTCGCGGCCGATCCTGTCCATCTCATGTATGTGCTCGAGCAGGCCATCTGGCGCGAGCAGTTCCCTGACGAGGCCGAGAAAAAGTACCTCAACTTTATTAAGGCCGAGCTCGCGCCGCGCTACGCCGAATTCATCGGGCACGAGATCCAGAAAGCCTACCTCGAATCATATTCCGATTATGGCCAGAACCTGTTCGACCGCTACGTGGCCTACGCTGATGCGTGGATCGAGGATTCCGACTACAAGGATCCCGACACCGGGCAGCTGATGAACCGCGAGTTATTGAACCAGGAGCTCTCCAAGATCGAAAAGCCCGCCGGCATCGCGAACCCGAAAGATTTTCGCAACGAGGTTGTCAAATTCGCGCTGCGGGCGCGTGCCAACAACGCAGGAAACAACCCGTCCTGGACCTCCTACGAGAAATTGCGCGAGGTGATCGAGCGCCGCATGTTCTCACAGGTAGAGGATCTGTTGCCGGTCATCAGCTTCGGTTCAAAGAAGGATTCGGAAACCGAAAGAAAGCACGCCGATTTTCTCGAGCGCATGGTATCGCGGGGGTATACCGAGCGGCAAGTGCGCCGCCTCGTCGAGTGGTATATGCGGGTGAACAAGGCCGGATAGGCGAGCGAGCCGCCCGTCCGGTCTGGAGGACAACCGATGAATATCGTCGACCGGCGACCCAACCCCAAGGGCAAGAGTCTGAGCAATCGGCAGCGCTTTCTCGTTCGCGCCCGCGCGGAGGTCAAATCGGCGGTCCAAGAAGCGCTGCGCAAGCGCAAGGTTGCCGATGTCGGTCAGGGCGAGAAGGTCGCGATTCCGACCCGCGGGATCACCGAGCCGATCTTTCACCACAGTCGGCGCACCGGCCGCAGTGAGCATGTCGTTCCCGGCAACAAGGAGTATCTCAGGGGTGACGAAATTCCGCGACCGAACAGCGGCGAAGGGCGGAGCGGTTCGCAGGGCAGCCCCGACGGGTCCGGCGAAGACGCGTTCGAGTTCACACTGTCGAAGGAAGAGTTCCTCGACATGTTCTTTGAAGATTTGGAGCTCCCTGATCTCGTAAAGAAGAGCCTCAAAGAGACGTTCGCGGTCGATCTGCAGCGCGCCGGCTACACCGTCACCGGTAGCCCTGCCAATCTAAGCGTGCGGCGCACAATGCGCAATAGTATGGCCCGGCGTATCTCACTGAGGCGGCCCAAGCAATGGGAGCTCGAAGCGATCCGCGAAGCGATCGAGAACGCCCGCACCCGTGGGGCTGAGGACGAGGCGGACAGGCTCGTCCGCGAACTCGAACGACTCCAGCACCGTAGCAAGATAATTCCCTATATCGACCCGCTCGATGTCCGCTACAACCGTTTCGAGCGTGTACCTCGTCCGAACACCGAAGCGGTGATGTTCTGTCTGATGGACGTATCGGGGTCAATGACTGAAGCGATGAAGGACCTCGCCAAGCGATTCTTCATGCTGCTGCATATCTTCCTAATCCGGCGCTACCGGCACGTCGATATCGTCTTCATCCGCCACACGAGTACCGCGGAGGAGGTCGACGAGGAGACTTTCTTCTACAGTCGCGAGACTGGCGGCACGGTTGTCTCGACCGCACTCGAGAAGATGCTTGAGGTCGCGCGGGCTCGGTACTTCACCGATCGCTGGAACATTTACGCGGCTCAAGCCTCCGACGGCGACAATTATGGAGCCGACAGCGGTCGTTGCGTGGCCCTGCTTGGGGGCGAGGTCCTCCCACTATGTCAATATTTTGCGTATGTTGAGGTCGGCGATGGCATGGGAGGTAGTCTGACGGGATTGTCGCGCGACAGCGATCTATGGCGAGCCTACAGCGAGGTCGCGCCTGCGCACCCGCACTTCGCGATGCGCCGGGTGGGTGACCCGTCTCAAATCTTCTCAGTGTTCCACGAACTGTTTGCAAAGGGGGGAGTCCGTGCCTGACACACGTTTGGCCGAGGCGGTACGCCTCGAGGCCTCGGCCCCGCTCTTCGTCGGTCCAAACTGGGATTTCACGGCGCTGCGCCAAGTTTACGACGCAGTCGAACGGATCGCCTTGGACGAACTCGGCCTGGATGTCTATCCCGTCCAGATCGAGGTGATCACCTCTGAGCAGATGCTTGACGCCTACGCTTCGGTCGGCTTGCCACTGATGTACCGCCATTGGAGTTTTGGTAAGCGCTTTGCATTTCATGAGACGCTCTACCGCCGAGGGTTACAGGGACTTGCTTACGAAATCGTCATCAACTCCAACCCCTGCATTTGTTACATCATGGAGGAAAATTCGATGACGATGCAGACGCTCGTCATTGCCCATGCTGCATTCGGCCACAATCATTTTTTTAAGAACAACTATCTGTTTCGGCAGTGGACCGATGCGAACGGGATTCTAGATTATTTGAGTTTTGCGCGCGACTACGTCGCCAAATGCGAAGAGCGACACGGCGTCGAGGCGGTCGAACGGATTTTGGACGCAGCGCACGCTTTAAAAGATCACGGGGTCAACCGATACGCCCATCGCAGCAAGCCGAACCTGGCGGAGGAAGAGCGCCGAGCCGAGGAACGGCGAGCCCACTCTGAGGCAAGCTACAACGACTTGTGGCGGACGGTGCCGGGCCCCGAAAAGGACAGGGAAGATCCCGACACGGCTGAGGCGCGGCTGCAGGAGATGAAGCGGGAACTCGGGTTACCTGAGGAGAACCTGCTGTATCTGATCGAGAAAAAGGCTCCACGTCTTGAGGATTGGCAACGCGAGTTGGTTCGTATCGTCCGGTTGATTGCCCAATATTTTTACCCGCAGAAACAGCTGCAACTAATGAACGAAGGATGTGCGACCTTTGTCCATTACGAAATCATGCGACGGCTGCAAGATAAGGGTATGATTACGGAAGGCTCGATGTTGGAGTTTCTGCATTCGCATTCGAGTGTGGTCTTTCAGCCGGATTTCGACGACCCCCGCTTTAGTGGGTTCAACCCTTACGCGCTCGGCTTTGCGATGATGAGCGATATCCATCGCATCTGCGAGGACCCCACCGATGAGGATCGGGAGTGGTTCCCTGACATCGCCGGGGCGGGAGACGGCTATGGAGTGTTGCGTCACGCCTGGGCGAACTACCGCGACGAGAGCTTTGTGCTGCAGTATTTGAGCCCGGCGCTCATCCGCCGCTTCCGCCTGTTCCAGGTCTCGGACGATAGCACCAAGCCGGCTCTCCGGGTCGAGGCCATTCATGACGATGTCGGCTATCGTAAGATCCGCAGCGCCTTATCGCGGCAATATGACTTGTCTCGTCGTGAGCCCGACATTCAGGTCGTCGACGTCGATCTTAGAGGAGACCGCTGCCTGGTCCTTGCGCACTACGTGCATGACGGCGTCTTGCTTGAGGAGAAAAGTAGCCGCGCCGTGTTGCGTCATGCGGCATTGCTGTGGGGGTATTCCGTCAAGCTGCTGGAGATCGACGCTGCGTCCGAGAAGATGCTCAAGACCTACGAGGTAGCACCACCCGACTGATCGCGAACGCCGCAGCGTACCGGCCGGAGGTTGTGTTCACGAGTTTTGCCGGCTCCGCCAGATGATCGTCCTCGGCATTGAAACCAGCTGCGACGAGACCGCCGCGGCAATTGTTGCCGCGACCCCTCAGGGTCCGAGGATAATGTCCAATCAGCTTCGGGCGCAGTTCGTCGAACATGCGCCTTTTGGTGGTGTCGTACCTGAGATTGCCGCGCGGGCGCATCTCGATCATCTCGATACTGTGATCGACCGCGCGCTCGCCGAAGCCAATATCACGCTGGCCGAGATCGACGGAGTAGCCGCTGCCACCGGCCCCGGTCTTATCGGCGGTCTGATTGTCGGCGCGATGATGGCGAAGGGGATCGCTTGGGGCGCCGGCAAGCCGTTCATCGCGGTCAACCACCTCGAAGGTCACGCGCTGACCGCTCGTCTCACCGATGATGCTGTGGACTTCCCCTATCTTCTACTACTCGTCTCCGGCGGGCATTGCCAGCTCCTGGTCTGCGCCGGCATCGGCCTCTATAAGCGCTTAGGCACGACGCTCGACGACGCGGCCGGAGAAGCGTTCGACAAGACCGCAAAGCTGATCGGGCTCGGCTATCCCGGCGGTCCCGCGATCGAACGGGCATCTAACAAGGGTGACGCCTGTCGATTTGTTTTGCCCCGGCCACTCAAGGGCAGGCCCGGTTGTGACTTCTCGTTCTCCGGACTGAAGACGGCGGTGCGCCAGTTGATTGCGGACGGCGGTCTCGATTCTGGGGATACCGCCGATCTAGCCGCAGCGGTGCAACTCGCCATCTGCGATGCGTTGATCGATAGAACGACGAATGCCGTCGACTGGTTTCGCTGTCACCATCCAGACGGGACCGCCCTAGTTGCAGCGGGGGGCGTCGCGGCCAATGAACAACTGAGGAGACGCCTTGCCGCGGTCGCAGAGGGTGCAGGCTTGCGCTTTGTCGTGCCACCACCGTCATTGTGCACTGACAACGCGGCAATGATCGCCTGGGTGGGGATTGAGCGGCTCCTTCTCGGTCTTGTCGACGATCTCGATGCGGCCCCCCATCCACGCTGGCCGCTCGACGCCGACGCGCCGCGACAGCGGCGAGCGGAGATCATAAAGGGGTGTAAATGAGGTCGGGCGAGTGAAGCGGTTGGCGATCGTCGGGGGCGGTGCCTGGGAACTGCGCTCGCCGTCGTCGCCCGGCGCGCCGGCTCCAACGTTGTGCTGTGGGCGCGTGACGATGATGTCGTCGCCGCGATTAACGACCGGCACGAAAACCCGCTCTTCCTCCCCGGTATAGCGCTCGACCCAACAATTGTCGCGACGAAGGACATTGATGTGGCGATGGCGGGTGCTGAAGCGGCGCTGCTCGTCGTGCCAGCTCAATTCCTCCGCGGCGTGATCGGCGCGTTTCAGCCCAGTCTACTTGAAGGACTGCCGGTGCTGCACTGCGCTAAGGGAATCGAAGCCGGCTCTCTCAAGACAATGTCAGAGGTCTCGGCTGAACTCCTACCCAATTCGCCTTTCGCCGTGCTGTCGGGACCGACTTTCGCTGCCGAGGTTGCTCGCGGACTACCGACGGCTGTCACGATTGCCAGCCATGACGGGCCGCTGGCGCGCGCCTTCATGACGGCGCTGGGAAATAGTAGGTTCCGACCCTATTTGTCGAGCGATCCGACTGGCGTCGAAATCGGCGGCGCCGTGAAAAATGTGCTGGCGATCGCGTGCGGGACCGTCCAAGGTCGCGCATTAGGTGAGAATGCCCGCGCCTCCCTGATCACTCGCGGTCTCGCCGAGATGATTCGCCTGGGGCTTGCCAAGGGAGGCCGCACCGAGACCTTTGGAGGTCTCTCCGGCATCGGCGATCTCGTGCTGACCTGCAGCGCAACCCAGTCGCGCAACTACGCCCTCGGAGTTGCGCTCGGGCGCGGTCAGAATCTCGACGCCGCGCTTGCCGGTCGGCGCTCCGTTGTCGAAGGCGTGGCAACCGCCACAGCGGTTGCGGGATTGGCGAACCGGATTGGAATCGAGATGCCCATCAGTGAAGCCGTGGAGGCGGTGCTGCGCCGTGGCGCGTCGATCGACGCGATGATCGACGGCTTGCTACGCCGTCCTTATCGGAGTGAGTAACCTACAGCGCCGTGAGCTTGGCCCAAGAGGAGGAAAAGGCGTTTGCGGAGGGGCAGAAAGCCAATATCATTAGGCCAGCAAGCAGCGTCATCCCTCGGGCCGAGATGAGTGAGAACGGAAAGCGCGACGAGGATGGGCCGAGTACGGGTGTCGTCGTCAAGGCAAAGCCGAAGACGAAGAAACCATCGATGTACAAGGTGCTGATGTTAAACGACGACTACACGCCAATGGAATTCGTCGTCCACATTCTCGAGCGGTTCTTTAACAAGACCCGACAGGAGGCGACCCGCATCATGCTGCACGTGCATCGCCGGGGGGTGGGGGTGTGCGGCGTGTACACGTATGAGGTGGCCGAGACGAAGGTGACCCAAGTCATGGATTTCGCCCGACAGCACCAACACCCTCTGCAGTGCACGCTGGAAAAGGACTAGTCCCTGAGCTATCACCGCCAGGGTGGCAAGGAAGGATAGGCGGGCGTGTTGTCACGCAATCTCGAAAAGTCGCTGCATCGGGCTCTCGCTTATGCCAACGAGCGTCGGCACGAATATGCCACGCTCGAACATTTGCTGCTCGCGCTTACTGAAGATCAGGACGCGGTGGCCGTGTTGCGCGCCTGCGGCGTCGACCTCGAGCGGCTGCGCCGCGAGATCCTGAACTACGTTGATAATGAACTCGGCAACCTCGTAGCCGTCCACGGTGACGACGCAAAGCCGACAGCAAGCTTTCAGCGCGTATTGCAGCGCGCAGCGATTCACGTTCAATCTTCCGGTCGAGAGGAAGTGACCGGCGCAAACGTTCTCGTTGCCATGTTCGCGGAGCGCGAAAGCCACGCTGTATATTATCTGCAAGAACAGGACATGACCCGGTTCGACGCGGTGAATTACATATCTCATGGTATCGCGAAAGCGCCAGGGCGTTCGGAAACCCGGCGCGTACAAGGGACCGATGAGGATGAGCGCGTCGAAAAGTCGCAGAAGCGCAATCATGACGCGCTTGATACCTATTGCGTCAACCTAAACAAGAAGGCAAAGGGCGGCAGGATCGATCCGCTGATCGGCCGCGAGGCGGAGGTCGAACGCACAATCCAGATCTTGTGCCGGCGGGCGAAGAACAACCCGCTCTATGTTGGCGAACCCGGTGTTGGCAAGACGGCGATCGCCGAGGGTTTGGCTCGACGCATTGTCCAGCGTGAAGTGCCCGAAGTACTGCTCAATTCGACGATCTACGCGCTCGATATGGGCGCGCTCCTCGCGGGCACTCGTTATCGCGGTGATTTTGAAGAGCGGCTCAAGGCGGTGTTGTCGGAGCTCGAGGCCCAACCCGGTGCCATCCTGTTTATTGACGAGATCCACACGGTGATCGGCGCAGGCGCGACAAGCGGCGGGGCGATGGATGCCTCGAACCTGTTGAAACCGGCGCTTTCCGGCGGGATTATCCGCTGTATCGGCTCGACCACCTACAAGGAATATCGCAACTATTTCGAGAAGGATCGAGCGCTGGTCCGGCGTTTCCAGAAGATCGACGTTAACGAGCCTACGGTCGAGGATTCCGTCAAGATCCTGCGGGGCCTAAAACCCTATTACGAGAGGCATCACAAGGTTCGCTACACGGCCGATGCATTGCGCGCCGCGGTCGAGTTGTCGCATCGCTACATCGGCGACCGCAAGCTGCCGGACAAGGCGATCGACGTTATCGATGAGACTGGGGCGGCCCAAATGCTCGTGCCCGAGAGCCGCCGTCGCAAAACCATCACCGCGAGAGAGGTCGAGGCCTGCATCGCGACGATGGCGCGGATCCCGCCAAAGAGCGTCTCGCGCGACGATCGCGAGGTGCTGAAGAACTTGGACCGGGATCTAAAGACGATGGTGTTTGGCCAGGACGCCGCGATCGAGGCCTTGGTCTCGGCGATCAAGCTTGCGCGCGCCGGTCTGCGCGATCCCGAGAAGCCGATTGGCTCCTATCTGTTCTCCGGTCCGACCGGGGTCGGCAAGACCGAGGTGGCGCGCCAGCTCGCGCGGACGATGGGCATCGAGATCACTCGCTTCGACATGTCGGAATACATGGAGCGGCACACGGTCTCGCGCCTGATCGGCGCGCCGCCGGGCTATGTCGGGTTCGACCAGGGCGGGCTATTGACCGACGCGATCGACCAACACCCGCACAGTGTGCTGCTGCTCGACGAGATCGAGAAGGCCCATCCCGACCTCTTCAACATCCTGTTGCAGGTCATGGATTACGGGAAGCTGACCGACCACAACGGCAAGATCGTCGATTTCCGCAACGTCATCCTGATCATGACCACCAATGCCGGCGCTACAGAGCTCGCCAAGCAGGCGATCGGCTTTGGCAGCGGTATCCGCACCGGCCATGACGAGGAAGCGATCAACCGGATGTTCACGCCGGAATTCCGCAACCGGCTCGACGCAAAGATCTCGTTTGCTCCGCTATCGCCGGAGACGATCGGGCGGGTAGTCGACAAGTTCGTGCTCCAGCTCGAAGAGCAGCTGGCCGATCGCAGCGTCATTATCGAACTCGATGCGAGCGCGCGCACTTGGCTCGCGGAGAAGGGCTACGACCCACTGTTTGGCGCTCGTCCGCTGGCCCGCGTTATTCAGGAGCATATCAAAAAGCCGCTCGCTGATGAGCTGTTGTTCGGACGGCTCGCGAAGGGTGGCATCGTCCGAGTTGCCAAGAAGCCGGATACGGATACGCTCGCCTTCTCTTTCGAGGAGCGCCCGGTTGCGCCGGTGCCACGGGAGCCCGAGCTGGTTGAGTAAGCAAGCCGGCTTGCCACCATCTCGGGTTTACGGGGGCATTTCCTCACGCCGGAACGGAGAGAACTCGGAGAGCCCTTCCATTTTGTGAGCAACCATATCGCGTTCGCGTGTCAGAAACTGCGCGACCGCACGGCGGAAGGCGGGGTCAGGAATCCAATGGGCACTGTAGGTCGGCGTAGGCAGATAGCCGCGCTGGATCTTGTGCGGCCCCTGCGCGCCCGCCTCGACGCGCTTTAGCCCGTGCGTGATCGCGAATTCGATCGCCTGGTAGTAGCAGCATTCGAAGTGAAGGAACTTATAGTCGCCATAACTGCCCCAATTGCGACCGTAGATCGTGTCCTCGCCGAGCAGGTTGAAAGCCCCAGCGACGTAGTTCACGCCGTGTCGTGCCAAGACCAGTACGATTTTCTCGGGCATCCGCTCGCCGATCAGCGCGAAGAAGCGCCGGTTGAGATAGGCTGAGCCCCATTTGCGGTCCGAAGTCGCGAGATAGAATTCGTAAAATGCGTCCCAATGGCGAGGCTTCAGATCCGACCCGGTCAGTACCTCGATCCCGAGACCCGGGGCCAGCGCCTCACGACGCTCTTTCTTCACTGCCTTCCGCTTGCGAGAGTTCAGTGCCGCGAGAAAGTCCTCGAAGTCGCGATAGCCGTCATTTGCCCAATGAAACTGCTGACCGAGCCGTTGCAGAAATCCTGCCTCGGCCAATGCGTCCATATCCGCTCGTTCGGGAAAATTGACGTGCACAGACGAAATGCGCTGCTGCTTGGCTAGCTCGATCATCGCAGCAATTAGGTGCACCCGAGTCTCCGGAAGGGCGGACGCACGCAGCATCAGCCGCGGCCCGGGGATCGGAGTGAACGGGGCGGCCGAGAGCAACTTTGGGTAGTACCGACCTCCAGCGCGTTCGTAGGCGTCCGCCCAGCTGTGATCGAAGATGTATTCTCCGTAGGAGTGGCTTTTTGCATAAAGGGGCACCACGCCGGCGACCGTCCCACCCGGGTCAGTGAGCGCAAGATGCTGCGGCCTCCAGCCCGTGCGCAACGTCGTCGAACCGCTGTCCTCAAGCGCGCTCAAAAAGGCGTGAGACACGCTCGGATTGCCGTCGCCCGCACAGGCATCCCAAGCGGCGGCCGGTATTTCGGCAATCGCTGCATGGACTTTTACAGAAATTGTTCCGCTGGTGTCGTTCATCGCCTGCTCAGAGGTATGAAAGTCGGCGTATTGATCGTGTAGTTCATTGCGATTGCCCGTCTCACATGTCTAAGCTTTCTCGTTCCTAATCTTCATCATTCTCCAAGATAAGGGTTGCGCGGCCGCTGTCCAGCACATCGAGAAACCGCCTCATTCGCCGTCTATCAACCCTTACTGGGCCTGGGACGAGGCACGCGCGTGACAGGTCTCCCTTGGATCATGTCCTTGCTACGGCTGCTCGTGCCGTCCTCAGCTCTGGGTGGACCCTGGCGACGCTTGGGTCGGCTTCACCGCGGAGCGGGTAATGATCCTCGACGGACGGAGATATGCTGGGAGGATATGGCACATGCCGGGAGGGCAACGACACGGCAAGGACTTGACGGCGTTAAGTCCTGTCCTAATCCTGCGCCGACAGCCCGTCGGGGAGATCGTATGTCCGCAACTCCACACCCTCTTCGAATTTGTGCGCTCGAACGCGCTTTCGATCCTGAAGAACCCCGAGCTAAGCCGATAAGGCAGACGAACGTCGAGGGCCTGTCAACAACGGAATTCGCAGTGAACCGGGCTTCGCCAGAGAGCCGGCTCGCTGTGACTCGGCCGAGCGGGAATCCCGATGAGGCGCGTCGGCAAGTTCGAAATCGGAAATGGCAAGCTCAGAACGATCGATTGAGAGCTGCGCCACGTCGAGATTGGCGAAGACGACGCGGCGCTGTTCGAGATACCGCACGATTTTACGAGATTACCGCCCGAGCCCGCGATATCGCCGCTCTGAGTCAACGTTGCCCCCACTCCGGTCAACTGTATGCCTTCCTTAAGGCGGCGAAACCCTTCGGGACTAGCAATCGATGATCACGCGACGGCGCCTCTCCCGGTTGCCGCCGGGCCTGGCGACCATAGATCACCAAGCGTCCTGAAGGAATGGGATCTCATGATCACCCTATCGGTAGCCGTATTACCCTATCGGTAGCCGTGGATCCCGGCCCTGGGCCACTTACCCGATCTTTCACACACGGCGCGCGTTCCGAAGCTGCGGCGGGCTCTCCGGACATCGGGAATCACCCGACGCGCCTCCCGGCGTCGGCTCGTCACGGCGCTTTTTACACCACGGACTATCGCCACACGTTTATCAATCCACTGCGCTGCCCTAATTTTGGAGCGGTGGAACCGAGATCTCCATGACCACGCAGGTAGAATCAGGTGACCTTCGCATTTCGACGATTGCCGCTGGTCCATCATTGTCTCAACTCGCGACCTGGCTACTTCCTGTTTTTGCCGGTCTCATCCTGATTTGCGCAATCGCGCTGACAGTCGAAACGCTCCTTTCGATTGGGTTCATCTTCGAGAAAAACTATAACGAGGGATGGAACGTTTACAACGCTCAGCGACTTATCGCTCATGAACTCATTTACGATGACAACTATTGGCGGGTGAACAATTATCCAATCTTCTCATTCTTGGCAGTTGCTGGGATCAATTACGCACTTGACAACCTATTGTTGAGCGGACGGTTCCTCGCGCTGATTTCTTTTGTCGCGGTCGGCGTTTTAGCTGGGACCGCAATCCGACGGTTCGGCGGCGATCGGGTCGATGCGGTCTTCGGTGGGGGCTGTGCCCTTGGTTTTTGCTTCCTTATCGCTCCGGCCTGGATCGCGGTGGACGATCCGCAAACTTTTGGCGAGGCGATAATGCTCGGCGGCCTTGTCAGTTATATTTCCAGACGGCCAGATAGGCTCAGCCTATTGCGTACGGCCGTTCTCGTTGTCCTTGGGGGTTTCGTAAAGCATAATATTGTAGCCATCCCGCTCGCGATTACATTCGATCTCGCAATCCGCTCGCCGCGCCAACTACTGTTTTGGTTCGGCTGTTGCGCCGGTTTAGCGGCGGGCTGCCTCTGGCTCACACATATCCTTGCAGGCGGCAGTTTCATTGATCATCTGCTGTCGCCTCGTCTTTTTACATGGCTCGGTGGGCGCTATCATTTGGCTAAGTTTTTGCGCCTGAGCGAATTCCCCCTGGCGTTGACTATATTGTTTGCGCGAGCAACCTTTTTAGGCGACAGACGCGTTCTCGCTTCCTATGGTATTCTATCTATCGTTTCAGCGACGATCTCTTCAAGCTTTGAGGGGACATCGTACAACATGTTTCAAGACGCCACGGTGTTTCTAGCCGTCGCTGCAGGCGTCACGCTCCACGAATTGCGCAGTCGAATAATCGCCGCTGGGCTCGCCCACGAGCGAGTGGCCAAGGTCGCCCTCGCTTTGCCCCCATTGCTGCTTGCACAACCGATTTTAGCAAGGAGCCCGCAGGCTTTTACACAAATTTACCACTCCGGCGGTTTGTTGGATATCGACCGCCGAGCCGAGCAGTCGTTTTTGGCTGAGGTGGAATACATATCCAAGCAGCATGGACCGGCAATATGCGAGAGCTTACTTCTGTGCTATCGCGCCGGTCAGCCATTTACCATCGATCCCTTCAATTCACGCCAATTCATTCTGGCTGGTCGGCTTGATCAAGATGGACTAATCCGACGTCTTGGTGAAAAGGAGTTTGCCGTGGTGCAACTGCATGCCGACATTTGTGACGATCTAGAAGCCGTTTCCTGTCACATTCTTCATAACGCACGTAAATTCAGTCGGTTCACCGACGACGTTCTTTATGCGATTGATCGTTATTACCGGATCGCTTGGCGCTCGCAGGACGGTACCTTCTACGTTCCGAAGTGATTTCTCGGGAGCGGACATCGGGCCGCACGGCTCCTTCCCCGGAACCGAATTTCCAAGATAGCGGCTACATCCGATTGCGAGGGTTCGGGAGTGGCGATAGGCTCCGGATCCTTAGAGGATTTAAAAAAGTGCGTTATCTCAGTACCCGCGATCCCTGTCCCTCGCCATCGGCCCTCTCGTTCACAGAGGTGCTTCTGGCCGGCCTCGCGGAGGACGGCGGGCTCTATGTGCCAGA
>Ga0182038_10000346_pt1 | contig 22921 bp, 13 predicted proteins | sample sta12Can44000108_FD_125976 | JGI IMG/M metagenome (GOLD analysis project Ga0182038, IMG submission 125976) | Lab enrichment of tropical soil microbial communities from Luquillo Experimental Forest, Puerto Rico - statanox.12C.anox.44.000.108 | ecosystem: Environmental > Terrestrial > Soil >...
ATACAAGTTCGAATCCATCCCCCTCCACCGGCGAGTCCGCTGCGAACTTCCTCGGCAGCATCGAGACGACGGCAGCAAGGACAAACAAAAAAGTAATCAGTCGAATTGCAAGTGCGGGTTGGGATCGCCACGGGCTGGTGGTGGTCGGCGATCTGATCGGCGAGGGCTCCGCACAGGAGCAATCAGTCGTCGGCGAAACACCGAACCTCGCCGCTCGGTTGCAAGCGCTGGCCGAGCCGGGCCCAGTCGTCATCGCCACGAGCACTCGCCGCCTGGTCGGCGATCTCTTCGAGTATCGCGATCTCGGCGCCGTCGAGGTCAAGGGCATCGCCGGTGAGGTGCCGGCCTGGCAGGTGCTGCGTCAGAGCGTTGTCGCGAGCCGGTTCGAGGCGTTGCGGGGCTCGACCCTGACCCCACGCGTAGGCCGCGACGAGGAGATCGAGCTGCTGTTGCGGCGCTGGGCGCGCGTCAATGACGGCGATGGTCAGGTCGTGCTGATCTCCGGCGAGCCCGGTATCGGCAAGTCGCGAGTCATTGCAGAGCTGGAAGGGCGCCTCCACAGCGAGCCGCATACCCGTCTTCGTTATTTCTGCTCCCCCTATCATCAGGACAGTGCGCTCTACCCATTTATCGATCAGCTCGGCCGGGCGGCCGGGTTCGCTCGCGATGACACACCTGCGGCGAGACTGGAGAAACTCGAGACGTTGCTGGCCCGTGCCGAGCCGCGGGACGAGGACGTAGCGCTCGTGGCAGATCTGATGTCATTGCCGGCTTCGAAGCGCCGCCCGCTGCCCAACCTCAGTCCGCAGCGCAAGAAGGAAAGGGCACTGGAGGCGCTGATCCGGCAGCTTGAGGGTCTGGCGAGGCGGCAGCCTGTGCTGATGGTGTTCGAGGACGCGCATTGGATCGACCCGACCTCGCGCGAATTGCTCGACCTCACTGTCGAACGGGTCCGCAGTCTGCCGGTGCTATTGATCGTGACCTTTCGCCCCGAGTTTCAGCCGCCCTGGGCTGGCCAGCCACAGGTGACGATGCTGGCGCTCAATCGCCTCGATAGGCGCGATCGGACCGCCTTAGTGGCACAAATTGCCGGCAGCAATGCATTGCCCAATGAGGTTATCGAGCAAATCGCCGAGCGCACCGACGGCGTGCCGCTGTTCGTCGAGGAATTGACCAAGAGCGTCTTGGAAAGCGGTGTGTCGCCGGTCGGTATCCCGACCACCCTGCACGACTCGCTGATGGCACGGCTCGACCGTCTGGCATCGGTGCGTCTGGTGGCGCAAATCGGAGCGGCGATTGGTCGCGAGTTTTCGTACCCGCTGCTGCATGCCGTCTCGCGTCTTCCCGACGACGAATTACAGGCCGCTCTCGCTCGCCTCGTTGCTTCCGAGCTGGTCTTCCAGCGAGGGATGCCGCCCGACGCGGTCTACAGCTTCAAGCATGCGCTAGTGCAGGATGCGGCCCATGGCAGCTTGCTGCGCAGCTCACGCCAGCAATTGCACGCGCAAATCGCCGAAGCGCTCGAAGCTCATTCCCCCGAGCTGATGGATACCCAACCCGAGCTCCTCGCCCAGCATTACGCCGAGGCCGGGCTCGCCGAGAAATCTGCCGGTTTTTGGGGAAAGGCTGGCCAAAGGTCCGTCGCACGCTCGGCGGTAGCGGAAGCAGCCGCGCAATTTCAAAAGGGGCTGGACCAACTGGCGCTGCTACCGGACGACCCCAAACGTCAGCGACAAGAGCTCGAATTTTATAGTGCCTTGGGCGCGGTGGTGCGAGCCGTCAAAGGTCAGGGGGCGCCGGAAGTCGGCCAAGCCTTTGCTCGTGCACGCGAGTTGTGGGATGACCTGGGTTCACCCTCGGAGTTCCTTCGGGTTCCCTACGGGCAGTCCCGCTATCACGTGTACCGCGGCGAATTGGATTTGGCGCTGCGCCTGGACGAGGAGTTGCTGCGTCTGAGTCGTCAACGCAACGACTCGGCCGGGCTAGTTCTCGGTCACACCACCCTCGGCCTAAACCTGCAGTTTGCCGGCAGGCTTGCGTCATCCCGGTCTCATCTCGAAGCCGCGGTTGCACTCTGCGATTCGATCCCTCACAGCTCGCTTATCCACCAAGCCGGAATTCACCCCTACGGATCAGCGCACCCATTTCTGGGAATTGTCTTTTTCTGTCTCGGTTTTCCGGAGCAGGCATCGGCACGAAGCAGCGCAGCAATCGCTGAGGCTCGGAGACTGGATCACCTGCCGACGTTGGCGTCGAGCCTGACGGCGAACGCCAGGCTGCTTGCACTCATCGGAGACAACGTGGCCCTGGATGAGCGCACAGACCAGGTGCTTGCAGTCTCGACCGAGCAGGGTTTCCCTTTCTGGCACGCGCTGGGAACGCTCTTTCGCGGCTGGGTCAAGGTTAAAAATGGCACTCTGACGGAGGGGATATCGCTTATTCGCAGCGGTTTGACCGCTTACCGTGCCACCGGGTCGGAGGGGAATATATCCCATTATACTGCCTTCCTCGCGGCGGCATGCGGGATCGCAGGGCAAATTGAAGAGGCCTTGACCCTGTTGGACGATGCTTTGCAGATCGTCGAAAGGACGGGCGAACACTGGTTCACAGCAGAACTGAACCGACATAAAGGCCAATTGCTACTACAGCAGGGACATACCGAGGCCGCCGAGGAGCTGTATCGCAAGGCCCTGAGCATCGGCCGGGAGCAGGAGGCCAAGCTCTGGGAATTGCGCGCCACTGTAAGTCTCGCCCGGCTCCGCCGCGATCAGGGCCGCCGCGCCGAAGCCCGCGACCTGCTCGCGCCGGTCTACGGCTGGTTCACCGAAGGCTTCGACACGCCCGATCTCAAAGAAGCCAAGGCGCTTCTCGACGAACTGCGTTAATGGAAGCCATCGCGCCAACCGGTGCCGGTGCGTGCCTGTCCGACGACGCTATTGCCCGCGCAGCCGCGTGGCTGCGGGCATGGGATGCGCAGGGTATTCATCGCACAGCTACAGTGGGCGATCAGGCCGGCGCCGATTGGCTGATCCAAGAGGCCACCAGCCTTGGCGCAGCACCCGCGGTCGAGAAATTCGCGCTCGATCGGCTCGTTCCGGTTGACACATATCTCGAATTCGACGGTGCTCGTATCCCCGGCGTGCCGGTTTTCGACGCTCCCGCGACTGAGGACGACGGCGTCACCGGCATCCTCGGCCCGGTCGCCGCGCAGATGTCGATCGCCGTCGCCCAGTTGTCGCCGCGCGGTATCTACACCCCAGAATACGAGGAGCTGCGTCGCAACGCGGCGTGTCGCGGCGTCGTAATCGTCTGCAAGGGCGAAAGCCCGGGCCTCGGGCTGTTGAACGCCGAGCGGTTTCGCCAGCCCTATGGCGCACCGGCGATCCATGTTTCGAGCAAGTCGCGCGATGCGGTGCTCGCCGCTGCTGCTCGGCGGGCATCGGCGCGGCTCGTAGCCACGAGCCGGCGGACGGCAGCGCAAGCATGCAATGTCGTCGTCAAGATTTTGGGGCAGGATCGCGCCCGAGCACCGGTCGTCGTCATGACGCCGCGCAGCTCATGGTGGCAGTCAACCGCGGAGCGTGGCGGCGGGCTCGTCTGCTGGCTCGAATCGTTGCGCTCTCTGATCGCCTCTCCGCCACGCTGCGATGTGGTCTTTACCGCCAATAGTGGCCATGAGCTCGGTCATCTGGGTCTCGACGATTTCATGAGCCGCCGACCCGGCTGGGAGCGGCCGGCTGCCGAAGGAGGTGCAGTCTGGGTGCATTACGGCGCCAATATCGGTGCCGTTGGGGGTGAGCTCTCGATCCAGTCGGCGAGCGATGATTTGCGCGCGCTGGCCGCGGCCGAACTATCGCGCGCCGGCCACCCGCCGCACCACACCGCGCCAAAGACACTGGTGCCGACCGGGGAGACGCGCGACATTCACCGCGCCAACGGGCGCTACCTGACCTTGGTCGGCAGCAACCCGCTGTTCCATCTGCCGCAGGATCGCTGGCCACACGCCGTCGATGCCGGTACGGTCGCCCGCGTTGCCGCTGCTGCTTCCCGTCTCGTCCTCGGACTGACGAACTAGGCTCGGCTACAAAAACACAATAACATCAAAGCGTATTGTTGTCAATAACGCAAATCATGATGTTGTGCGGCCGACCGGTTTTCCGTTGTTTTTCGCTCCCTCAGGAGCGTTCAATTTTCGTTGATCCGCGAACCAAAATACGTTGTTCCTGGGTGCGACGACGTCGGTCCTAACCGATTGATCTGCCGAAATATTCTTGACATAAAGCGAGTTGTTTCGGGTGCGCGATCGTGATTTACGTTGTTTTTTATTGCCGTCGCACCGGCCATGGCCGCGCTAAAGTCCTCGCACGGTTTCCGCGATCAGCCAATCGACGACCGCAGTGAGCGCCTCGCTGCGCGTCGCACCTTCGCTCATCGCATGGTCGAATACCGCCAGCTGACGATGGGCGCTGGTGCCGCGGGCAAGGATCTCGCGCGTGTGCGACACATCGGCGAGGCAGCCGAAATAGCGCGCGTCGGGATCGACCAGCTCCAGCATCTCGTCGAGCAGCTCGGCATATGGAAAGATCGCGCCGCGGCCGAAATCGACCAGACCCTGGTCGGTGCCGTAGCGTTGTGCGCGCCAACGGTTCTCGTCGATCAACATGCGCGCATAGATGCGCCAGCGCTGGTTATCGCGCTTCAGCCGCCACAGCATGCGCAACAGGCAGCGAAACAGTGCGGCGATCGACAACGAGTCGTCGAGCGTTGTGCAACTGTCGGTGATACGCATCTCAAGTGTCGGAAAGCGGGCGCTCGGCCGCAGATCCCACCATAGCTTGGTGGCGTCGTCGATCAGTCCGGCACCGATCAGGATGTCGACATGGCGCCGATACTCGCCCCAGCTGGCAAAGCGTTCGGGCGTCCCGGTTCGCGGCAATTCGTCGAAGACCGCGAGGCGGTAGGATTTTAGCCCGGTGTTCTCGCCCTGCCAGAATGGAGAAGAGGTCGACAATGCCAATAGATGCGGCAGGAAATACGAAGCTTGGTTCAACAGGTCGATGCGCAGCTCGTCATCGGGAATCCCGATGTGGACATGCAAGCCACAAATAGCCAGGCGACGACCGACCCCCTGCAGGTCCTGATGCAAGCTGGCATAGCGATCCGGCTCGGTGGTCTTCTGCGCACCCCATCGGGTAAAGGGATGCGTCGCTGCCGCTACTGGCGCCAGGCCCTGACGCGCCGCCACTCCGGCTACAGTAGCGCGGAGTCGCCTTAGATCCTCGCGGGCTTCATCGAGGCTTGCACAAACCCGTGTTCCGACCTCGATTTGGGAACGCAGAAACTCCGGGCTCACCTGCCCGGCGAGCAGGGCCTCGCACTCCTGCAGCATTTCGGGAGGCGGATCCCCGACGACATCACGCGTTGCGCGGTCGACGAGAAAATATTCCTCCTCGATGCCGAGAGTGAATTCCGGCTCGGCACTCACCGTACGCCGAGAATAGAACCGGTCTGCGAACGCGGGTCGCGGCGCGGCCAGCGGCCGCTTTCGACTTGGTGGAAGAACTCGGCGCAGCTGCGATTGAATAGGTCCGGCTCTTCGAGGTTGACCGCGTGCCCGGTGTTCGGGAAGACCACGAGCGCTGCGGTCGGGATCGTACGTTTCATCAGCAGGCCGGGTTCGAGGCACGGCTCATCCTCGTCGCCGGTCATGATCAGGGTCGGCACCTCGAGGCTGCGCATGCGATCGGTCAGATCCCACAGCGAAGGCCGGCGCGCCTGAACGCCGCGCATCGTCTTCGCCGAACCTGGGGTCGAATGTTCGGCGAGATGCTCGGCAAACTCCGTCCAGCCGCGCGGGTCCTTGTTCTGAAACTGCACGCGGGTCGGACCACGGGCATAGGTCTCGGCGGCGACCTTCATGCCGGAGTTTTCGATTAGCGCCGCTGTCTTTGCCGTTTCGTCGTGGAATTGCTGTCGCTTGCCCGGCTCGGCCCCATAGCCGCAACCGGCCACGACGAGGGACATGGCCCGGCTCGGGTAGGCCAAGCCGAAATGCAATGTTGCAAAACCGCCCATCGATAGGCCGATGACATGCGCCTTGGCGATCGCCAGACTGTCGAGCACGGCGCGAATGTCATCGCGGGCGCGCTCTTGCGAATAGCGGACGGGATCTTCTGGTACATCGGAGGGCGGATAGCCGCGGGCATTGTATGCGACGCAGCGATAGCGCCGCGCGAAGTAGCGGATCTGAGGCTCAAAGCTACGGTAATCGTCGGCAAACTCGTGGACAAAGACGATCGGAGCGCCCGATCCGGTCTCCTCGTAATAGAGGCGGACGCCGTCATCGGCAGTGACGTGGGGCATCGCTGTACTTTCGTTTGCAGAGATTGGCGCATCCTAGGAGCGGCCACCGGGAAGCCGCAAGCGGCTCTGGCACGATTCTTGTGACGGAGAAACTCAGGTCCGGGCCCGCGCGATGCTCGCAACGGCCGATCCGGGCCGGGATCGCCGGATCATCTTCATCCGGACCTCATTCCCGGACCAGTTCCTTCGTGTAGCCAACTCTTAAGCAGATGCTCACGATCGACGCAAAGCCAGGACTGGGGTCGTTCCTTCCGACACCTCTTCAAAAGGTCCCGGCGGTGCAGAAGCGCCAGGTAGTGCCGTCAAGTCCATAGAGCATCGCCAGGCGTTCGTTCCCGGTGTGGGCCACCACGACCGTAAAGCGTTGCCCGATGCAGGACGTCGCGGCAGCTCCGGGTGCGGGCATCTTCTTTGCGGCCGCACAGCTTGCGGCCGTCTCGGGCAGGCTCGCCGGGGCGGTGGCGAGACGCTTGCCGCCTGCCACCACGAAATAATCGACCGGCTCGCCTTGCTTGACCTGTGCATGCAGGGCGAGCCTCGCATGGCGCGATTTGTACAGACCGGCCTGTTGCTCGCCGTCTGTCATGCCGGAGGGCAGCGGACGAAAGACAATAGCGGCGCAAGCCGGGGGCGCCTTCTGGGCCGGCGGTTTGGTCGTCGCTTCGGCGGACAGGAGGACGAAGCTGAGGGCCAGGCCAATACCGACCGCGAGCATGCTCCTCATCGTTGAATTCCTCATATCCAGCAATAATCCGCTTATAGCCCCGGCTACCGCCCAGCAGTAGAGTTAATACATGCGTCCAGTCGCGTTCGCCGCGCTGATTGCTCTAATATTCGAGGCGGCTTCGGCAAAAGCCGCGGCCCTTGCCTTGGTGCTCGCTATCGATGTGTCTGCGAGCGTAACGCCCGAGTCCTACTTGCTGCAGCACGACGGGATTGCGCGGGCCTTCGCAAGCCCCCGGCTCGCAGAAGCAATATCAGCCATGCCGGGCGGAATCGAGGCGCTCGTCCTCGAATGGTCCGACCCCGACAGCATAGCAGTTACCGTCGACTGGACGCGGGTTGCCGATGCTTCGAGCGCCGATCGCTACGCTGCAGCGGTGCGTGCGACCCGGCGTAGCTCGGCCGGGACCACCGCGATTGGTCCCGCGCTACTTGCGGCTGCGGCAGCCTTCGACCGCTTGCCGGAGCCGGCCGAGCGGCGGGTGATCGACATTTCAGGGGACGGAATAGCCAATTTCGGCTTGCCGCCGGCGGCCGCGCGCGACCGTATCGTCGCAGGCGGAATTGCGATCAACGGTCTCGCCATAGAGGCGGAAGAGCCCTGGCTCGCAGGCTATTATCGCAACAACGTAATCGGCGGCCCGTCGGCCTTCGTCGTCATCGCGCGGACGTTTGAGGATTTCGCCAGTGCGATGCTGCAAAAATTGTTACAGGAGATCGCCGATGCCTCGGTGAGCGCTGCGCCCCTGCGCTCCGCTCAGATGCAATAGGTCCGGATCGGCGAGAAACCGTTGAACCCCACCGAGGCATAACTTGCGGTATAGGCGCCGGTCGACAGGATCTCGATCTTGTCGCCGACCTCAAGGCCGAGCGGCAGCCGGTACTCAGTGCATTCGTAGAGGATATCGGCGCTGTCGCAAGTCGGGCCGGCGAGGATGACGGGGCCCGAGGCGCCGCCGCGACCGGGTGTCGTGATCCGATATTTGATACTCTCGTCCATGGTCTCGGTCAGCCCGTTGAATTTGCCGACATCGAGATAGACCCAGCGCCGGTCGTCGCTGGACCCCTTCCTGGATATCAGCACCACCTCGCTCTGGATAATGCCAGCATCGCCGACCAGCGAGCGCCCCGGCTCGATGATGATTTCCGGCAGATGATTTCCGAAATGCCGGGTGATCGCTGCCATCACCGCCCGGGCGTAACCGTCGATCGCGGGCACGTCGCCGCGATAATGTGCAGGAAATCCACCGCCGATATTGACCATTCGCAGCTCTATATCCGCCTCCGCGAGCAGCGAAAACATGCGCGCGGCGCGGCCGATCGCGCCGTCCCATTGCCCGAGATCGGTTTGCTGCGAGCCGACATGGAAAGAGACGCCGTAGGGGTCGAGGCCAAGGTCGCGAGCGTGGCGCAACAGTTCGACAGCCATCTCGGGAGCGCAGCCGAATTTGCGCGATAGTGGCCACTCCGCACCTTCGCAGGCGACGAGGATGCGGCAGAATACCTGCGCGCCGGGCGCTGCCCGCGCCAGCTTGTCGAGCTCGAAGGGGCTGTCGAAGGCGAACAGCCGCAGCCCAGCCTGGTAGGCGAAGGCGATGTCCTTTTCCTTTTTTATGGTGTTGCCGAAGGATAGCCGATCGGCGTTGATGCCGTTGGTGAAGCAGAGCTCAATCTCGCCGCGGCTCGCGACGTCGAAATTGGCGCCCTTGCGCTCAAGCATCGCGAGTATCTGCGGCGCCGGGTTCGCCTTTACCGCATAGTAGACGCGGGCGAGCGGCAGGTGCCAGCGCAGCAGATCGTAGGCCTCGGCGATCACGTCGAGATCGACTACCAGGCACGGTGTCTCAGGACGATTTTCGGCAAGGAAGCGGTTAATTCTTTCAGTCATGATCGGGGGTCTTCCCTCGCGCGGAGCGGCTGAGCATGAGCGCGTTGGCGAACGGGATCGGGGGCTGCGCGGCTGATGGGATAGATCCGCAAGCGCGCCCTCGGTTCGACCGAACGCGAACCGAAATGAGGCCGACCCGCCCTCTCGAGGCGGTGCTGGCCGATTCGTTGTGGCTTAGCTCAGACTGCTCGGATCGATGATCCGAGTACCCCGCCCGCGCAGACGCGTTCCACGAAGATTAGCGTCAAGGGAGGGCACCACGCCCCTCAGTCGGATAGCAACCATACCGACCTCCCTCTCGGGACCGGCCTCGCGACCGGAAGACCAAAAAGGACGCGTTACGTCGTTGCATAACCACCATGGGCCATAGGCACGTGCGAGTGCGTCGAGACCCGGATAGATACGCTTATCCGCCGGCAACGCAAGGGGAAATGCAAAAAAATTACAGTTTGATGACATGCTGAGAAAGACGACCTGCCAAACGTGAGTCGATTTAATTCGTGGAGATCAACTTGGGCCGTCATAGGCCGGCACCAGCAGCGGGCCGTTGGTCACGCCGGCTGGCCGATTTTGGTGTGCTCAAGGCCCGCGACTGCCGGCTTTGTCACCCTCGCTGAACGGCAAGATGCCGGGTCCGACGCTCGGCGAACGAGATGACGACGCCCGGTTGCTGCGCAGCGACCCGATCCTGGGCAGCCTCGATAATGAGCTTAAGAAGATCGGAATAGCGCAGTCCCCCCATCTCGGCCATCAAGTTTAGTTTGCCGTCCCAGCACCAGCCGGGGTTCGGATTGACCTCGAGTAGCTTGATCTCACCTTCTGAGTCGGCGCGAAAATCGAAGCGGGCGTAATCCCGGCAGCCGAGCCGTTCAAATAGGATATTCGCGTAGTCGATGATCTTTCGGCGCGTTTCTTCGTCGAGCCGCGCTTCCCGATAGCCGATCTGAGACCAGTAGGGCGAATCGGGGATCCACTTCGATTCATAGGGTAAGAGGCGCGGCAGCGCAGGGTCGAGGCGCGAGTAGTCGACCTCGAGAGGTGGCAATACGCGGTAGCCGAGCCCAGGGTTGCCGACGATACCGATCGAGTATTCGGGGCCGGTCAGAAATTCCTGTATCAGGATCGGGCAGCGCGGCATCTCTTCGCGTAGCCTGCCGAGGCAAGCGATCGCTTCTTCCCAGGTATGGACCACTGCATCCTTCGTGATACCGATCGAGGAGTCCCCAAAGTTAGGCTTGATCAGCGCCGGGAACACCGATGGGATCGTGGCTGCGAGGTCGTCTGAATTGAAATAAGTCTCCGCCGGTACCGGCACGTCGATTGCCTGGGCGACACCGCGGACCAGCGACTTGTTGTAGCAGAGACCGAGGCTGGCAGGTCCGGCACCGCTATAAGGGATGTCGAGCATCTCCAAGACTGCTGGCACGTGCATTTCCATGAATGCGTCGTTGTTGAAGCCCTCGTCACAAAAGTTCAGGACAAAATGTGGGCGGCTTGTCCGCAACTCAGTGTAAAGCGAGGCGTGATTGTCGAGAAAGCGAAAGCGATAATCGGGAAGCTCTTGCAGCGCAGCTTTGAGCCGCTCGATTGTGTCGATATCTTCTTCGTTCCAGCGTCCATTGCGCTTGACAGGGTCAGGGAGGCGCGGATCGCCAAGAACCACGGTGACATCGGAAAACAGCGCAGCACGCCGCGGCACCCGCCGCGCGCGGCGCGGCGCCTCGCAAGTCAGAAACAGCCGGTGCGCCACCATCCCGAGATCCTGATTGCGCTGCGAGTCCGGGGCCAATAGCGGATGAAAGCGAACATTGGTGAAGCCGGCGCCGGTCAGCAGCGTCTCCAGGCGCTCTCTCGAATAGAGCCGCTCTGCATAGAACTGATCGGCGATGACGCCCCGCTCGGCGTGGACCACGACCTCGCGGCTGATCAGCCGATCGCGGTCCTCAGCGAGGTCACGTTCGCGACAGACGAAATGATTCTGGTCAATCCATTCCCACGAACGCGGATCGAAGTGACGACGCATCCACTCGCCATCCATCAGATCCATAACAAGCGCCCCGCCGGAGGCGAGGGCACGTTTGACCGCTTCGAGCACGGCGAGATCGTCTTCCTGACGCTCGAAGTAGCCAAACGAGTTGCCGAGAAGGCAGACGCAATGAAACTCGGTGTCGCCAAGGCGAAAGCGTCGCGCGTCACCTTCGTGGAACGAGACCTGAAGGCCTCGCTGCTTGGCGCGTTTGCGAGCGAGGCGGATCAGATAGCGCGAGCGGTCGAGTCCGGTGACGTGAGGAAAGCCTCGCCCGGCAAGCTCCAGCGAATGGCGGCCCTGGCCACAGCACAAATCAAGGATGCGGTCATTGCGCTCGAGCCCAACCGAGCGGATCAGAAGGTCGACCTCTTCGCTGGTGTTGCGATCGTTCTCAATCACGTCGCCGTCGGTTTCGAGATAGAGCGAGTTGAACAGGGTGCGCCACCAATCCGAGGGTAGGTGCCGCTCGAGATCCGATACGGGACCCAAGGTGCGCGCGCCGATTTGCCTTCCACCCTCAGCCCCTTCGCAATCTGCGCCGGTTAGGCCGGTGCGGGCGGGATGAGGCTTCACAGCAGGCCTCGCACCATTCGTCTTCTTGGTCATATCGAGTGCCCCCGGTCTCCACATCAAAAAGGTCGGCTTCCCGTCAAGGGAACCGCCGAGAGACTACAATCCCGAGGGCGGGCGCCCTCTGGGCATCGGAGCCGGCCCACGACACGCTCCGGACGCGGGACAGCGTGATCATTCGGCTCGGCGTGATTGGGAGAGCCGGCCGTTGGAACCGACGACTGCAAAGGGTACATCGAGGGTTGTGATCAAGGTCCGCTAGACCAATGTATGTGTCGACGACAAGTTCGGAGTATTCGGCGCGGCTTTCAAGATGACTATTCGCGGCTCGCACGATTGGTCGCGCGACGGCGCAAAACCGACAAGCGCCGGCCAGATCGTGGCTGTGGAATTGGCGCACGACGCCGAATCGCCGGAAGATCGGCAGAAGTCAGGGCGGCGCACGCAACTCGATCGTGCCCAGGCGTGCACCCGTTGCCAAATCGAAGACAACGAGCTGGTGCACGCCTTCCGGCAGGACCAATTCCAGGACTAGGCGGTCCGTCCCGGCAGTCATCCTTCCGATCCGAGCGTCGCGCGGGATGTCGATAATGGTGGTGGCGGCGAACGAACGAGGGGCGGTGCCGCTGCGTGACAACCTGCCGACGACGACCCCAACGAAAAGCGCGAAACCGCCGATTAGCATGACCCCCATCACCGCGACTAATACCTTGAGAGCGCGCATTGGTCTCGGTCCGGATATACCCCTTTGCCTGTTTGCGACAAAAAATGCCCGGTCGTGAGAGCCGAACCTGCCCCGCCCAGTGGCACCACCGCGAGCGTCTTTGCCGGCGCCGACCAGGCAGGCCAGCGTCTTGATCGCGCGCTCGCGCGCTATCTTCCAGCCCTCTCGCGCAGCCGGCTCAAACGGCTGATCCATGCCGGCCACGTGACATGCGAAGGGGTAGCGCAGTGCGACCCGGCGCTGCGGATCCGCGGCGGCCAGAATTTCGTCGTATTTCTTCCCGATGTTACAGACGCGGTGCCAATTGCGCAGCCGATTCCACTGGATATCCGCTTCGAGGATAGACATCTGATTGTCGTCGACAAACCCGCAGGGCTGGTTGTCCACCCGGCGCCGGGAAACCCGGATGGGACGCTCGTCAACGCCCTGATCAGCCATTGCGGCGCGAGCCTGTCGGGGATCGGCGGGGTTCGACGACCGGGGATTGTCCATCGCCTCGACAAGGACACGAGCGGGCTGATGGTCATCGCCAAGACCGAGGCCGCGCATCGTACGCTTTCGCGCGATTTTATGCTGCGTCGAGTAGACCGCTCGTACACCGCAATCGTTTGGGGTGTGCCAACACCACTCGCGGGAGAGATCGCTGGGAACATCGGCCGCAGCACCGTAAACCGCAAAAAGATGACTATTGTCCGCGAGGGCAGGGGAAAGTCGGCAATTACGCATTATCGCGTCGAGCGCTCATTCCACTCTCGGGCAGCACTCATTGAATGCCGTCTTGCCACCGGCCGAACGCATCAGATTCGGGTACATCTTGCCCATCGCGGACACCCGCTGATCGGCGATCCGGTTTACGGCACGCGCGCCGGACGCAGCGTCGCGCGCAGTGGTGAGGTTGGGGCCCAGATCGCGACGTTTCCGCGTCAAGCTCTGCATGCGCGTTTGCTCGGCTTCGTACACCCGGCGGGCTGTGGTCGTCTAAATTTCAACAGCCCACTACCCGCTGATCTTCGCGAACTAGTAGCTAATTTAGAGCAACTTTAAACTGGACAAAATCCGACTATTTCAGTAGGGTACCAGGCAGGTTTTCGGGTGGGATCGAAGCGCCCCCCTACGGCGTTTGCCTGTCGCAACTCGGAGTGATCATCGGCTATGGCCACCCTTTCGGTGCCTTCCATCTCCTCGGAAGGAAACCTGACACGGTATCTTCAGGAAATTCGCAAATTTCCGATGCTGGAGCTCGAGCAGGAGTACATGCTCGCCAAGCGCTGGAAGGAACATGCGGACCCTGAGGCGGCTCATCGTCTGGTCACCAGCCATTTGCGGCTCGTCGCCAAGATCGCGATGGGGTATCGCGGCTACGGCCTCCCGCTCTCGGAGCTGATTTCCGAAGGCAATGTCGGCATGATGCAGGCGGTCAAGCGCTTCGACCCGGATCGCGGCTTCCGTCTGGCGACCTACGCGATGTGGTGGATCCGCGCCGCGATCCAAGAATACATCCTGCACTCCTGGTCGCTCGTCAAAATGGGCACCACCGCGGCACAGAAGAAGCTGTTTTTCAATTTGCGTAAACTGAAAGGTCAGCTCCAGGCGATGGAAGAGGGCGACCTCTCTCCGGAAAACTTAAGGAAGATCGCCACCGAGCTCGATGTCCCCGAGGCCGATGTCATCAGCATGAACCGCAGATTGGCTAGCCCGGATCATTCGCTCAACGCGCCGCTCAGAAGCGACAGCGAGGGCGAGTGGCAGGATTGGCTTGTCGACGAAAGCGAGAGCCAGGAAACCCGGCTCGGTGAGCGGCAAGAACTCGGGTTGCGTCGGGATCTGCTCGAAAAAGCGATGACACATCTGAACGACCGCGAGCGCCATATCCTGACCGAGCGACGACTGCGCGACAATCCGACGACCCTTGAGGATCTGTCCCAGCAATACAGCATCTCGCGCGAGCGGGTGCGCCAGATCGAAGTACGCGCCTTCGAAAAACTGCAAAAAGCAATCAAGGCGGCCGCCGTCGAACGCCGTCTCGTCACTCATTGAATATTGACCCGCGTCAGCGGGAGCTTGTGAACAGACGACCCCCGGATGTCGGCCGGGCAACGCCGGTCGTCGAGGGCAGAGAGAGCGGCAGCCCCCGAACCGAACGAACCGCCAGATAGGCGAAGGCCTGCGCCTCGAGCGCATCGCCGTTCCAGCCAACTTCTTCCACTCGGCGCACAGAGGTGCCAAGCCGGCGCCGCAACGCTTCCATCAGCGCTGGATTGAGTCGCCCTCCGCCGCATACGAGCCAATCGCGCACCGGCGTGGGGAAATGTCGAACCGCGGCCGCGACAGCAGCGGCGGTCATCTCTGTAAGCGTGGCGGCGCCATCCTCGAACAAAAGGCCCTGGGGTATGATTTCACTGAAATCGTCACGATCAAGCGATTTTGGCGGCGGGCGCGTGAAAAAGGGGACTCCGAGAAATCGCGTGACATGCGCCGCTGAGGCGTGCCCGGCACGCGCGAATGCACCGTCGGTGTCTGCAGAAGCACCGGTGTGGCGCCGCACCCAGTCGTCGATCAGCGCATTGCCGGGTCCGGTGTCGAAGGCGATGATCTCAGCTGCCTCGCTGATCCAGGTGACATTGGCGACCCCGCCGATGTTGAGGATCGCGAGCGGCTTCGGCAGCGCTGCCGCGAGAGCGGCGTGGAACAACGGGGCGAGTGGCGCCCCTTCGCCGCCCTCGGCGACATCGGTTGAGCGGAAATCGGCGACGACGTCGAGACCGAGAAGCTGTGCCAGCAGCGCCCCGTCGCCCAATTGCCAAGTACGCCGCTCGGCCGGGCGATGCAGGATGGTGTGACCATGCAAGCCGATGATGTCGATATGCGTTTTGGGATGGCGCGTGACAAATTGCTCGACCGCATCGGCGTGAAGGCGAGTCAGCTCCCCTTCGACCTCGGCAACCGGGCCGATACCGCCGAGAACCGAACGCAGCCTTTCGCGAAATCCCTCCTGGTAAGAGATCGTCAGCGCGGGCCCGGGAACCACACGCTTCTTACCATCGGTCTCGATCATCGCAACGTCGATGCCGTCGAGCGAAGTACCGCTCATCAGCCCGAGCGCGCGCCAGAGATGCTGGGAGTGATCTGGTACCGTATCGGCGTCTGTGTTAGATGACACAGCCATGTCAACGCCTTGCTCTACATTTCTTTCGACCGCAATCGAGCGCGGCTTTGTCCATCAGTGCACCGATTTCGAGTCGCTGGATGAGCGGCTCCGCGCCGGGCGGGTCATCGCATATCTCGGCTATGACTGCACGGCCGACAGTCTGCACGTCGGTAACCTGGTTGGCATCATGTTGTTGCGGCTGTTCCAGAAATGCGGACACAAGCCGATCGTGCTAATGGGTGGCGGCACCACACGGATCGGCGATCCCTCCGGCAAGGACGAGGCGCGGCAGTTGCTCGACAATGCGCAGATCGCCCGCAACATGGCAGGAATCCGCACGGTCTTCGCCAAGTTCATCGATTTCGGCGACGGCCCGAACGACGCCATTATGGTCAACAATGCCGATTGGCTCGACGAACTCCGCTATATTCCGCTGCTGCGCGAGGTCGGGCGTCATTTCTCGGTCAACCGGATGCTGACCCAGGATAGCGCAAGGCTGAGGCTCCAGCGCGACCAGCCACTCAGCTTTCTCGAATTCAACTATCCGATCCTCCAGGCCTACGACTTTCTTGAGCTGGCGCGGCGCTTTGGCTGCGAGCTGCAGATCGGCGGCTCCGACCAATGGGGCAATATCGTCGGCGGCGTCGAGCTCGCCCGGCGGATCTACGGACGGACGCTTTTGGGTCTGACAACGCCGCTGATTGCGACCGCATCCGGCGTCAAGATGGGAAAGAGCGTCGGCGGTGCCGTCTGGCTCAACCCCGAGAAGCTGTCGGCCTACGAATACTGGCAATTCTGGCGCAATACCGAGGATGCCGATGTCGGCCGGTTCCTGCGCCTTTTTACTGAACTTCCTAGCGATGAGATCCTACGGCTTGAGCGGCTCGAGGGCAGCGAGCTCAACGAGGCAAAAAAGGCTCTAGCGACCGAAGCAACCGCGCTCTGTCATGACCGCGATGCGGCGGAAGCGGCAGCCGAGACTGCCTACGCTGTTTTCGAGACCGGAGGGAGCGGCAGCGAACTGCCGCAGATCGCGTTGCCGCGCGACCAACTCGCCCGCGGAATCCCGGCACTAGAGCTGTTCAGCCTCACCGGGCTGGCCGCTTCCAATAGCGAGGCGCGACGGCTGATCCGGGGTGGCGGTGCGCGCATCAACGATAGGGTGGTCGAGACCGAGACAAGGCTCATCACGCTGGTCGACTTCGATCCTCGCGGGATGCTGAAGCTCAGCGCTGGCCGCAAGCGGCACGTGCTGGTACGCACCGTTTAGCACCTCGCTCCTTCCTGCAAGCGCGTTGAGGCTTGCCTCGGTGGGTGGTTTGGGGCAAGCCGGAGGCCGCACAAGCGCGGCCGTTCTCGTTGTTTTCGCTCCCTGCCTGCAGTGCGGATTCCGTTGATATCCGGAGCCGAATTCGTTGTTCCACTAGGCCTCGAGTTTAGCGCCTAACCATCCGATTACATTTGTAATTATCGGAAGGAAATTGGTTTTTTCGAGGGCACTATCGCGATTTTCGTTGTTTTTGAAGCAAGGCTTTCAGCGCAGCCGGTGTCGCCGCGCTCACCGTCGAGTGGGCCTCGGTCAGCCGCCGTTCAGCAGCGGCCCGCAGCCCATCGATAAGCCGGAGACGGCTTCCCAATCCCCGTCAGCGCGCTCCGGGCGCTTCCTGAACTTGCGGCGGGACACCGAAGTTGGGCTGGAACAGCCGGCGAAGGAAGCCCGGGGTGAGCGCGCTCAGCGGATTGACCGAGATTTGAGGATCGGCGGCCGAGCCAGTGGCGCGGTAATTGGCGGCAAACAGACCTTGTCCTTCGCCGCCGAGGAGCAATGAGCCGAGCACCGGAACATTGCCGATGATCGAGTTCAGCATGTAGGCAGGGACGATGGTACCCTGAATATCGAGCTGGTGCAGGCCCAATTCGACCAGGCCGTTGGCGGTCACGCCAAGCGCTCCGCCATAGGCGAGGAGATTTTCGAAGACGAGACGGTCCTCGCTGTAAGCGAAGTCGCCGTGCAATGTGGTGAACGGGATACCCGATCCGGCGAGCAAGCTGCCGATCGCGTTCAGCGAGGTGAGCGACAGAACCTTGGCGAGGCCAGGTGCCCGGATCAGGTTGTAGCCGTCGCCGTCGACATGCCCGCGCAGGACGCGTTTGCCGGCCGCGTCAAAAACCTCGCCGGTGATCGCGACCCGCCCGCCGACGATGTTTTCGGTGACGTCAAGAAGGCTCAAGGTCGAGCCGAGGTCGTCAGACAGGAAGCGGACACCTCGTTTCTCGGCTTCGCTGCCGAACCGCAAGGAGAGCTCGTGGCCATTGACAAATCGAGCGTCGATCCGTGCGCTCTGCCAGTTGTCGCCCTCGCGGAACAGTCGCGCCGATAGATCGCGAACCTGCCGACGTGGTCCGAGAGTCAAACGGCCCAGGCGCGCATCGATCAGCAGCGGCGGGTCCGTGGCGGAACGCCGGGACAGCCTGTCGTTCCCGGAGTCATTCAACCAATGGGTCAGATCGAGCCTCGGGCCGTGAAGCTCGACGCGCCAGCCGCCCTCTGGTCGGCGCGCAACGTGACCCGCGATGTCGTCGTCGCCGATGACGAGCCGCTCGATGTCAATACGATCGATCCGCTCTCTGTCGGGAGTAAGCTTGATCCCGAACTTCCCGTAGAGGCCTGCAGTCTTCACCTCGATTTCGCGCAGCCGGGTGATCTGCTCGTTCGCGAAATCGAGCACGAGTCTCCCGGTGCCCGGAACATCGGGCCCCTTGTTCCAACCTACCTCCGCAACGGATAGGCTGGCTGCGCGGAGGTCGAGCCGCACATCGGCCTCGGCGCGGCCCGCCTCGAAGACTGAATACGTCAGATCAACGCCGATAGGTCCGCTGATTCGGTCGGGTAAATAGTCGAATGCGAGCCGGCGCCGATGCTGGTCATCTAGCATCAGCGCGACGCGGTATCGAGCGCGGGCACCGCCCTTCGGCCTGAAGAACACTCCGCCGTCGATGGTTATCGGAATATCGTCGAAGCGCGCATTCCCTTGGAGGTGCATACCCGGTCGACTGATGTCGATCGCAAAAACGCCGTCGCTCAGATCACGGTCGATTGCAGCTCCGGTGATCGCAGCGCCGGTCAGGGTCGCCCGAACGCCATACTCGATATCGTCGAATTTCAGACTGCGGAGGAGCGGAAACCTGAAATGGAGGTTGAAACCCGTGCGCCCCGCGACATGTGCGGGATCGACCCCGATATCATGGGCATAGCGCAAAGGCTTGACGTCGATAACCTCGAGCACATCCCGGATCGGTCCGGCCAGCGTGAGATCGATCGTCTGCCATTCGACGGGGGCGCCGAGGTTGCTGATGTCGAGCGAGCCGCCCGTAATTTGGACGGATTTTACGGATCCTCCGGTGGGCGTGAACTCAAGCCGTTTGTCTACAAGCGTGGCGGTGCCGCTGACCTTTCGCGCCGGGGCAAGCCCGTTAAAGTAGTTGATCGTCAGATCGTGGTACCGCATCGAGCCGCGGGCCGAGACAATATCAGCGGAACGTGCGGTCGGATCGACCTGGAGATCGAGCTGGACGGTCGCCTGGTCGAGAACGCCGTCGTGGACATTGGCGAGCACCCAACGACGACCGCCGCGGCTCAGGGTGGGCGGCCACAGGGTTGCGAACTTCGCGACGGGCACATCGGCGAGCACGATGCCGAGTGTGCCGGGGATGTGGGAAGGCGCTGGATCGGTTCCTGCGATCAGTCCCGGAGTGACCGCCTCGAGGCTCCCTTTGATGGTGAGAACCGAGCCGTCGCCTAGATCGAGATCGAGCTTGGCTAGGCGTAGCTGACCGGTTTCGGGAGCATAGATGGCGTGCAGCTCGCCCTGGCGTAGCGCAAGCTCACCCTCCGGCAACAACTCGCTTTTGAATGATCCCGCGCCGAAGCCGAGATCAAGGCGTGCCCCCTCGGTTGTCAGCCGGCCAAGATTGAACCGTGTCTCGAGTGTTCCGGAAACCGGGAAGTTGACGGCGGCCAGGGGTGTCAGTTCGGGGGTGAGCGCGGCAAGGGCGGCGGGTTCGAACGCGCCAACCTCGAGCGCCAGATCGAGCGTCTTGCCGGAGGAAGAGTAGCGATACCTCGCGTGGAGCTCTGGCGCCCGCGTGCCGACTGCGAGCGCCGTCGATAAATCCCCAGCAATGCCCTCGGCATCGCGCTCCATCGTGGCGTCGACGCGATCCGCCTGCCAATGGTGCCCGGTTCTTTCATCGTCGAGAATAAGCGTGGCATCGCGGACCACAACTCGCCGCATCAACCCGAGCGACGCCTGCGGCTTTTGCGCACCGACTGCTTGCTCTAGGATCTCCGGCCCGAGACCGGGTTCGCCGGCGTGTTGATCGCCAAAACGAATTCCGATCTTGCCTTGCTGGTCGCGAATGAAACGCAAGACCGGATGCGCAACGACAAGCCGGGTCGGCACCAGATCACCGCGCAGCAGCGAGCTGAGGCTGAAACTTGCCGACATCTCAGAAAACGCGGCGACCGGCTCGCCATCCGGGCGTGACAGGCGAACGCCTTCGAGCCGCAGATCGAATTGACGGTTGTGGCGGTCGATGGTGAAGCCCACTCCCGATATTGCGATCTGCAGCCCATCAGTCGACCGGTTGAAAGCTTCCTCGACATAGGGGGTCAGGCGATCGAGCTCGATCGGGCCTTGTATCAGGCGCCACAGGCTGAACGCGATGATGAGGATCAGCGCCGCCGCGAACGAGCCGAGCCATACGAGACAACGATGCATCTTGCGCCGCACCCCTGCAGTCGAGCCGCAACGCTTGCGCGGAGCAGCCGGGTGATCGGGCTCTGCGTCGTGTCTTCCGGCATCTGACCGGGACGCGAACTCGTCTTGACCCAAGACCTCTGACCGGCCAGTTTCCCCGCCCGGGATCGGCATGTGAGATGAAGCTCTTATCTCACCTCTCCCCCGATGGTGAGGGGCTCCCCGAGCCGGCTGACGAACGCCGGCTCGCCCTCGGGTTCGGGGCTTGGCAGGAGGCGCTCGCCCCCACCCAAGGCGACCCGGCGCTTGATGCGGCGCGCCGATGGAGCACAACCCCACGCGGCAAACGCCTGCTCAGGTCGATCTTTGGCAACAGTCCGTTTTTGAGCGATGCCGCAGTCAAGGAGTGGGCATTCCTGACCCGCCTCGTGGAGGAAGGTGCCGACCCGCTCTTCGTCGAGATTGCCGACGCCATCGAGCTACCCGCAGATCTTGGCGAGGATACGGCAGCTTTGATGCGGCGCTTGCGGGTCGCCAAACGCCGGGTCGCACTTGTCGCCGCCGTGGCTGAACTGGTCGGCGCCTGGTCGCTCGACCAGCAGACCGCCGCCCTCACCCGGTTTGCCGACGGGGCGCTCGGGGTTGCATTGCGCCATCTGCTGCGTCAGGCAGTGACTCGAGGCTCCATCGGCCTTGCATCGATCGACGAGCCGGAGCGCGACAGCGGGCTGATCGTCCTTGGCGTGGGCAAGCTCGGTGGGTACGAGCTCAATTACTCCAGCGATATCGATCTGATCCTTCTTTACGACCCGACGCGGGCACGGATTAGCACGCGTGATGGCATTCAATCCTTGTTCGTTCGCATGGCGCGCGATCTCGGGCGCATTCTCGACGAGCGAACGAGTGACGGCTACGTCTTTCGCACGGATCTGCGGCTGCGCCCGGACCCGGCGTCCACTCCGCTGACCTTATCGGTCGCGGCGGCGCTCGCCTATTATGAAAGCGTTGGTCAAAATTGGGAACGTGCCGCACTAATCAAGGCTCGTACGGTGGCTGGCGACAGGGTTGCCGGGCAGCATTTTCTGCGCGAGCTAGAGCCCTTTATCTGGCGGAAAAACCTCGATTTTGCCGCGATTCAGGACATCCACTCGATCAAACGTCAAATCAACGCCTATCGCGGCGGCGGACGAATCGCTGTCGAGGGCCATGACATCAAAACCGGACGCGGCGGGATCCGCGAAATCGAATTCTTCGCACAGACCCAACAATTGATCTGGGGCGGGCGGTTGCGCGAACTACGAACCGGTTCGACCTGCGAGGCGCTACGTCGCCTCGCCTCGACCGGCCGCATTTATCCTGCGACGGCTGCAGAGCTGATTGATAATTATCGGTTTCTACGCCGTCTCGAGCACCGCTTGCAGATGGTCGAGGACGCGCAGACGCATATGCTTCCCCCTGACCCCGCGGGAATCGCACGGATCGGGGTCTTTCTCGGCTATCCACAGACGGATGCGTTTGTCGCCGATCTTCTCCGCCACCTCAGCTCGGTCGAGAGACACTATGCTGAGCTCTTCGAGCAGGCCCCGAGCCTTTCGGGTCCCGGCAACCTGGTGTTCACGGGGGTCGAGGACGATGCGGAGACCTTACGCACCCTTTCTTGGCTCGGCTTTGCCGAGCCCGCGACCGTTGCCGCATTGGTGCGCAGTTGGCACCACGGCAGGCTGCGGGCAACCCGCAGCCAACGGGCGCGAGAGATCCTGACCGAGCTCGTTCCGCAACTACTGCGCATCTTCGGCGCCACACCCCATCCCGATACCGCACTGCTGCGGTTCGACCAGTTTCTGTCGCGTTTACCGGCCGGCGTACAGTTGTTCTCGCTGTTTCATGCCAACCCGGGACTGCTGGAGCTAGTCGCCGAGATCATGGCCGGGGCGCCACGCCTAGCCGAGCAGCTTGCGCAACGGCCGGCACTTCTCGATGCGGTACTGACCGAGGGCTTCTTCGCACCGCCGCCCGGGCCGAACGCATTCGCTGCCGATCTCGGCCAGGTGCTCGGCGGTGCGCGCGATTACGAGGAGACGCTCGACGCGTTGCGGCGCTGGGCCGGCGAGCGGCGGTTTCAGGTCGGAGTTCAGCTGTTGCGCCGCGCCCTCGATGGGCGGCAAGCGGGTGAGGTCCTCGCCGACATCGCTGAAACGGCGCTCACAGCGCTGCTTCCGACGGTGGAGGCGGAATTTGCCCGGCGTCATGGACGGGTGCGGGGCAGCATGTTCGCGGCGATCGGGATGGGCCGGCTCGGCAGCCGCGAGATGACTCTTGCCTCCGACCTGGATCTGATCCTGATCTACGACGTCCCTCCGGGCAGTGAGACGTCGGACGGGCCGCATCCGCTCCCTGTCGCGAGCTATTACGCGAGATTGACCCAGAGGCTGATCGGCGCGATCACCGCACCGACCGCAGAGGGCCGACTTTACGAGGTCGATATGCGGCTAAGGCCGTCGGGGGCGTCCGGACCGATCGCGTCGAATCTCGCCGGCTTCGCCCGTTACCAGCGAGAATCCGCGTGGACCTGGGAACACATGGCGCTGACCCGGGCTCGGCCGGTTGGCGGCGATCCGGCGCTGTGCGTTCAGATCGCTGACGCGATCGGTGCCGTGCTCGGCGCGAAGCGCGACGCCCGGCGTCTCTTGGTCGATGTTGCGGACATGCGGCGGCG
>Ga0182038_10000350_pt1 | contig 22711 bp, 15 predicted proteins | sample sta12Can44000108_FD_125976 | JGI IMG/M metagenome (GOLD analysis project Ga0182038, IMG submission 125976) | Lab enrichment of tropical soil microbial communities from Luquillo Experimental Forest, Puerto Rico - statanox.12C.anox.44.000.108 | ecosystem: Environmental > Terrestrial > Soil >...
CGGGCGCCGCCCGGGTTAATCGAATTCGGGCGGCTCGGTGCGGGTCCGCTTGAGTTCAAAAAAGTGCGGGTAGGACGCGAAGGTCACGGAGGCGTCCCAGAGCTTGCCCGCCTCCTCGCCGCGGGGGATCTTCGAGAGCACGGGCCCGAAGAACGCCACGCCGTTGACGTGAATGGTCGGCGTGCCGACGTCGTCGCCGACCGCGTCCATCCCGGCGTGGTGGCTCTTGCGCAGGGCGTCGTCGTATGCGTCACTTTCGGCCGCGGCGGCCAGCTCCGCCGGCAGGCCGGCGTCAGCAAGCGACAGCTTGATGACCTCGTCGAGGTCTTTGTTGTCCTCGTTGTGAATCCGGGTGCCCATCGCGGCGTACAGCCCGTCCAAGACGCCGGCACCGTGGGCCTGCTCGGCGGCGATCGCCACCCGCACCGGTCCCCAGGCCTTCGTCATCATCTCGCGGTATTTGTCGGGCAGCCCTTCGCGGTTTTCGTTGAGTATCGCCAGGCTCATGACGTGGAAGTGCACGTCGATATCGCGGACCTTCTCCACCTCGAGGATCCAGCGCGACGTGATCCAACACCACGGACACAGCGGGTCGAACCAGAAATCGGCTTGGTTTTTCACAGGGGCCTTCTCGGGCATGTCGCAGTCCTCTCCTGGAGAGCTATAGACGGTCAGAGCACCGTTCAGCACAACCGTAGTTACGGGGCGGGTGTTCCCGCCGCGTCACACCGGTTACCCCGCATTCACCGACCCGTTTATGTTGGACGCGTGGCCCTTCCTAACCTCACACGGGACCAGGCCGTCGAACGCGCCGCCCTGATCACCGTCGACAGCTATCAGATCAGCCTCGACATCACCGACGGCTCAGATAGCCGAGGCGTGCCGGGCTCTCGAACTTTCCGGTCCGCCACCACCGTCGTGTTCGATGCGCTTGCCGGTGCCGACACGGTCATCGACATCGCCGCAGACAACGTCCGCAGCGCCACCCTCAACGGGCGCGACCTCGACGTCTCGGGATACGACGAATCCACCGGCATCCCATTGCGCGGACTGGCCGATCGCAACGTCCTCGTGGTCGACGCCGACTGCAGCTACTCCAACACCGGCGAGGGATTGCACCTCTTCGTCGACCCGGTCGACGACGAGACCTACCTGTATTCGCAATTCGAAACCGCCGACGCCAAGCGCATGTTCGCCTGCTTCGACCAACCCGATCTCAAGGCGACGTTCGACCTGCGGGTAGTCGCGCCCAAGCACTGGAAGGTGATCTCCAACGGCGCGACGGTGTCGGTCTTGGAGACGGACCGTGCCGCTGTACATACCTTTGCCGTCACTCCGCGGATGAGCACTTATCTGGTGGCCTTGATCGCAGGCCCTTATGCCGAGTGGAAAGACTCCTACACCGACGAGCACGGCGAGATCCCGCTGGGCATCTACTGCCGCGCCTCGCTGGCCCAGCACATGGACGCTGAGCGGTTGTTTACCCAGACCAAGCAGGGATTTGGTTTCTACCACAAGAACTTTGGGCTGCCGTATGCGTTCGGCAAATACGACCAGCTGTTCGTTCCCGAGTTCAACGCCGGCGCGATGGAAAACGCCGGCGCGGTGACCTTCCTCGAGGACTACGTCTTTCGCAGCAAGGTCACCCGGGCTTCCTATGAGCGGCGCGCCGAGACGGTGCTGCACGAGATGGCGCACATGTGGTTCGGGGACCTGGTCACCATGACGTGGTGGGACGACTTGTGGCTCAATGAGTCGTTCGCGACCTTCGCGTCCGTGTTGTGCCTAAGCGAGGCAACCGAATTCACCGAGGGCTGGACGGCGTTCGCCAATGCCGAGAAGTCGTGGGCGTACCGTCAGGATCAATTGCCCTCGACGCACCCGATCGCCGCCGAAATCCCCGACCTGGCCGCCGTCGAGGTGAACTTCGACGGCATCACCTACGCCAAAGGCGCTTCGGTTCTCAAGCAGCTCGTTGCCTATGTCGGACTAGAGCAGTTCCTGGCCGGGCTGCGCGATTACTTCCGCACCCACGCATTCGACAACGCCACGTTCGACGATCTGCTTGCCGCGTTGGAGAAAGCGTCCGGCCGTGACTTGTCAGGTTGGGGTCAGCAGTGGCTGAAGACCACCGGGCTGAACACGCTGCGGCCCGATTTCGACGTGGATGCCGACGGCAACTTCACCCGGTTCGCGGTGACACAGAGCGGCGCCGAACCAGGGGCCGGTGAGACCCGAGTGCACCGCTTGGCAGTCGGGATCTACGACCTGGATACTTCGGACCGCGACGGCAAGTTGGTGCGGGTGCACCGGGAGGAACTCGACGTCGAGGGAACAGAGACGAAAGTCCCTGCGTTGGTTGGCGTTTCGCGAGGCAAGCTGATTCTGGTCAACGATGACGACCTGACCTATTGTTCACTGCGGCTGGACGCCGAGTCGCTGCGGACCGCGCTCGGACGGATAGCGGACATCGCCGAGCCGCTGCCCCGCACGCTGGTGTGGTCGGCGGCGTGGGAGATGACCCGCGAGGCCGAACTGCGTGCTCGCAACTTCGTGGCGCTGGTCTCGGGCGGCGTGCACGCCGAAACCGAGGTCGGGGTGGCACAACGGCTGCTGCTGCAGGCCCAGACGGCACTCGCGTCGTACGCCGACCCGGGCTGGGCGCGTGAGCACGGTTGGCCGCAGTTCGCCGACCGCCTGCTGGAATTGGCGCGCGGCGCGCGGCCCGGATCCGATCACCAGCTCGCCTTCGTCGACACCCTGTGCTCGTCGGTGCTGTCGACCCACCATGTCGTGGTGCTGGCGGACCTGCTCGACCATGACCCGGCCGACTCGGGGTTGGCCGGCCTCGAGATCGACACCGATCTGCGCTGGCGCATCGTGACCGCATTGGCCACGGCGGGCGATATCGACGCCGACGGGCCCGCGACACCGTTCATCGACGCCGAAGTGCGACGCGACCCGACGGCTGCCGGCAAGCGACACGGCGCTCATGCCGCGGCGGCGCGGCCTCAACTGCAGGTCAAGGAAGAAGCCTGGACCGCGGTCGTCGAGGACGACACCCTGGCCAACATCACAGCCCGCTCGATGATCGCGGGCATCGCGGCGCCGGGGCAACACGAACTGCTCAAGCCGTTCACCGCGCGCTACTTCGACGCGATACCGGGGGTCTGGGCGCGCCGATCCAGCGAGGTCGCCCAAACGGTGGTGATCGGCCTGTATCCCCGCTGGGACATCAGCGACGCCGGCATCGCGGCCGCCGACGAGTTCCTGGCCGCCCCGGAGTCGGAGGTGCCGCCGGCCTTGCGACGCCTGGTGCTCGAGGGCCAAGCGGGAGTGAAGCGGGCCTTGAGAGCCCGCAAGTTCGACGCTTCCTGAGGCAGGCCGCGATCAGCGCCGGCGAGCCTGCGCTCAGAACCTAAGCCCGAGAGATCCCCGAACTCAGCACGCCGATCGCGCTGACCAGCCCGCCGACCAGGTCACCCTGCTCGAATGCCGACGAAGCGGCGGCCACCCCTTTTGGTGCGGCTGATTCGGCGCCGCGACCCCGGACCTGGGAGCCGTAAACCACCTCGATGACGCACTGGTCGGGCGAAACCGCGAGCAACACCGCATTGTCCGGCGTCGGCACCTTGGCCAAAATCTCGCGAGCCCGTGCGGCGGTGTCGCTACCCAGGTCACCAAGGTAGATGGCGAACCGCGCCCCGGACGCACGCGAGCCGTACTTCAACGCGTCGTCGATGGCGACGAGGTCTTTGATCGGGAACGGGTAGTCCACCGATAGCTCTCCGGGCTCGGTGACCCCCGAGATCCGTCCGCTGGTGGTGATCACCCAACCCTTGGCGAGCTGGCCGGGCTCGACCGTCGCTACCTCACCACTTGCCACTGGCGCCACCTCCAACCGAGAACTCCGACGTGCCATGTCCGCCGTGCGCGCCGCCGACGTTCTCGTCGGTAGCGGCCCACAGGATCGGCGGATGGGTCCACTTCTCCGACAGCTTGTAGGTCGCGGGGTGGGGCCCCTTGTGCGACCAGATCAGCACCGCCAGCACGATCACCAGCAACAGCGGGATTCCGATGAAGTACAGGTGGATCTCCAGAAGGCTCACGACGCAAACCGTATCCCACTCGGGGATCAACCCGCACCCTCAGGCCGCTCCTTCACCGAGGTATCGCGCCCAGGCGGGATCCAGTTCTTTGACCGTCGACAGCAGCCGCCAGTGCTGTCCCGTCGGCGGCAGCGGCGCTCGGCGCAGCGCCCAGCCCAATTCGGTGAGAAGCTTGTCGCCCTTGCGGTGGTTACACGTCGAGCAGCACGCGACGCAGTTCTCCCAGGAGTGGTCACCGCCCCGGCTGCGCGGCACCACGTGATCGACGGTGTCAGCCTTGGCCCCGCAGTAGGCACAGCAGAACCGGTCGCGGTGCATGAGCGCGGCGCGGGTCATCGGGACACGCGCGCGGTAGGGAACCCGCACGTAGGTCCGCAGCTGGATCACCGACGGCACCACGATCGAGCTGGTCGCCGAATGGATCACCGGCCCGGCCGGATCGTGATGCACGACGTCGGCCTTGCCGCAGATCACCATGACGATGGCCCGGCGCATCGGCAGCGCGGTCAGCGGCTCATAGGTGGAATTCAGCAGGAGCACCCGCCGACGGCTCCAGATTGATGCGGTTTCGTGGCGGGTGGGTGGATGGGTATCGATGCTATGCAGGCATGACGCGGTTGGGGGCCCGGTCAACCCTGCCGCGGCACCGGAACTGCGGTGACTGCGGCGTCTCTTGCCATGCGCCATAGATCCTCCGCGGATAGTCCACCATGATTCGCCGCCAAACGCACCCTTATTGCAGGTGCGCGCCGTGTCCATACGGTGAACAGCCGAGGCGGCTTGGGCCCGTCTCGCCTCGTTGGGACGCCGATGCACCACAATGGAAGCGATGGATCAGGTGAGCTTCTACGATGCTGTCGGCGGTGCTGAGACCTTCAATGCGATCGTGTCGCGCTTTTATGCGCAGGTGCCGGAGGACGAGATATTGAGCCAGGTGTATCCCGCCGATGACCTGGCCGGCGCCGAAGAGCGGCTGCGCATGTTCCTCGAGCAGTACTGGGGTGGCCCGCGAACCTACTCCGACCGGCGCGGACATCCGCGGCTGCGGATGCGGCACGCCCCGTTCCGGATCACCCCGATCGAGCGCGACGCGTGGCTGCGTTGCATGCATACCGCCGTCGCCTCGATCGACTCGCAAACCCTGGACGACGAGCGTCGGCGCGAGCTGCTCGACTACCTGGAAATGGCTGCCCACTCACTCGTCAATTCATCGTTTTGATGCCAAGTAACTGAACGGAGCAGTATGAGCCCCGAGCCGTGGTGGTCAAGCGCGGTCTTCTATCAGGTGTATCCGCGATCGTTTGCCGATAGCAATGGCGACGGGGTAGGCGACCTCGACGGCTTGACGGCGCGGCTGGAGTATCTGCAGCAGCTCGGTGTGGACGCGATCTGGCTCAACCCGGTCACGGTCTCGCCGATGGCCGACCACGGATACGACGTCGCCGATCCCCGCGACGTCGACCCGTTGTTCGGCGGGATGGCCGCGATTGAACGGCTGATCCCGGCGGCACACCAGCGGGGCATCAAGATCACCATGGACGTGGTCCCCAACCACACCAGTTCGGCGCACGCATGGTTCCAGGCGGCACTGTCCGCGGGCCCGGGCACCGAGGCGCGGGAGCGCTATTTGTTTCGCGACGGCCGCGGCCCCGACGGGTCGCTGCCGCCGAACAACTGGACGTCGGTGTTCGGCGGGCCGGCGTGGACCCGGGTGGTCGACGCCGACGGCAACCCCGGCCAGTGGTATCTGCACCTCTTCGACGCCGAGCAGCCCGATCTGAACTGGGAGAACCCCGAGGTCTTCGACGACTTCGAGAAGACACTGCGCTTCTGGCTGGAACGCGGCGTGGACGGTTTCCGCATCGACGTGGCCCACGGGATGGCCAAGCCGCCCGACCTGCCCGACGCGAAGGACAAGGTCAAGGTGTTGAGTCACAGCGACGACGACCCGCGTTTCAACCACCCGAGCGTGCACGAGATCCACCGCGGGATCCGCAAGATCGTCGACGACTATCCCGACGCGGTGACCATCGGCGAGGTGTGGGTGATGGACAACCTCCTCTGGGCGGAGTATCTGCGGCCCGACGAACTGCATCTCGGCTTCAACTTCCGCCTGACCAAGATCGACTTCGACGCCGGCCAAATTCACGACGCGATCCAGAACTCCCTGGACGCAACTGCTCTCGAAAATGCCACCCCGACCTGGACGCTCTCCAACCATGACGTGGGCCGCGAGGTCACCCGCTACGGTGACGGCGAGGTCGGGCTGCGCCGGGCGCGGGCCATGGCGATGGTGATGCTCGCCCTGCCGGGCGCGGTGTTCGTCTACAACGGCGAGGAGTTGGGACTGCCCGATGTGGACCTGCCCGACGAGGCGCTCCAGGACCCGACGTGGGAACGTTCGGGACATACCGAACGAGGCCGCGACAAGTGCCGGGTTCCGATCCCGTGGTCGGGCGACGCGCCCCCGTTCGGGTTCTCCACGAACGCCGACACCTGGTTGCCCATGCCCGCGGACTGGGAGGCGCTGACAGTCGAAAAGCAGCGCGCGAATCCCGACTCGACATTGTCGTTCTACCGGCGGGCGCTCGAATTGCGCAGGGAGCGAACCGAATTCGACGGCGGTGAGTTCGAATGGCTGGCCGCCACCCCCGAATTGCTGATCTTCGAGCGCAACGGTGGCGCCCTGGTGTGTGCGCTGAACTTCGACCGCCGGCCGATGGTCTTACCACCCGGGGAAGTGATCCTGGCCAGCGCACCGCTAGTCGACGGCAAGCTGCCACCGGACGCGGCGGCCTGGCTGGTCTGAGCGCGTCGGTGCGCGTCGGTCAACGAAGCACCAGCGCGGGGTGCCCGCGGCGTCGGTACACCGAGCCGAACTTGGCGTCGACCCGCAGCCAGTTCGGCAGCACCCGGACCCGGACCATCTCGTCGGCGGCGATCGCGTCGGGTGACTGCGGCAGGAAACCCATTGCGGTCAAAGCGAACACGCAGCGCATCGGGAGCCCGACGCTGACGTCGGCCGAAGTGACCCGAATGACCTCCTGGTCGAGCAGCGAGACCGGGGGTCCATGGGAGCTGCCGTGTTCCTTGGCGAGACGCGCGCCACGCTGCGCCAGGTCCAGCATGACCCGGGCGGGTACGTCGTCGACGTGGACGAAGCCCGATTCCGGGGGCAAAGCACCGCGCCAGGCGGAGTCCATCGAGAAGCCCGGATCGACGTAGCCGGCGGCATCCATCGCGGACAGGCCGCGCGCCAGCGCGTCCGCGCCCACCGACAGATCCTCGGGTCGCACCTTGCCGACGACCACGCGGCTGGCCAGCACGTCGAAACCCGTTGCCACCCAGGCCGAAAGCAATCCGCGGGAGCGAGCGCGGAGTCGGATGACCGCGGCGTCGTCGAGCCGCAGCGCGTGATCGACGAACGTGACCAGATCTTTGCGGTGGGCAGCCCTGCCTTCCGGACCCAGCCACAGTCCGCGCTCGACTACCTCTATCCCCGCACCCACCGCTGCAGATACTCCCGATGTTGTGGCGACAGTCGCACCAGCCGCTGCTCCTCGATATGGACCGCGGCGAGTTGCGACTCGGCTATGACGGCGGGCTTGGACTCCGGAGGCGCACTGACCGAGCGCACCTCGTAGCCCAAGGTGAAGTCGACCGCACGCAGCCGCTTGGTCCAAATGGTGACCTGCAGAGGCGAATCGGTCAGCCGCAGCTGATCTTTGTAGGTGACCCGGACGTCGGCGATCAGCAACCCGATGGTGGTGATGTCGCCTGCGAACGGTTCCTTGAGGAACGGCACCCGCGCCTCTTCGAGGATGGTGACCATGGTGGCGTGGTTGACGTGCTGGTACATGTCGATGTCCGACCAGCGCACCGGCACGGGCGCCACGAACCCGACGCTCAACTCGACGATCCTCTTCCGCTGGTGCGGGTCATGCGGCGGATCTGCCGGGCGGCCACCGAGATCGTCGCGAGATCCTTTGCCCCGCTTTCCTGTATCTCGCTGAGCGTGCGGCGGGCCCGCTCGACGCGCGATGCGCTGATGTGTTCCCACTCGCCGATTTTTTCCTCGCCGCTTTCGTCGGGCTCCCCGACGGCAAGCACATCGAAGCACAGCGATCGCAGCGACGCGTAGATGTCGTCTCGAATCGCCAACCGCGCCAACGACTGCCAGCGGTCGTGCCGGGGCAGCTCCGACACCGCCGTCAGCAAGCTGTCGGTGCCCAGCCGGTCCATCAGGGCGAAATAGGTGTCCGCCACCTCGGCGGCGTCGATTTCGGTGATGTCGCCGACGTCGATGATGTCGAGCAAGCTGTAGCGGTACAGGCCGGCGGCCACCATGTAGGCCAAGTCTTTCGGTGCGCCGTGCGACGCGAATTCCGCGGCTTCCTTTTCGACGATGGCCTTGTCATCGCCGCGCAGCCACTCCGACATCCGCGGCGTCAGGTCTTTGACCTTCGCGGCGAATCGGTTGACCTCGGCGCCGACGGCCAACGGCTGCGGGCGGTAGTTGAGCAGCCAGCGTCCGGCGCGGTCGATCAGCCGGCGCGTATCCAGCGTCAGCCGGTCCGACAGCGCCACGGGCATGTTGGCCGCGCGGATCTGCCGCCAGATCCCACTCACACCGAAGATGGCGTCGGTGGCGACGTAAGTGCGTATCGCATCGATCGGCCCGACGCCGACGTCTTCGGTGATCCGGAACGCATAACTGATGCCTGCCGCGTCCACCAGATCGTTGACCAACATGGTGGTGACGATCTCCCGGCGCAGCTGGTGCGTGCGGATCTCCGGGGTGAACCGTTCGCGCAACGGCGTCGGGAAGTACTCCGGCAGCCTGGACGCGAAAACATCCTGCTCGGGCAGTTCTGTGGTCAACATCTGCTCTTTGAGCCCGAGCTTGACGTGCGCCATCAACGTACACAGCTCGGGAGACGTGAGCCCGATACCGACCTCGGTCCGCCGGTGAATCTCCTTTTCCGATGGCAGCGCTTCCAATTCCCGGTTGAGTCCGCGTTCTTCCAGGTACTTGATCTGCATCGCATGCACGGGGAACAGGCTGGCCGCGTTGGCGCGGCTGGTCCCGATCAGGTCGTTCTGGTCCTCGTTGTCGAGGAGCACCAGTCGCGAGACCTCGTCGGTCATCGACTCGAGCAGCTCCTTGCGCTCCTCGGCCTTGACCTTGCCGGCGGTGACCAGCGAGTCGATCAGGATCTTGATGTTGACCTCGTGGTCGGAACAGTCCACGCCGGCGGAGTTGTCCATCGCGTCGGTATTGATCCGCCCGCCCGACAGGTCGAACTCGACACGGCCCAGCGCGGTCACCCCGAGGTTGCCGCCCTCGCCGATTACCTTGGCGCGCACCTGGTTTCCGTCCACCCGGACCGTATCGTTGGCGCGATCGCCGACATCGGCGTCGGCCTCGGATTCGGCCTTGATGTAGGTGCCGATGCCGCCGTTGAACAACAGGTCGACCGGCGCCTGCAGGATCGCCCTGATCAGGTTGGGCGGGGCCATTTCAGTCGCGTCACCAGCGATGCCCAGGGCGTCGCGGACCTGCGGGCTGATCGGGATGGCCTTCTGGTCGCGGCTATAGACCCCGCCGCCCTCGCTGATCAGCGACTTGTCGTAGTCATCCCAGCTAGACCGCGGCAGGTCGAACATCCGCTTGCGCTCCCGCCACGACGCCGAGGCATCGGGATCCGGGTCGAGGAAGACGTGCCGATGATCGAAGGCGGCGAGCAGCCTGATGTGTTCGCTCAGCAGCATGCCGTTGCCGAACACGTCGCCGCTCATGTCGCCGACGCCGACGACGGTGAAGTCCTCGGTCTGGGTGTCGACACCCATCTCCCGGAAGTGGCGTTTGACGGCCTCCCAGGCACCCTTGGCGGTGATGCCCATCTCCTTGTGGTCGTAGCCCACCGACCCGCCGGACGCGAACGCGTCACCCAGCCAGAACCCGTAGGACTTCGCGACGTCATTGGCGATGTCGGAGAACGTGGCGGTGCCCTTGTCGGCGGCCACCACCAGGTAGGCGTCGTCGCCGTCACGCCGGATCACCTCGGGCGGCGGGCTGACCTTTTTCGTTGCGTGATCGACGTTGTCGGTGACGTCCAGCAGCCCGGAGATGAACAGCTGATAGCAGGCGACGCCCTCGACCCGGGTGGCGTCGCGGTCGGCCGCGGCGTCGCCGGTGGGCAGCGGCGGCCGCTTGAGGACGAACCCACCCTTGGCCCCGACCGGGACGATGACCGCGTTCTTCACCGCCTGCGCCTTGACCAGACCCAGGATCTCGGTGCGGAAGTCGTCTCGGCGGTCGGACCAGCGCAGGCCCCCGCGCGCCACCGGGCCGAACCGCAGGTGCACGCCTTCCACCCGGGGCGAGTACACGAAGATCTCGAACTTGGGGCGCGGCAGCGGAAGCTCGTCGACCAGTTGGGCATTGAGTTTCAGTGCGAGCACGTTCCTGGCGCGGGCCGAACCCTCGCGAGTCACAAAGTAGTTGGTCCGCAACGTGGCCTGCACCAGTGACGCGAACGCGCGCAGGATGCGGTCGGTGTCCAGCCCGACTACCGCGTCGATGTCCGCGGCGACCGCGGCGGCGGCCGCTTGCGCGTCGCGGCTGGTTGGCGACCCCGAAGCCCGCGGATCGAAGAGCGCTTCGAACAAGGTGACCAGTGACCGCACGGTAGAGGGATGCTCGCTGAGCACCGATTCGATGTGGGACTGGCTGTAGGGAAAGCCGGCCTGCCGCAGGTACTTCGCGTAGGCGCGCAGCAGCACGACCTGCTGCCAGGTCAGGCGCGCGCGCATCACCAGCTCGTTGAACCGGTCGATCTCGACGCGTCCCTGCCAGATGGCGGTGACCGCGTCGGCGAATCGCTCTGCGGTGGAGTCCCGTTCGGCCGCGGTCCTCGCCTGCGGGATCGTCGGATGCGGCTGGATTTTGAACTGGTAAATCCACACCGGCAGTTCGTCCGCCCGGGTGACGGTGAACGGCCGCTCCTCGAGCACGACGACGCCCATGCTCTGCAGCATCGGCAGCAGCTGGCTCAACGAGGCGGTGTGCCCGCCCACGAACCAGGTCAGCTGGGCCACCCCGTCCTCACCGCGCTCGGAGAACACCAGCTTGACCGAATCATCGGCCAGCTCTTTGATGATGGCGATGTGCCCGATGGCGTCGTCGGGTGTGACGGCCTGCTTGTAGACCTCGGGAAAGGCGGTGGCGTAATGCTCGGCCTCGGCGTGCGAGACGGAGCCGTCGGTGAGAATCGCGGCGGCGGCGATCAGGCGGTCACCCCATGTTCGCGCGGCTTCGCTCAGCAGCCCCTGGATGCGGATCCGGTTGGCTTCCGAGACGTCGACCGGCGCGGCGGCGGGGGCGGTATCGGCTTCCCGGGGCAGCCGGACCATGAAATGCATTAGCGCCCAAGGTGATTCGCTGACGCGGGCGGTGAACTCCAGCCGCGTCCCACCGAACTCTCGGACCAGGATGTCCTCGATCTGCAACCGCACCGGCGTGGTGTAGCGGTCGCGGGGCACATAGACCAGGCACGAGACGAAGTACTGCAGCCGATCGGCGCGCAGGAACAACAACGCGCGTCGCTGCGATCCCAGGTCCACCACCGCTTTGGCCATGCTCAAGAGCCGCTCGGCACTCAGCGTGAACAGCTCCGAGCGCGGGACGGTCTGGATGACGTCGAGCAGCAGCTGGCCGGGGTGGATGGGGTCGCCGTCGGCCATCACGAGCGCCTCGCGGACCCGGTGCGAGATCATCGGGATTTCCAGGACGTCCGCGTTCATGGCGGCCACTGTGAAGAGCCCCACGAAGCGGTGCTCGATAACCGGATCACTAGAACCGCTGCCGCCGGTGTATTCGCGAACCGCGATGACGAAGGGGTAGGCGCCGTAGCGCAGGTAGCTGCCGACGACGGACTGTGCCAGGACCAGCAAATGGTCTTCGTCGGTCAATCGCGGGCGCGAACCGGTGCGCGTGCGCAGCACGCCGAGGCTGGTTGACCCGTCACCGGAGACCAGGCCGTCATGCACCCGGCAATGTTGGTAGCCCAACAGCAGGAAGTTCCCGTTACCCAGCCAGCGCAATAGGTCGGCGACATCCTCGCGATCCGGCGCCGAGAAATGGTCGTCGGAGTTGGCGTCGACGGCGACGGCCAGGTCGCTCAGGGTGGTGACCAAGTCGGCGGCATCGGCGGCGACCTGTTCGACGTCGTCCAGAACCCTAGGCAACAGCCGTTCGACCTCGGCGAGGGCCTCGCTGTCGACGGACGGCGACAGCGGGACGTAAATCCAGGCCTCGCCGGCGTATTGCGACGCACCGGGCGCTTTCGGTTCGACGGTGAGCAGGTCCCCCGTCGAGCTGCGGTGCACGTCGAACACCGGGGTCATGATGCCGGCGTAGGCGACGCCGAGCCGGTGCAGCATCACCGTGACGGAATCCAGCAACATGCTGCCGTGGTCGGTGACGACCTGTAGGGCGGGCCCGAATCCGTCGGGGTCGTCCGCCGGATGAACACAGACACAGCTCTTGCATTCCGGGCGGCACTCGCCGAGCCGATAGTGTGCGCGCAGCATGGCGGGGGTGACCATGTCGGCCGGGGTGGTCGCCCCGCCAGGACCGGTTTGTGCGGCTTTCCGTTCGTCAGCGCGAGGACCGCGATAGCTCTCGATGTAGGCCTTCGCGATCCAGTCGGGAATGTCCTCGCGCTTGGTGAACGTGGTCCACGGCTTGAGATCCTGCTTGGCCCCCGGATCGATCGTCATGCCGATTGCTCCCAACTCCCGACGGATGCCAGCACGCTGGTGAAGCTGACACTAGTCGCGCGTCAGCCTGCGGTGGGTCACTCTGTGCGGCCGCGCCGCCTCGGCTCCGAGTCGTTCAACCTTGTTTTCCTCGTATGCGCCGAAGTTGCCCTCGAACCAGAACCATTTGGCCTCGTTGTCGTCGTCGCCTTCCCAAGCCAGGATGTGCGTGCACGTGCGGTCGAGGAACCAGCGATCGTGGGAAATCACCACCGCGCAACCGGGGAATTTCTCCAGAGCGTTCTCCAGCGAGCCCAGTGTCTCGACGTCGAGGTCGTTCGTCGGCTCGTCCAGGAGGATGAGGTTGCCGCCCTGCTTGAGCGTCAGCGCGAGGTTCAGCCTGTTGCGCTCGCCGCCGGACAGCACGCCGGCCGGCTTCTGCTGGTCGGGGCCCTTGAACCCGAACGCCGACACGTAGGCCCGGGACGGTATCTCGGTTTGACCGACCTCGATGTAGTCCAGCCCATCCGACACGACTTCCCACACGGTCTTCTTCGGATCGATACCCGCGCGGGCCTGGTCCACGTAACTCAGCTTCACGGTCTCCCCGACCTTGACGCTGCCGCTGTCCGGCTGCTCGAGCCCGATGATGGTTTTGAACAGCGTGGTCTTGCCGACCCCGTTCGGACCGATCACGCCGACGATGCCGTTGCGGGGCAGGGTGAACGACAGGTCCTTGATCAGGGTGCGGCCGTCGTAGCCCTTGTCGAGGTGTTCGACCTCGACGACGACGTTGCCCAGGCGAGGACCGACCGGGATCTGAATCTCCTCGAAATCGAGCTTGCGCGTCTTCTCCGCCTCGGTGGCCATCTCCTCGTATCGCTGCAGGCGCGCCTTGCTTTTGGCCTGACGCGCTTTGGCCCCGGACCGGACCCAGGCCAGCTCCTCGGTCAGCCGCTTCTGCAGCTTGGCGTCCTTGCGGCCCTGCACCGCCAGCCGCTCGGCCTTTTTCTCCAGGTAGGTCGAGTAGTTGCCCTCGTAGGGATATGCGCGGCCACGGTCGAGCTCGAGGATCCACTCGGCGACGTTGTCCAGGAAGTAGCGGTCGTGGGTCACCGCCAGGATTGCCCCGGGGTAGGCGGCCAGGTGCTGCTCGAGCCACTGCACGCTTTCGGCGTCCAGGTGGTTGGTCGGCTCGTCGAGCAGCAGCAGGTCGGGTTTGGACAGCAACAGCTTGCACAGCGCCACCCGGCGGCGCTCCCCGCCGGACAAGTTCGTCACCGGATCGTCGGGTGGCGGGCAGCGCAGCGCGTCCATGGCCTGCTCCAGCTGTGAGTCGAGGTCCCACGCGTCGGCGTGGTCGAGTTCCTCCTGCAGCCGGCCCATTTCCTCCATCAGCTCATCGGAGTAGTCGGTGGCCATCAATTCGGCAACCTCGTTGAAGCGGTCCAGTTTGACCTTGATGTCGCCTAGGCCCTCTTCCACGTTGCCGCGAACGGTCTTCTCCTCGTTCAGCAGCGGCTCCTGTTGCAGGATGCCGACGGTGGCGTCGGTGGCCAAGAAGGCTTCACCGTTGTTCGGCTTGTCCAGACCGGCCATGATCCGCAAGACGCTCGACTTGCCGGCGCCGTTGGGTCCGACGACACCGATCTTGGCGCCCGGGAAGAAGCTCAACGTGACGTCGTCCAGGATCACCTTGTCGCCGTGCGCCTTGCGGACCTTCTTCATCGTGTAGATGAACTCAGCCATGCCGCGGTTTTGCCTTTCTGGTCTTTCGGAAATATCCGTCGACCATCCTAGGCACTGCCCAGGAGCACTACGCCGATAGTGGCAGGGCATTGGCGTCGAGCGTGGCCTCGCCGGCAACTTCCTCCGGGACAACAGCATCGACCCCGGGTTCGGCGGCTGGCGGTACATCCGCCACAGCCGGACCTGTGTATCCCGGCTTCTCGATGCGAACGATCGCGCGCGAAACATCCGGCCCCACCGACGTCGCGCGCATCTCGAGTGATGAGCGGCGATTGCCGTCACGGTCCTCGTACTCGTCGGTGTACACGTGGCCCACCACGATCACCGGTGCGCCCTTGCCCAACGCGGCACCCACTCCGGTGACCAACTTGCCCCAGCAATTGACGTTGATGAACAGCGAGTTTCCGTGCTCCCACCCGCCATCAGCGGTCCGCCGGCGGGAGTTGCTTGCCACCCGGAACTTCATGACCTCCTGGGTGCCGACCTGTCGACGCTCGGGGTTGTTGACGATATGACCGACGACGGTAAGCGGTGTTTCGAACATTGACTCAATATCCTTTCGTTTGCAGGTAGCGCTCGTGTCTGGCGCTCATTCAGCCCGGCTGCGCCGACAGACCGCAGGCATCTTGGTGGCGACGAGGGGAGCCTGTGGAGAATGTCGCGACTGTGGATAAGGACGCGGCACCGCGCAGGGTCCGCGTCCGTAACGTCGCTGCGGAATTCGGGCAGGAAATCTCCGCGGCGTTACGCTCGCGGATTTCCACCACGGCTCGGCGTTTCACCCCGCGCCAATTTGGCCAGCATCGCGTTGTAGGCGGTCAGGTCAGCGTCATCGTCGAGTTCAGCCGCCCGGTCCAAGCGCCGGGCGGTGCGCTTGTCGCTGCGCGCCCACTGCACGAGTAGCGCGAGCATCACGATCACTAGCGGCAATTCCCCTGCCGCCCAAGCGATTCCACCGCCCAACCGCTGATCACCCAGCAGGTCGGTGTGCCAGCTCAAACCGAGCGAGCGGTAGTAGTTGGCGCCGATCACCTTTCGGGTGCCCATCAGCACCACCCCGAAGAACGCATGCAGCGGCAACGACCCGAACACCACGGCCACCTTGGCCAGCGGCGGGATCGGCCGTGGCGTGGGGTCCACCCCGATCACCACCCAGTAGAACAGGTAACCGCTGAGCAGAAAGTGCAGATTCATCGCCATATGCCCGGCGTGACTGCCCACCACGGCGTCGAACAGCCCACTGAAGTACAGGCCGTAGAACCCGGCGACAAAGAGCGCGGTAGCCACCACCGGGTTGGTGAGGAACCGCGACAAGCGGCTGTGCAGCGCGGCCAACAGCCACTCCCGCATTCCCGGCGGATCATCGCGGCCGGCGGCGGGCAGCGCCCGCAGCGCCAGGCTGACCGGAGCGCCCAGCACCAGCAGGATCGGGGTCAGCATCGAGAGCCCCATGTGCGCGACCATGTGCATGCTGAACATCGCCGGCATGTAGCGACCCACCCCCGACGAGGTCACGAACAGCAAAGCCAGGCAGCCGAGCAGCCAGGCCACGGTCCGGCCCTGCGGCCAGCCGTCGCCGCGGCGGCGCAGCCGCATCACCGCTGCCACGTACAGCGCGGCGAGGACGATTGCGGCGGTGCCGAAGATCAGGTCGAAGCGCCAGTCGAACAGGATGCGCGTGACGGTCGGTGGTCCGTCGAAGTCGTAGCCGATCTCGGCTTCGGGAATCGAGGGTAGCCGGGCAGGGGGCGGCGGCGGGGCCGTGCGCCCCAGCCCCACGGCTATGCCGAAGGTGAGGCCGAAGACCACGGCCTCGATGAGGGCCAGCCTGATCAGAGCGCCGCGCGCTCGGGAAGAGCGCAGCGCAGCCACCGCAGAGCGCCGCTGGCGCCAGCCGAGGACGCCCAGCACACATAGCGCGGTGAATTTGGCGATCACCAGGCGCCCGTAACCGGTGGTCAGCAGGTCAGACGGCAGGACCCGCACCAGCGCGTTCATCAAACCGCTGAGCGCCATCGCGACCCAACACCACAGGGCAATCACCGAGAATCGCCGGGCCGCCACGCCGGTGTGGTCACCGTTGCGCAGCGCGTGGGCAAGCAGAGCGAGCAGACCGCCGGCCCACAGGCTCGCGGCGACGAGGTGGATAAGCAGGCTGTTGGTGGCCAGGTCGTGTGAACCGCCGGCCGACGAGTGCCCGGTCAGCCCGAGAGGAATCAGCGTCACCAGCGACCCGGCGAGCAACAGCGGTGTCCATGACCAGCGCAACACCGGCAGGCTGGCCAGCGTCACCAGCGCGGCCAGGCCGGCGGTCCAGCGCCAGGCGGAGGCGGCGTTGATCACTGAAGCCAACGACCAGATGGTTACCGGGTTGGGGTGGTCGACCAACGGTTGACCGGACACATCGGAGATGGTCAGCGGGACCAGCATGGCGGCACAAACAGCCCACACCCCCGACGCCACGGTCCCGAGGCGAAGCGCGCGGTATCCACCGGCGTCGAGGACGCCGCTGCTTTGCGACGGCGCCAGGAACGCCGCGAAAAGGAACGACCCGACGGCCAGCACGGCGGCGATCTCCCCTGCCGCCCGGACGAACGGCAGCCCCAGCGTGGTTGCCGGGCCCGGATCGGGCAGACCGGTGGCGGTCAGCGCGGCCGCCAGCGACAGCGCCCCGATCCCGGCCGCCGTGCAGCCTGCCAGCACCGCGACGCCGATCAGCAGCGGCCACACCAGCGCGCGGGGTGTGCGCACTGGCTGCTCAACCGTCATGCACCCAGGGTATTGGCGCGCACCCCGACTACAGCGTTTGGCTAGCCGGGCGCCCCTGGCGCGCCTTGAACTCGCGGGCGACGAACTGCTTGCGTGCGATCCGCTCGACGTAATCGAAATCTCGCAGAATGTCCCGCAGTTCTCCCCGGAAGGCGATCCGCCTTTCGGCGAGGTCGGCGCTGGGTGCGATGAGGTTCTGATCGACGACAACCTGGCGCGCGGTGGCGAACAGCAGCGTCGATACCGATTCGCTGCTGCGAACCCGGGCCTGTGCCACGTGTTGCCGACCGACCCCGAGCGCCAGCTCTGTCAGTTTCTTCTGGCCGATATCCGCGGGCGCATCGCGCAACACGTCGGCGACGATCTCGTACGCCTCGAAGAACACCCGCAACATCGCGTGCGACATCAGCGGACGCTTGGCGGACAGCATCGCGGCGATCTCGTCGCCCCCGGCGGCGACGTGGGCTTCCCAATCGTCGTGCCATGCCATCTCTTCGGCGATGTTGTCCCGAAACGACGCCGAATCGGCGAAATAGAAATCGAATTTCAGCAGATCGCGCAACCGCATCGCCTGGGCCCAGAAAGCCTCCATGCGATCGCCGTCGGCGTCCCTGGCGTGTGCCAGCGCGAGCTCGACGATCGAGGTCTCCAGGAAGGCATGAATCACCGAGTTGCGGTAGAACGCCGCGGCGTGTTCGTCCTCGGGTGCGATGTGCCACACCGGCTCCCGGCCACCATCGACGCGGGTGATCGGGTGTCCGTTCGACAAGGCGTCGACCGCCGCCCGCACACCTTCGCGCGTGCGCAGCCGCAACGCACTCGTCGACATCGGGGTTTGCTTGCGCTGGAGATAGTCGAGCGAGTCCTGCAGGGTGTGGTGCAGCTGGTCGAGCGTCAACGCCGCACCACGAGTGGTCAGCAGCAACGCACACACCAAACCCGTCGCCGTCACCGGCGTCGCCTGCAGTATTCGCCACGCGACTTCGAACGACATCTTCTGCAGCGCAAGGCGTTTGGCGTCTTCATCCTGGGCCAGTGGACCGCCCGGGGCGCCGAGGTACTGCCGCATCGAGACCGCTTCGGGGAAGCGGACGTAGATCTTGCCGTAGTTGCGTTCGCCCTGCGCCTTGATGAAGTTGTAGAGCCAGACGACACCCTCGGGTGTCTTTTCTCCGCCGCGGGCGTAGGCGGCGTACTCGGCGGTCTCGTGCAACTGATCGAAGCTGATCGACACCGGCTGCAGCAGGATGTCTTCGCTGCGGCCGTCCAGGTAGGCGTCGGCGACATAGGACAGCAGGCCCAGCTTGGGTGGCAGCATCTTGCCGGTGCGCGAGCGAGTGCCCTCGATGGACCAGCTGAGGTTGAACCGCTTTTCGACGATGTAGCCGACGTATTCGCGCAAGACGTACTTGTACAGCGGATCATCGCCGATGTTGCGACGGATGAAGATGCTGCCGGAGCGGCGCAGCAGCGGTCCCATCACCCCGAACGACAAGTTGATGCCGGCGAACATGTGCACCGGCGGTAGCCGGTTCTCCTGCATCGCCACCGGCACCACCGCGCCGTCGATGTAGGACCGGTGCGAAAACAGCAGCACCGCCGGATGGGCTTCCAGCCCGGCGCGCATCGCCGCGACTTGATACTCGTCGTAGTCGATCTCCGGGTCGAATCCGCGGCTGAGCGCCCTGCCGAGGACGCCAACCAGGTCGACGGACACCCTGCTCCACCCGGTGGCGAGTTCGTCCAGCATCTTCCCGGCTTCTTCGACGGTTGCGCCCGGGATCTTTTCCAGGCCCGCGCGAAACCGCGCGGACGCCAAGATCTCGGGCTTCACCAGCCGCGGAGACTTGTATTGCGGTCCGAGGATGCGGTACTCGGCGCGCTCTAGCGCCAAAATGGCGCGGCGAGTGACGAACTGCGCGAAGTCGCGCTTGTCCTCTCCGACGGTGGTGTCGCGCCACAGCTGGCGGAGTTCGGAGACCTTGGCCGGCTCGCCGGCCACCACGCGCGCCCGTTGTGGATCGTTGCGCAGGATGTGTCGTTGCTGACGTTCGTTGGGGTGGTAGGGATCCCGGCCAGGGAGCAGCCCGGCCAGCTTGGCGATCCGGCCGCGGTCGGCGGGCGGCAGCCAGAACACCCGCACCGGCACCACCGAGCGGTCATCGCCGGATTCGAGCTCGTCGGCCAACGCCGTCAGTGTCGCGGGCGGCGCATTGCGTTGCGGCAGCGCCAACACCTCGAACTTCGCCTCGGGATTGCCGGCACGCTGCTGGCCCACCCAGGCCATGACCAGCTCCGTCTCGACCGGCGAGGCCATCGACGCCAATACCAGCGAGTCTTGCGCCGTGAGGACTGCGCCGGTATCTGCGGCCGATTTGGTCACGGCCGCCCTCTGGGCCGAGAAGGCTGTTGCGCCTCACCGTCTTTGAGAGCGGCCTTGGACGCGTTCGGACTAGCCTTGGCCGGCTTTGCCTTGGTCGCTGCCTTCTTCGCGGCGGTTTTGGCGGGCCGAGCCCTGGCCTTTTTCGCCGCTTTCTTCTCGGCGTACAGATCTGCTTCGGGCAGCTTGTCGATGGGCCAGTTCGCCAGCGTGTCCAGGTACAGCTGACGCACCTCGGCGATGTGTTCCGGCAGCTTCTCGAGTGTCCAGTCCTGCACCGAAATGGGCGGAAAGACAGCGACATCGACCGTGCCCGGATTGATCGTGCTGGAGTTTCGGGCGGCGACGATCTCCGCATTGCGGATCACGATCGGGACGATCGGGATGCCCACCGCCATCGCGATGCGGAACGGCCCCTTCTTGAACGGCCCGACCTCGGTAGTGTCGACGCGGGTGCCCTCCGGAGCGATCACGATCGACAGCCCCTTCTTGGCCCGGTCTTCGACCGTGTGCATAGTCTCCACCGCGGCGACCGGATCGTCCCGGTCGACGAACACGCCGTCCAGCAACTTGCCGAGCGTGCCCATGATCGGGTCCTTTTCGAGCTCTTTCTTGCCCACCCCGACCCAGTTGTCGCGCACCAGCGCGCCGGCGATGACAGGGTCAACCTGGTTGCGGTGATTGAAGATAAACACCGCCGGACGCTGCGCGGTCAGGTTCTCTTTCCCGATGACATTGAGATGGACCCCACTGATCGCCAGCACCAACTGGGAAAAGGTGGACGTGAAGAAGTTGACGCCCCGCCGCCGGCTCCCGGTCAACACACCGATCCCCACCGCGCCGGCCGCGACCGGGAACATCGAACCGAAGCCGGCAAGCGTCCGCACCTGCCGCCGAAGCCCGACGGGACCGCGACTGTTGAACCTCAGAATCGGCCAGCCACGGCGTTTGGCCACGGCGGCCATCTTCCCTTCGGGATTGGTCGGCCGCGGATTGCCGACCAGGTACATCAGGGCTACGTCCTCATCGCCGTCGGCGTAGAAGTAGCTGTCTTTGAGATCGATGTCGTGCTCGGCAGCGAAGCGCTGTACCGCGGCGGCTTTGCCCGGCCCCCACAAGATCGGCTTCTGCACGGCACCGGTAAGCATCCCGTCTTCATTGGTCTCGAACTTGTTGGTGAGCATGTTGGGGATCCCGAGGAAGCGCGCCACCGGATTGACTTGGATGGTCAGCGCCGACGAGCTGAGCACCACGGTGTGACCGCGGGCCACGTGAGCCCGAACCAGCTCGCGCATTTCGGGGTAGATCCGCGACTCGATCCTCTGGACGAAAAGCCGCTCGCCGATCTCCTCCAGGTCGTCCAACAGTCGCCCCGCCAGCGCCGTGGCGGCCTTGCCGATGAGGTCCTCGAACTCGATGCGGCCGAGCGTGTGGCTCAGACCGGCCTGAACCATGCCGAGCAGCTCGCCCACGCCCATGTCGCGGCGCCGTAGGCGCTCCTGGGTGAGGATGACCGCCGTGAAGCCGGCGACCAGCGTTCCATCCAGGTCGAAAAATGCGCCGATCTTGGGCCCGGCGGCGCTGGCCATGATCTCGGCGACGGAGCCGGGCAACCGCATATCCGGCACCGGCTTCCCGCCCTTTTTGGTAGCGCGCTCGTTTCCCGGCTCTTGGGAGTCGCTCATGAGCCCGACACCGATCGAGGGGCACCGGCCGGCTCGGCGACGAACGACGCAGGCACGGCGTGGGGCGCCGGGTCACCGGCCAGCGCCAGGATCTCGTCGAAACCCTCCAGCAGGCACTGGGCGAACAACTGCTCGTTTCGCACCGATGCCCGGTCGTAGCGCACGGTGATGGTGCACCAGCCACCGCGGGAAATGAGCACCACCATCATCGCCACGCCGGGCAGCGGGCCGATGGCGTACTGCCGCAAGATCTTTGCGCCGGCGATGTAGGTGTCTCCCGGGTAGACCGGGACGTTGCTGGCCTGCACGTCGGCGCCGACCACCGAGCCGGTGATGCCTTCCAGCACCGGTGTCGGCAAGATGCTCAGCACAGGTGCGATGGAACCGATGATGTTCATCGCGGGCTCGTCGCGGCGCTGCGTCATCTGGGCGCGGATCTTCCTCATCCGGGACACCGGATCGGCGGTGCCCAAGGGTGCCGCCAGGTTGACGCCGGTGAATTGATTGCCGCCGGCCGCATCATCTTCGCCGCGCAGGTTCACCGGCACCGCCATCGGCAGCGTGCTGATCGGCACGCCAAGTGCCTCGTGGTAGCGCCGCAACGCGCCCGACAGGCCGGCGAGATAGGCGTCGTTGATCGATCCTCCGCCGGCTTTCGCGGCCTTTTTCAGATCGGCCAGCGGGATGTCTATCGCTTCCGTGCGGGTGGCAAGGCTGCGCCGACGCAGCAGCGGCGACGGGTCGGCGGCCCGATTTAGCACCCGCATGCCCGACATGGCGTAGCCGACTGCCCCCCCGACCGTGGACACGGGATCCAGGACAGCCCGTCCGGCCGCCGATACGGCGCCGGATAGCGCGCCCACGACGCCGTTGACGATGGCGAGGGGTAGGCGGTTGAGGCCCTGGCGCATCAGGTCGTTGGGCGTCAGGTCCTGCGGAATGGGCTGCGGGGGCGTCGGCACGGGTGTTGGATCGCGCTCAACGTCATAGATTTCGGCGAACATCTCGACACTGCCGACACCGTCGGTGACCGCATGGCTGAGGTGCAGGAGCGTCGCGGCCTTGCCATCGGCCAGACCCTCGACCAGAGTGGCCGTCCACAAAGGCCGCGATATGTCCAGCGGTGACTGCAGGATCACCTCGGCGAGATCGAATACTTCGCGCAGCGTGCCCGTCCCGGACACGCGCACCCGGCGCACATGGAAGTCCAGGTTGAAGTCGGGATCCACCACCCAACGCGGTGCCGCCGTCGGGAA
>Ga0182038_10000353_pt1 | contig 22706 bp, 20 predicted proteins | sample sta12Can44000108_FD_125976 | JGI IMG/M metagenome (GOLD analysis project Ga0182038, IMG submission 125976) | Lab enrichment of tropical soil microbial communities from Luquillo Experimental Forest, Puerto Rico - statanox.12C.anox.44.000.108 | ecosystem: Environmental > Terrestrial > Soil >...
ATTGGCCGCCGGCGTTGTTGAACAACCCGTCGATGCATCCGTGCTCGGTGAGGATCGCGTCGATGACGCCACCGACGGCGGCCTCGTCGCGGATGTCTGCGGTATGGATGGAGACCCGCCCGCCGTCGGAGCGAATCTCGGCTTGCACGGCATTGAGTTTGTCGGCATTGCGGCCGATGATCGCCACGCCAGCGCCCAATGCTGCGAGTTCGTGGGCGGTGCATCGCCCGATCCCGCTGCCCCCGCCGGTTATCACGACCGTTCGACCGGCGAAAAGGTCTTGCCTGAATATCGACTGATAGCCCATGGCTACTCTCCTCGAAGCTGTTGGCGCAGAGCCGCTTTCTGCACCTTTCCGCTGGCGGTTTGCGGCAGCGCGTTGGCCAGGTGGATCTCCTTGGGAACTTTGTATCCGGCGATGAGGTCGCGGCAGTGCGACACCAGGTCGGAGACATCAACAGGCGCATCAGGATAGGGGACAACGAAGGCCACCACCCGTTCGCCCCACTTTTCGTCGGGTGCGCCGACAACGGCGACCGATTGGACCGACGGATGCGCCGCCAACGCGCGTTCCACCTCGGCGGAGTAAATGTTCTCGCCGCCGCTGACGATCATGTCCTTGAGTCGGTCAACGAGAAAGAGGTTGCCGTCCTGGTCGCGGATGCCGCCATCGCCGGTGTGGTACCAGCCGTCGATGATCGCCGCGGCGGTCGAATCGGGCTTGTTCCAGTAGCCGCTGAACATCCACGGTGAGCGGACCAACACCTCGCCGGTTTCGCCGGCGGGTAGGTCGCGTCCGTTGGCGTCGACGATTCGCAGTTCGACACCGGGCATGGGTTGGCCGCAGGATTTCAGCAAATCCGGATTGTCGAGGCGGTGCTGCTCGGGCCGCAGCAGCGTGATGATGAAAGTTTCGGTGGTTCCGTAGAACTGCACGAAATCGCAACCGAACGTGTCCAACGCTTGTTGCAAGGTGTGCTGCCCTATCGGCGAACCGGCATAGAGAATTCGACGCAGTGACGAAAAGTCGGTCGGCTGTCCGGATTTGTGGTCCAACAGCATCTGCAAGGCGGTGGGAACCAGGCATGTCACGGTGGGCCGGTGCAGCGCGACGGCAAAGATGAAGGCCGTCGGCTCGAACGCGGAGAGGGTCGCCAGGGTCGCACCGTGATACAGCGCCGGGAGCGACACCAGGGTTCCCGCCAGGTGAAAGTTCGGCATGACCATCAGGCCGATGTCATTGGAGTCCCAGTTCACCGACGGCTCGGTCTCGGCGGCGCGGAACCAATTCATCAGGGCGCCATGCGTAATGGGCACGCCCTTGGGGGCAGCGGTGGTGCCGGACGTGTAACCCAGCAAGGCGGTCGCGCTGTCGGGCACAACAATGCCCGGGTCCGCGGAGCCGACGCTCGAAAACCACTGCTCCAGTTCGTCTTCGAGGATGACATCGATGGTCGTCCCCGTCGCCTGGTGGACCCGCTCGGCGAGTTCGGTGAAGTCACCTCCGGCGAAGATCAGCCGTATCTTCGCGTCCTGCACGACTTCGACGAGTTCTGCTGCTGCGCTGCGCCAGTTCAGCGGCGTGAGCGCGCATCCTGCTTTGTTGACGCCCACCCAGATCTCAAAGAAGGCCGCTGAGTTTTTGCCCAGAAAGCCGACGTGCGAGCCGGGCCGTACGCCCGCCGCAACCAGCGCATTAGCGATGCGGTTCGACCGGCTGTTCAGCTGCGCGTATGTGACCACGCGGCCGCCGTCGAGCAATGCGGCCTTGTTCGGCGTCTTGCCCGCCCAGACGCGGACCATGTCGGGGAGGCAACGGATGTCAGATGTGATCAATGCTATGCCTTATGTCCAATCGTTCTAATGGTCAGACCATAGGCTTATTAGTCATCGATGGTCAAGCGTCGGCACCCTCGTTGCGTCTACATCCGTGAATGTCGTTGCTCCCGATTGCCGTGGCCTTGGCTTCGACGCGTCGTGCTGTCAGCTCGTGCTCGAAGATGCGACTTCATCCCTGGCGGAGAAACGTCAACAACTGATCAGCCTGTGGGCATTCTGCGAGGGCACCGCCAAACACCGAAGCCCGGTCCGTGCTTGGCGCCGGGCGGCCGACCGCGTTCCCAGTGAATTGTCAGTCGCGTTCATTACGTCGGTACCACCACAGGGTTGGTGGGAGGACAAGCCGCCGGTAGATAAGCCTGATGACGCGGTCCGGAAGACCCAGGAACCGCTCCTCTCGCGCGACGCGGCCCCGCGGGTGGTGCGATGACCACCACGAGACCCGTCGCTGTGTTGTGCGTAGTAGCTCAATCTTCGTCAGATGTTTGACGCTCTTGTAGCCGTAATGCCCGGGCGCCACGAGACGTAGGGGCCCACCGTGTTGGAGGGTGAGCGGTTCCCCGTTCAAGGAGGTGGCGAACAGGACGTCCTCGGCGAGCAGGTCGTCCAAGCAGGTTTCGTCGCGGTACCCGTCCTGGCCATGGAAGGTCAGGAACCGTGCCGCTCCGGTCGGGTCCACGCGGGGACGGATGATCTCCTCGTAGACCTGCCGGAATGGCACTCCCGCCCATCGGAGATCGAGGTGGGACCAGGTGGTCACACAGTGAAAGTCGCTTCGCTGCTCGCGGCGGATGAGCCCGGCCAGCGCGGCGTCATCGAGCACTGCGTGCGCGCCGTCGGCCCCGACGAGCTCGACGGAGATCGGTGTGAGCTCGTGCGGGCCCCGGTGGGCGTACCAGGGCAGGCCGAAGCGAGGAAAGTCAGAACGCACCCGCTGGCCCGGAGGCAGCAGTCTGTCCGTTTCGGTCACGACCGCGACTGGGCGAGCCGGTTGGCGGCCAGCTCGCCGCTGAAGATGGCCGCCTCCACGCCGGCGTGGGCGAAGTAGTCGCCCGCGAGGTAGATGCCTTGCGGCATCTCCGCGTGTAGCGAATCGAGCCGTGCGTAGTGGCCAGGGTTGGCGATCGACAACCCGCGCCGGTAGTGGAAGAGCTCAACGAAGTCCGGTTCCGGGGCCGGCCCGTAGACCTCGAGCACCGCGTCAAGCGCGGACTTGACGATGGCGTCGTCGCTCATGTGCTCGAGCGGTGGAGTGTAGAAGTACACCCCGACGGCCTCCCCCCCGGCCGGGACGCCGGCGGGCTGGCGTTTGCTCTGCAGCACGCAGGCTCCCCAGTCGCGTTCCATGTTGGCCGGCAGCGCCACGCTGGCGTGATGCTTAGGCCAGGGGTTGCGCTTGTAGCAGATCTGCACGTGGGCATAGTCGGAGTACCGGCATTCGCGCAGCTTCTTCGTCGACGCCTCCGGGATGAGGTCGCTTAGCAGATCGGCTGCCACCCCCGGCTCCGGCGCCACGATTACCCCGTCCACCTCATGCGTCTCGCCTGCCGCCGACACGGTGTAGCCGGCGTCGGCCTTCGTGACCTGCTCGACCGAGGCCGACAGCCGCAGGTCCAGCCCGCGGCTGCCCTCGATCAGCCAGTCGCAGATTTGCCCCATGCCCTCCGGCGGCACCGACAGCGACAGCCGGTAGAACTGCTTGATCACCGCGTTGAACAGCGCCGGGGACAGCCAGCTCATCGGCACCGCATACAGGAAGCCCATGTACGGCACCGTGATGTAGTTGTGCCCCCGATCGCCCAGCACCCGCCGCGACCAGGTCTCCAGGCTCTCCCCGGAGTCATAGCGTGCCAGCTCGCGGGCGTCGAAGCACAGCTTCGGTCCCGGGGCGACCAGCTGCTTGGCCAGCCCGGTCGAGATCCGTAGCTTGTCTTTCCAAGACAGCACCGGCATCCTCAGAAAGCTCATCACCTGGTCGAACTTCGCGGCGTAGCGCCGGCCGTCGGCGTCGATCACCTCAGTATCGGCGTCCCAGCGCACCAGCTCGTCGTAGTGCCCAAGCTCCTTGAGGATGGCGTTGGTGCACGGATAGATCCCACCCATCAGGAACAACGCGCCGGAGCCGAGGTTGAACCCCTCCTTGCGCACCTGGCTGGTCCGCCCGCCCACGTGATCCTGTGCCTCGAACAACACCACCTCATGGCCCCGCTTACGAAGCCTGTACGCCGCCGCGCACCCGGCTGGACCGCCGCCAATGACCGCTGCCTTCATCTCAGCTCCTTCTGGATCTTGTCTTGGACCGTCGAGCGGTCAGAGTGTCCTTGTTCGGCAACGGGAAAATTGATACGTCTCGAACCCGTGGGCCTGGTCGGGTGTCTTGCTCGACCAGACCCGCGCCATGTCAGGGAGACGCGATTGCCAGATGTGACGGTCAGTGCTCCGCCTATTATCTAATCTACTAATGGTCAGACCATAGTGTGCGGAATGTTTGTTGGTCAAGACCCTGCGGAACGTGGGACCACCGACTGCCGGGCGGCGGACCGCGATCAGGCCCAGTAAGCTACGCACCAGCGAGCGCGGCAATTGCCTTGGTATGCCAAGTCATTAATTCGCATGCTCAGTCGACTCCAGTGCGGCCGCGCGGGTTCACATGGGTGAGTACGAAGTCCCGGATGTTCGCGGAGACGGCGTCATCGGCCAAATCGCCGTCGGTCTGCGTAACGCATTCCTTCGCGAGGCGGAGCATCGGTGGCCCTTCGTCGATGAGCAACTGTCGCAGCCCGAGTGCGGCGCAGGTTTTCAGCGCCGGTGCGAGGACGCGGTGCGCTTCGTCAGTGTCGCCGGCTGCGGCCAGGCAGAGCGCAAGCTGGACCGTGGCGTGTAGGTGTGCACGCGGGCGTTTAGCCCGATCGACACGCTCCAGACGAACGCGCGCCCGCTGGCAAGCGGCCGCAAGCGCTGACGGCGTCCCGTCGATCAGGAGCAGCCGGATTTGCGAGTCCTCCATGAGTTCGGCTGTGACGTCGCCGATTCCGTCGAGCGGTTGCGAACCCGCGCTCGTGATTCGCCCTGCCAACGACTCGTCGATCGGCTGGGCCGATATCGCGGCAAGGCGGACGGTTTCATGGAGCAAACCAGCCTCCAGCCGGGGAAGCTGCAGCGTCCTCGCGATATCCAGACCTTCGGCAAGTCGGCGGCGCGCGTTTGCCGTGTCGCCCCGGGTGAATTTCAGACGAGCCCCCGTCCCGAATGTTGCGAGCATGAAGTCGACGAGTCCGCCTTCCGCACCGAGTTCGTAGGTGTCGTCGAGCAACTCCTCGGCTTCGTCGAGTTGGCCCCTTTCGTAGAGCAGTTCCCCCAGCAAGGATCCGGCGAGCTTTGCGACGTAGGTTGGGCGTCCGGACGGCAGCAGCGCGATTCGTATCGCGTGTCGTAGGTGCGCTTCGGCGCCGGCGACGTCGAGCTGCTCGTTTGCGGCGATCGCCGCGAAACAGTATCCGTAGCTGACGGTGAGCGCGCCGGAGATGCGCTCATGGTATTGGTGCCCCCACCGCTGCCAGCGCAGCGCGTCATCGAAGTCGAACACCCGGATGGCACGAAATGAGCCGACATCGGCTGCCCGGCAGAGAATCCACGGATGCAGCGTGTCCGCCCGGTCGACACACGCCTGAACGGCATCCGCGGCCGCGGAGGCGTCGATGCGGTCCTGGAAAGCGGCGACTACCGCGCGAACCAGGTCCATCTCGGCTCGCAGGTCGCCAGCCTGCTCGGTCGGAACCGCGTCAATCGCGGCATCGGCAAGCCGAAGCGCGTCCGCTACCGCCGCGAGGCGGCGAAGGACGACGTTTGCCCATGCGAGGTCGACTTGCAGCCTTGGGCGCGCATCGGCGTGTTGCGCCGGCAGCTTGGCCGCAAGCCCGATCAACGTGCTCATCTGCGATCGTTCGTTCAGATCCGGGGCCGCCCGCTCGACGGCGTCTGCCGCCTGTGACGCGTCACCGACGAGGATCAGGTGATCGACGGCCTGGCTGAGCATCTGGTGTTCCGAAAACCACTGTGCGGCCTTGCGATGTAGTTCCGGTATGCGATCTTCCGCGTCGCGCTCGAGGCGGTGCAAAAGGAAGTCGGCGAACAGGTGGTGGTATTGGAACCACGATCCTTCGGTGTCAGTCCTGCGCAGAAAGAGATCGCGTTTTTCGATCTCTTCGAGGACGCTTTGGCTGCGCCGGTTACCGGTGAGCGCGGTCGCCAACCCGCTGCAGATCTGTTTGGTGATGCAGGTCGGCAGCAGGAAATCGAGAATCTCCGGTTCGAGGCTGTCCAGGACGTTTGACGCGAGGTACTCGCCTATTGCCTTGTGCCGGCCTGACAGATTCTGGATCAGCGCGGCGGGATCGGGATGGTCGCGAAGCGATAATGACACCAGCTGCAAGGCGGCTGCCCATCCATCGGTGGAGTCCTCGAGTTCGGCCACGTTGGCCGTGGTGAGGTCGAGGCCGCATTGATCGACCAGCAGCGCCCGGGATTCGCCCGCATCGAACTTGAGCAGCGACGAGTCGATTTCCGTGAGTTCCCCCTGGACCGCCATCGTGGAGAGCGGTAGCCCTGACCGCGTTCGACTTGTGACGATCAAATGCAAGTGATGACAACTGTTCTCCAGCAGATAAGCCAGAGCGTCGGTAGTTTGCGTGTTGTCAACGCGATGCCAATCTTCCATCACCAGTGCGAGAGTCTGTTTGGCGGAATGCAGGCAATTGATCAAAGCATTCAGAACGTATTGCTGTGTGTTTTCCAGATGCCCTTCAAATTCTTGTTGTAGCGTGTCCGCGAGGTCCGGCATGGTGCGCCGAATCGCCTCGATCAGGTGGGCCAGAAACCAGACCGTGTTGTTGTCGTCGCTATCGATGGCCAACCATGCGGTCTGCACATCCTGTCCGGCGAGGGTTTTGGCCCACTGCGCGGCCAGGGTGCTTTTGCCATAGCCGGCGGGCGCGTGGATGAGCACCAGCTTTGGTCTTGGCCCCGAGCCGAGGCGGTCAAGGATTCGTTGCCTAGGCACCGTCGGGCGGGTGAAGGTCGGCGGCCGGAATCGTGTCGGTGCGCTCGGCGGATACTGCGCCCGCCGGATCGAGGCTGACTCGTCCGACCCAAGTCCCAGGGCCGCCGAACGCGTCGCTGAGACCGGAGTTCTTGTACCAGAGGCAGATTCATCGGAGCCGGTCGGCGATGCCGGTAGCTCCAAAGGAACATCGGCGATGTGAAGTCCGACTTGGGTGGCTGCTGTTCGCAGCATCTCACCGAATGCTGCCGCTGATGAGGGACGGCGTGCGGGGTCGGCGTTCAACCCGAGCTCTAACACCGAGCAGATCGGGTCTGGGACGCTACCCGTGCGGAGATCGGGAATCGGACCCGCCTGCACTCGACGAACAAACACGATGGGGTTCTCGCCCGATCGAAACGGGAAAGGTGGGTCGCCGCTAAGCAGCGTGAAGACAGTGGCCGCCAGACCGTAAACATCCGCAGCCGTCGAGGCCGGGAGACCGGCGAACAGCTCCGGCGCGGTGTAGGACGGCGATCCGACCACAATGTTCGCGGCCATCTCGCGGCTCCCCGCGATGCGCGCAATCCCGAAATCGCTGAGTTGCGGTTCCCCGTAATCGGTAAGAAGGACGTTGGCGGGCTTGATATCACGATGAAGAACACCCGCGCGGTGAGCGGTTTCCAGAGCGCCTGCCAGGCGCACGCCTATCGTCAACGCCTCACGGAGTCCGAACGGTCCGTTGTCCTGTATCCAGGCAGCGAGCGTATTTCGCCGGTGATACTGCATCACAATGTATGGACGGCCGGTGAAGGTCAGCCCGCTGTGCAGCACGGGCACGATGTTCGGGTGGCCGGAGACCCGCCCCATCGCCCGCTGCTCGCGAGCGAACTGTTCGAGGTCGACATCGTCCTGATCAGAACTGAGCACCTTCACTGCGACCACCCGGTCGAGCGCCGGTTCATTGCAGCGATAAACGACTCCGAACCCGCCCCGGCCCACCGGCTCGGCGTCGTGGTAGCCCTCCGCCTCGAGCTCGGCCACAATCCCCAAAGCCGGGCCGCGTTGGGTGGCATCGGGACCGGCTGTCACGGTCTGGTCCCAGGGTATGCATTGGCGCGCCGCAGTCCCGCGGGTCCAATCCGATCGCCGCAACATATAGCCGCGCAACCAAGTGTGAACGTTCCCAGTACCCCCGTTAGCGATGCCTTCGTTGCAGCCGCTAATCGTACTCTCGCACGTCAGGCCGACGGTGAGCCTATGCGTTCTTGGGCAGGCAGGCTGCTCGACGCCCCTTGGGTCGGCCCTCGAGCCGCAGACAAGTTTCGCGATGCGGTTTCTCGTCAGGTCCGGTTGGTGCTCACTTCGTCGGTCCGGGCGCGTTTGTCGAGGTACCGCTCGCGGGTGACGAGATACACGGGGAACGCCATCGACACGCCGATGTAAGACAATGCCACGAAGATCCAGCCCCACTTATAGCCCAGTCCGATCCGCTTGCTATCGAACACGACCCAGACCATGAACACCAGCCAGGCGATAGCCATGTCGATGCTGAGGAACGCGGCGGTGCCGCCAGGGGCCATCGCGTCGCCGAAGAATGCGACCGGGTTCAAGATGTTCCCACCGGCGGCCATCCACCGAAATGCGTGTGGCCAGGTCAACACGAGCGCCACGGCGCCGGCAAGGATGAAAAAGGCGTGCCGAATGTTGGTGGAGTTGATTGCGGACGCTGATGCGGGCATTGAATGATTCCTGACGTTGACGACCTGGCGTGCGGTAAGGACATTGGTTGAGATAGAAGTCGGGTTTCGTTTGTGGAGGTGACGTTTTCGATGATCTGGTGAGCCACGCGAGATCACCGTCCTGCACATTTTAGTTGTGTCACCCCGGACAGGTCGTCCCTCTATGGGGGCACGACGAAACGTGGACGCCGCCGAGTTGATGGCCCCGCTAAGCAACATGTCCGAGGTGTCCACCGTGGGGCCGTCGGCGGCGTGGAGGCTGGAGACGTAGCCGAGCGAAAGCTCTTCGGCGACATAACGGGTGGGCAGCGGCAACAGCCGCGTTTCGAGTTCGCTTTGGGCGGAGCCGTTTTCACTTTCTGGACGGAATGTTCGTTGGTTACCCTCGGTGCTGGCCGGGTTCTCATCGAGGTCGGGTCCTCTGAGGGCTGTGAATCCCTCGAACGGGCGATTGCGGGCTACTCGTTACACGCGGTTGGGTAATTGTGACGTCGCGAGGCGCGACGAGGAGGGTTTCTACACGGTCGGCGCCCGTAATGAGGACGCCATCATCAGACGGCGCTTTCCCCTCACGCAAGGAGTTTCGGGTCCCATGAATCCCTACCAAATCGAGCATCTCTTCACGTATCGATTGCAGCTTGCGCCACCACAGGTCATCGGCCCGGTTCCCGGCGACGTACGCATCGACTTCCCCATTGTCGGCGGTGCGATCACGGGCCCACGCCTGCAAGGCAGCGTAAAGCCGGGTGGGGCAGACTTCGGTACATTGCGGACCGACGGCGTCTTCCTCGTTGACGTTCGGGGCGCGCTGGAGAGCCATGATGGCGCGCTGATCGAGATCACCTACACCGGGGTGATGGACCTGGGCCCGGATGGTTACGAAAAGTTCCTTAAGGGTGAGGCGCCGGCGACCGCCGCCGTGCGCGCCGCCCCACATTTCCGCACGGCGCATCCGGCCTATGCGTGGATGAACCGCCTGCAGTGTATCTCCATCGGCAAGGCGACGCCGGCAACGCCGGAAGTGCTATTCGACGTCTACGCGCTCAAATAGGCTCCCGCGGCAGATCAGAGGCCACCGACTGGCACTCGGGCCAGCGAAGCAAGTCCGGATGTCGACTAACCATCAGTAAACCCGTGTCCATCCCCCGGTTGCTGATGCACGATTTACCCGTGCACAAGCGCGCGGCAGGTGGGCCCGGAACGACGGGCGCGGTCATGGCGCAGGTGCCGGTTGACAATCCGTTCGCCGAGTGCCGCGCACGGCTCCAAGCCGCCCTGGTGCGCCTCGGCGTAGCCGAGTCCAGTGAGATCATTCGAGTGTCCGCACCGCAAGAGCTTGCCGAGGCTTGCGGGTTCACCCGGGCCATGCTGTCGGCGGTCCGCGGATCCCGCTGGGTGCCGCTGCAGCTCTACACCCGTCACGAGTTGTTTGCCGAATCCGCGACATTCCGTGCCTATATCGAAAGCGATGCGGAGATCCCGCTGGCGAACCTGCTCGCGGAAACGGATATGGTCCGGCGGCGCACCGCCGTTCTGGTCGACGAGTCTCTGATCGGCACTCGGGCGTTCAAGCCGATCGTTGCACTCTCGCAAAGTCCGGCATATGTTGCCGCACCCATTGTCGTCGAGGGGCGCACCATCGGGTTCATGCACGCGGATCGGGTTGGGCAGGAACGCCTGGTTGACGATGATGACCGGCGATACATCCAGGCCTTCTGCGGCGAACTGGCAGTGGTGTATCAGTGCGCGATCTGGGGCGAGCGGATCGCCGAACGTGGGCGGCGTGCCTTGAACGAGCTGGCGCGAGCTAAGGATTCGCTCCAATTCATCGATGCAGCGGCGGGTGGTTTCCCAGTTACTCTGGGCGGTCCAGCCGCCGCAGCTCCCGATGTCGACAATGCTGTCCGCAAGGACTACGGGATCCTGACCGCACGGGAGTGGGAAGTTCTCGACCACGTCGCTGACGGGGCCACGAACCGGATTGTCGCCCAGCGGCTGTCGATATCAGAGGACACAGTGAAGACACACATGCGTCGCGTGCTGCGCAAGCTGCGGGTGAAGACGCGCGGCGCGGCAGTGGCGCGGTACCTGGAGATCGCCAAGGGCTTCAGATGAACAGATCCGAAGCTGAACGGATCAACAGGCTGCGCTGGGATACCTTGGACGACGCGCTGGCGGCGCTGCGGCTGTGCCCCGCGGTCGGAGAACTCACCGAGCGTGCGGGCGAGCTGGCCCTGGCGGGATGCAGAGCGGAGGCAGCGGCTATCGGCCGAGTAACCGACGGGATGTGGATCCCATGGGTGAGGGCCGGGGAAGCGTCGCTCTTCGAAACCGACGAGACGGTCCCCGCAGACCCGGTGCCGGTAGACGACGCCCCCACGCTGGAGCAGCAGGTGATTCGTTTTGGGCTGACGGGTATGCGTCATATGTCGACGTCGTCGGGAGGACGGCAGATCGTCGTTGTGGCGATCGCGCCCGCAGGCACGGTTCTTGGTTTGCTGCACATCATTGGGCGCGATCTCGAAATGGAAATCGTCGAGACGTACGCGAACGCGCTCGGCTCAATATGGCGACTGATGAGTGCAAGGCAGCGAGCAGAGGAACAACGATTTGTCCTGGCCCGGCTTCGCAGTGCGCTCGGTGAATCAGCGGATCGCCCAATCGAGTTGGTCGACGCCGGACTCGACCTACGCGGCGGCCTGACGGCTGCCGTCAATCCACCTAGCAGCTCGAACGCCCTGCGTTCGCGCCTGACGGTCCGGCAACGCGAAGTCCTCGATCTGATGATGGCCGGCTTGTCGAACGCCGAGATCGCGGAGCGTCTCGTGGTGGCCCTGCCGACGGTCAAGAGTCACGTGCACGCAATATTGCGGGCCAGCGGCGCGGTCAACCGCTCCGATGCCGTGGCCCGTTTCGCGCGTGTTGACGGATCTCCGCTTTCGCCGTCGACGCGGTGACACCGATGCACGCTGGGACGTTTCGTTGACGTCTGCACGTGAGGCTGCAACGCCGAGAGCCTTCCTGGGTGGACTATTTATTATCAGACTTTTCAGCGGCAAAATTCACTGATCGGTATGACGACCAGGCGGGCATCTCTATGTAAAAGTGGGGACGTTGGCGCCGAACTCCGCGAGAGACACCAGGTCGAAACAGATCGTCTCGCAGGAAAGCCGGGCGGAAAGTGCGCTGCATGCCCGAGAGGATTGCAAAGATGCAAGATTTGCGAATCAATGTCCCCACAGCGCGAGTTATGGCCTTGTCCGGGGTGGTGCTCGTCATCTCTTTGATAGTCGCGCAGGGCGTCCTGATGGGCTTCATTCCACCGCCTTCGCCGGCGCGGAGTGCCCACGAGATTGCCCAACTCTATATCGACCGAAAGCTCCGCATCCGCCTCGGCACACTCATCGAATGTGTCGGATTCACCTTCTATCTGACTTGGTCGATGTCCATCGTGTTCTTCATGCGCAGGATGGAACGCGGAATGCCGATTCTGAGCTACACCGCGATCGCTAACGCCGGCGGCGGTTACGTGTTTTTCCTGCTGATGCCGATAACGTGGGCCGCGCTCGCCTTCCGGCCGGAAACGCTGGACCCCGCTTTCCTGCAAATCGCGAACGATTATGTGTGGTTCGTCTTCATCCTGAGTTGGCCGCCGTTTGCGGTATTCATGATATTGATCGCCGTCGCCGTGCTGCGCGACCAAAATCAGACGCCGATCTTTCCCCGCTGGGTGGGGTACTTCAACCTGTGGACTGCGGTGCTGATCATTCCAGCGGGCCTTGTCGAGTTCTTCAAGGTCGGGCCGTTTGCCTATGACGGCGTCATTTCGTTCTGGTTCGTGTGGATCGTCTTCTTCGGCTGGATCATCGGCATGTGCGTCATCACCCTGCGGGCTTGTGCAGCAGAGAAGCGTCGCCAGCTGGCCGAGCAGGACCGCGACGATGAAATCCCCATTCGGCAGGATCTCGGTGCTGCGTGACTATTGCTCCCGTGCGGGCCCCGGCCCGGCGGATGTCGCACGTCCCCGGCGAACTCGGCATCTGGGTATTCATCAGTGGTGATTTGGTCCTTTTCTCGCTGTTGTTCTTCCTATTTCTCCAGTACCGGGCCGGAGAACAGACGCTTTTCGTCGAGTCGCAGCGTCATCTGAATCAAGCGCTGGGCCTCGTCAACACGATGCTGATGCTGTCGAGCTCGTGGCTGGTCGCGTCCGCCGTGCAAGCGGCGCGTCGGCAGCATCCGCACATTTCGTCACGGTTATTCGCGCTGGCATTCGGCTGTGGCGCCGGCTTCATCGTTGTCAAGTACTTCGAGTACAGCGGAGAAATCAGGGCCGGATTCACGCTGAACAGCAATGACTTCTTCATGTACTACTACGTCTACACCGGAATACACCTGATCCATGTCGTCATCGGCATGGGTGTGCTGGCGACGCTGATGGTCTACTCGCGCTCGGGTATCTTCACCGCCGCCATGATTCAGCATCTCGAGTCCGGCGCCAGTTTCTGGCACCTCGTCGATCTGCTGTGGATTGTCCTGTTTGCGCTGTTGTACTTGGTGGGTCGATCGTGAGCGCACTACTTTGGTCCCGCACCACTTTCATCTGGCTGGTGTTGGTGGCGGCGACGGCGCTGTCCTGGGGAATGGGGCATGGCGTAGGCAGCGCCGATGTGCGGATCCTCAGCGTCGCAATCATCGTCATCGCCTTCGGCAAAGCCCGCTTCGTAATCTTCGAATTTATGGAGATCCGCGGCGCGCCCATGTGGATGCAGCGGTTAGGCCACGGCTGGATCCTGTTGATCGCCGGGCTGCTTATCGCCCGTGTCCTGCTCGGGGTGTGACGCCAGGCCCGGCGCAACACGGCTACGCGAATTCATCGCCAGGCGATGCACAGGCACGCAAAGCCCGTAGCCGTCGTGCTTCGATCGTCGATAGGTGCCCCACGCCGGACGCTCTCGCCCAGAGTCGCAGACCGGGTGGTGAAGCCCGCGGAGCGGCCAAGCCGTAAAGGCTTGTGGGCCACTGGACTTAATGGATGGCCACCGGGGTCGTTTGCGGGCTGCGGGCCGCACTCAGCAAATCGAGCGCGACATCGGCGATCATGTCTTCCTGGCCGCCGACTAGGCCGCGACGGCCGACCTCGATGAGGATGTCGCGCACATCGAGACCGTGGTTTTGTGCGGCGTGCTCGGCGTGGCGCAGAAAACTGGAGTAAACACCGGCGTAGCCCAGCGTCAGTGTTTCCCGGTCGACTCGGACTGGCCGGTCCTGCAGCGGGCGGACCAGATTTTCGGCGGCGTCTTGCAGGGCGAACAGATCGCATCCGTGCTGCCAGCCGTAGATCTCGGCGACGGCGACGAACGCTTCGATCGGGCAGTTGCCGGCGCCCGCACCATGGCCGCACAGCGACGCGTCCACACGGTAAACGCCTTCTTCGACAGCGACCACCGAGTTGGCGACCGATAGCGACAGGTTCTCGTGAGCGTGAATGCCAATCTGGGTGCCCGGCTCGAGCACGTCGCGGTAGGCGCGCACCCGGTCTCGCACATCTCGCATTGTCAGCCGTCCACCGGAGTCGGTGACATACACACAGTGCACTCCCGCATCCTGCATCAGCTTCGCCTGTCGGGCGAGCCGTTCCGGTTCGGCCATGTGCGACATCATCAGGAAGCCGGAGACATCCATGCCCAGGTCCCGCGCCTTGGCGATGTGCTGTTCGGCGATGTCGGCCTCGGTGGCGTGGGTGGCTACTCGCACCGAAGTGGCACCGAGGTCGTGGGCGCCAACCAGGTCGTGAATGGTGCCGATCCCGGGCAGCAGCAGTGTGGTCAGTCGCGCTGTCTTGACCACCTCGGCTGCGGCGGCGATCCATTGCCCGTCGGTCGAGCTGCCCGGTCCGTAGGTGAGGCTGGAGCCGGCAAGCCCGTCGCCGTGGGCGACTTCGATGGCCGCGACCCCGGCCGCGTCGAGGGCGGCGGCGATCCGGCGCAGTTGGTCGACCGACAGCCGGTGACGGACGGCGTGCATGCCGTCGCGCAAAGTGACGTCCTGGATGTACAGCTGCGTCATGGCACCGGTTCTTCCGTTCGCGCGGCGAGGCTTTCACCGACCCGCAATGCCGCCGAGGTCATGATGTCGAGGTTTCCCGCATACGCGGGCAAATAGTGGGCGGCACCCTCGACTTCCAGGTATACCGACACCTGCCAGCACGGGCGGCCGTAGCGGGCGTCGACCAATTCGGTGGCCGGGTCGTCGGTTTCAAGCCGCCGGAACTGCACGGGTTGCTTGAGCCGGTAGCCGGGCACGTACGCGGCCACGGCATCGACCATCGCCGCCACCTGGCTTTCGACGGCGTCGGGATCGGCATCGCCGATCAGGCAGTGCACGGTGTCGCGCATGATCAGCGGCGGCTCCGCCGGATTGAGCACGATGATGGCCTTCGCGCGCTTCGCCCCGCCCACGACCTCCAAAGCCTTGGCGGTGGTCTCGGTGAACTCGTCTATGTTCGCCCGGGTGCCAGGGCCAGCCGACTTCGACGCGATCGAGGCGACGATCTCGGCGTAGAGCACCGGCGTGGTGGCGGCGACCGCTGCGACGACCGGGATGGTGGCCTGGCCGCCGCAGGTCACCATGTTGACGTTGGGGCTCTCGAGATGTTCGTGGAGGTTGACGGCCGGCACGACGAACGGGCCGATTGCCGCAGGGGTGAGGTCGACGAGTTTCTTACCGTGGGGTGTCAGGAGTCGGGCGTTGTCCAGATGTGCGGTGGCTGATGTCGCGTCGAAAACCACTGCGATGTCGTCGAAGTCGGGCATGTCGAGCAGACCCTGTACCCCGTGCGCGGTGGTCGGCACCCCGAGACGCTGCGCTCGGCGCAACCCGTCGGAGTCCGGGTCGATGCCGACCATCGCGCCCACCTCAAGGTGCTCCGAGAGTCGCAGCACCTTGATCATCAGGTCCGTGCCGATGTTGCCCGACCCGATGACGGCAATCTTGGTGCGCGTCATGGCGTCGCCTCGGCGAAAGACACCTCGACCGAACCGATTCCGTCGATCTCGGCCACGTAAGTGCTGCCCGGCCGCACCGGCACCATGGGACCCAGCGCACCGGAGAGCACAATGTGACCGGCGCGCAGCGGCGAGCCGTTGTCCCGGGCGGTGCGGGCCAGCCAGCGCAGCGCGTTGAGCGGGCTGCCCAGACAGTCCGAGCCGCGCCCGGTGGAGACGACTGCGCCGTCCTGCGTGAGCTGCATTGTGCGCGAGGCGAAGTCGAGGTCGGCCGCGGCCGCCGCTTCCGATCCCAGCACGAACAGGGCTGACGAGCCATTGTCAGCGATGGTGTCGACGATGCTGATCGACCAGTCGCGCACCCGCGAGTCGACGATCTCGATCGCCGGTAGCGCGATCCCCGCGGCGGCCCTGACCCGCGATTCCGACAGGTCGCCGTCGAGGTCCTCGGCGAGGATGAACGCGATCTCGGCCTCGACCTTGGGCTGCAGCAGCGTGCCGGTCTCGATCGTCGCCCCGTTTGCCACCTGCATGTCGGCGAACAGCACACCGGAATCGGGCTGATCCACACCCAGTTGCCGCTGCACCGCCGGGGATGTGAGGCCGATCTTGTGGCCCACGATCCCGCGTCCACGCGCCAAAGAATCCTCGGTGAGTATCTGCTGTACCGCGTAGGCCGACGCGATGTCGGTGTCGCCCAGGATGTCACGTACCGGTTCACATTGCAGCGGCGCTGCGGCGGCCGCGATCAACCGGTCCGCGGCTTCGCGCAGGCCAGTGCTGGTGAGGGTCATCAGATTTGGGTCCTTCGGTTGTGGGGGAAAGGCCGTTAGCCCATGCTGCTGCCGCCGTTGACGTAAATCGTTTGGCCAGTGATGAATCGGCTGTCCTCGCCGGCAAGGAACGCCACAACCGCTGCCACCTCGGCCGGATCGCCCGGGCGTCCGAGCGGGACGATGGCCGTTCCCTGCTCGACGACACGTTCCAAACGCGGTGGCGCCTGGCCGGATTCGAGCAGCTTGGCCAGTTCGGGTGTGCGCACGTAGCACGGCGCCACGGTGTTAGCCGTGATACCGGAGGTGGCAAATTCGCGCGCCAGCCCGGTGACCATAGCGTGGACCCCACCTTTGGCGGCGTTGTACATGGCGTGATCCATCAGTCCGGTACGCACAGAGTCAGCACCGATGTTGATGATGCGGCCGTGGCCGCGAGACACCATGTGCGGCAGCACCGCTCGCACACAATAGATCGTCGTCCACAGGTTGTTGTCGACGGTGGCGCGCAGCGTCTCCTCGGTGTGCTCGAGCGTTGGCCGGATCACCCCGCCGCCGGCATTGTTGACCAGAACGTCGACATGGCCGAGAGCCTCGGCCGCCGTCGCCACCAAGTCGTCAGCCGCGCCGGGCTGGTGGAGGTCACCGACGAACCCCCCGGCGATCCGCGCCTGCTCGTATACCCGCTCCAGGTCTTCCTTACCACGGGTCGCCACGAAAACCGCGGTGCCATCGGCGATCAGCCGCGTGGTGATGCCCAGGCCGATGCCCGATGCGGCGCCCGTGACGATTGCCGTCCGGCCGCTCAGCGCGCCGCTCATAGGATGATCGCCACGTCTGCGACGGAACGCAGGTCCGTCATGTCCAATTCCGCCCGCTTGGAGCCGATCCGGAAACCGTCGTCGCTGCGGCGCAGCCGGTAGCGGTACTGCCCGACATAGCAACTAGTGCGTCCCGCGCGGAATCGCCACACAGTGAACGACGCGGTCACCGATAGCACTTCTGCCGACACGTCCTGCACCCGCACGTTGAACACCTGGTGATTCGTTCGCGAATGCGGGTACTCACGGTGGGCGCGGCGACTGTTGAGCCGGTCGACCCTGGCGGCCAGCCGCACATAGTTATCGTCGATGAGCATCAGGTCGCGGGCCGGATCGGCGTCGGGCACGTCGTTGCAGGGCACCTCGTACTTGGCGTCCTCGTCGAAGAGCAGCAGCCAGTCGTCGAGCGCCCAGGCATCCAGCAACGCGGCCTCGGCGTAGAGGAATTCCTCGACCTGCTGCCTCAACGAGACCTGTTGCCGGGCGGCCACGGCGGTCACCGCGCGCCTGCCAGGTCCGCCGCGGCGCCCATCTGATGCTGCCAGCGCCGCCAGAACACGCGCATCTGTTCTTCGTCGTTGGCCATCGGCGAGCGACCCATTCCGCGGGAGATGTCGTTCCATTCGACGCCACCACCGGCGAAGCCCTGCTGGCACGACTCCAGGGCTTCGATGTCGTCGGGGGTGGCGAAGCCGCCTGGACCGAGAAACGTCAAGAAGCTGTCCAGCCGCCGGTGACGCAGCGAAGCCAGCTCGTTGCTGGGGGCCAGTGCCCATGCGGTGACGTCGACGGCGTCGGGCGTCGGCGGATAGAAGGTGCGCACGGTCACCGCCATGATGTCGTTGATTATCAGGTTCGGGTAGATCAGCAGGTTCCGGTTCACTTCGGCCATCGTGTGCGCGCGGTCCTCGCCGTGGCGGGCGACCAGATCCCCGCGCAGCCGGTCGATTTCGGCGCGGGCGTCTTCACCGAAGAGCGGCTCCCACTTGGCGACCGGACGTCCCCACGGGGAACTGTATTCGATGACGGCGTGACCGTTGCCCAGGTCGACCGCTCGACCGCTGACACCCCCGCGCAGGTCGGTGCCGATGGACACCAGGTACTTGAAATAGGTGTCGTGCGTGGACTCCGCGTGGTAGCCGTCGAAACTGTTCTCCACCAATAGCTTCCAGTTCGCGGCGAAGCTGTACTGATTGGTGCCGCGGGCCATCTCCACCGACCCTCCGCAGCCGTCGACGACGAGATCGATGTAGTCCTTGGCACCGGCGAGATAGGTTTGCAGGTCGACGATGCCGGGATCGAAGCTAGCGAATACGAATCCCCGGTAGGACTCCACCCGCGCCACCCGCTTGAGCCCCAACTCATCGAAGTTCACCCCGCCGGCGTAGGCGTCGCGGTCCGGCACCCCCTTGAGCCGGCCTTCGGAGTCGAAGGTCCACGCGTGGTAGAAGCACTGGAACACTTTGGAATTGCCGGAGTCCTGGCGGCACACCAAAGCGCCGCGGTGGGTGCAGGTGTTGTGAAACACGTTGACGTTCCCGGTTTTCACGCCGCGGACCATGAAGATCGGCCGCCCGCCGACCGGCCGCCGGACGAAGTCACCCGGCTCCGGGATCTCGGATTCGTGGCCGACATAAAGCCACGACTTGCCGAAGATCCGCTCGATCTCGGCCCGGTGTATCTCCGGCGAGGTCATCGCCGAGCGGTGTACCCGGAACCGTTGGGCCACGGGTTCGTCGACGACGATCGGCAGCTGCGGTGCTACTTCGGTTGCCTGGGTGACCCACGGCTCGCAATCGGTGCTCATGGCCGGGCCAGGTAGTCGGCGACCAGCGCGGAGAACTCGTCGGCGCGCTCGATCTGGGTCCAATGTCCGCATTTGCTGAACACGTGTAGGTCGGCGTTGGGCAGCAGGCCCAGCATCGTTACCGAAACCTGCATGGGGACCACCTTGTCTTCCCGGCCGTGCACGAGCAGCGCCGGTGTGTCGATAGCACGCACCTGCTCCTCGGTAATACCGAGCTCGGATCCGGCGTGTCGCGGATCGAAGAACATGGCGCGGTATTCCTCGTAGGCGCCGTCGGCGACGCTGGCCTCATACCGAATCGCGACGAGGTCGTCGGTGATCATTGTCGGATCGACCGCGAAGTAGTTGCGCAGCAGATCCCGCATCGCGTCATGAGACGGCTGGTAGGCACGCAGCGCGGCAAGACCTTCGGTAAGCGTCATGCCGACGCCCGGCGCGCCCATCAGCACCATCTTGGTGATCCGGTCCGGCTGGTCGGTGGCCATCTGCAGCGCGATGCGCCCGCCCAGCGAGTTGCCGACGATCGCGGCTTTTTCGATGTCGTGTGCGTCCAGAAAGGCCCAGACGTGGTCGGTCCAGGTGCGTAGCGAATACACGATGTCATCGGGCCGCTTGGTGGCACCGAAGCCGACGATGTCCGGGGCAAGCACGCGGAACCGCTGCGACAGTGCGCCAATGTTGTGCTGCCAGTTGGCCATCGCCGATACCCCGGGACCCGAGCCGTGCAGCATGATGACCGGTTCGCCGGCGCCCGCCTCGAGATAGCTCGTCAGGATGCCTCCGGCATCGATGGTGCCTGACTTCAACGCGATCCCCGCGACGGTTCCTGCTGTCATCGCGAGCCTCCTTCCTTGAACACTGCGAAACACTTGTTGGAGTTGAAGACATCCGAAGTGACGAGCTCCGACCACGAAAGGTCCAGGCCGAGTTCGTCGACCGCTCCGGTCAGGCAGAACCAATTGAGCATTTCGTGCTGCCCGGAGTCGACGACGTCGCGGCTGGGGGTGGCCTGCCAGGTCGGGTAGTCCCGGTCGACGAACAGCTGATACAGCCGGCGGTCGGCGGCGGTGTCGGGGGTGATGTGCCAGGTCTTGTCGGTCAGAAACGCGTGCGACCAGCTCGAGGACGCCACCAGCGCCACCCGCAGGTCGGTGTCGCGGAACGCCTTTGCCACGGCGCGGCCCAGCGCGAAGCAGCGCGCGGGTGTCGGGCCGGACGGGTCGAGCCGTTCGTCGGCTATATCCGCGAACCTTGCCAGGCCACCCCGGCGGGCGATCGCGTGCTGCCCATAGCAGTTCACCGTGATGGGAATGAGCCGGTATTCGAAGCGGGAGCCGGCGTCAGGGTAGTCGAGGAACAACTGGGTGTTGAGGATCGCGTGCGGAAATGGTGCCTCGCTGCGCTTCCGGTACGAATAGGCGACGTCGAATCCCTGACCGATCAGGTCGTCGGCGAGCCGGCGCGCCTCGTCGGCGTCGCCGTGCAAGGTGATGGTGGTGTCATCGGGTAGGCCCCAGGCGTTCGGGCTACCGTGGCGGGTCATCAGCTCGAAGGGGTTGACGTCGACATCGTCGTAGGCCAGCACGCAAAACGGCGGGACGACCTCTTCGCGGAAGTTTTCGTACTGGTCGTCACCCCATACCACCACGACGTCGGGGGCGAAGTCGTCGAGCGCCTCACGGCACCGAGATAGATTCTCCACCAGCAGTTTTCGGTGATGTCCCGCAGCGGCTACGCCGCCGTCCGCGTCCCATTCGGCGCGCATCGACGCCGACCAGTTGGCGGGATCCTTTGCCTCGGAGGGAATGTCGGGATCAGCCAACGTCCAGCGCAGTAGGTCCGCCATGTGCTCGTCGGTGCCGGCCAGCAGCGGATAGTGGGTCAGGCCCAGACCCAAGAAGTTCGCCATGGTGTTCCTCCACATTGGTGCGGCAGATCCTGCGTTGCAGGTGGACGGGCAGGGTGGCGACGATGTCATCGATGGGCTCGGGCATCGCCGCGAATGGATAGTCGGATCCGAAGACGACGTGGTCGCGGCCGAAGACGTCGACCGCTGCCTGCAGCGCGTCGCGGTTGTATGTCAGGCTGTCGCACCACAGCCGCCGGGCCAGGCGACTCGGCAGGTCGGGTGAGTCGGCGGGCATTCCGGCGATGATCGCGCCTTTGTCGAGTCGTCCGATCATTGCGGGCAGCGCGCCTCCACCGTGCGCCAGACAGATTCGCACTTCAGGTCGGCGCTTGAGTGCACCGTTCGCGATAAGGGCCGCCGCTGCCAGCGCGGTTTCGATCGGCATTCCTGCGCCGAAGCCCAGTCCGAGCCCGGTCACCCTGGTGGGCAAGTCCTGGTCACTGGGATGGACCAGGACCAGGGCGCCAAGTTCATGCGCGACGGCAAAGAACCGGTCCAGGCTCGGGTCGGCGAGCTCGGTACCCCCGACCCGCGTGCCGATCTCGACACCGAGGAATCCCGGTTGCTGCATGCACCGACGCACCTCGTCGACGGCCCGGTCGGGGTCCTGCAGCGCGACGGTGCCCAGCGCAGCGAAGCGGGTCGGGTGCTCGTGGGTGATCCGGGCGAAGAACTCGTTTTGCGCCGAGGCCAGTTCGGCGGCGCCGGCGGCTGATGCCCGGTAGCAGAACGTCACCGGAATCGGGGAAAGCACTTGCATCCCAACACCTTTGGAGTCCATATCGATGAGCCGAGCCCGTGCTGACCAGCACCGGTGATCGATCCGGCGGTACTGCTGCCCACCGAACATCAGCTGCGCCTCGGTGTCGCTGGTGCGGTCGATGCTGGGCCAGCGGTCGTGCGGGTAGGCGCGCCGCAGATCCGGCAGCTCATCGTCGATGGCGTGGGTGTGGACATCGACGAAGCCTGTGCGGGCAAATAGCTGAGCGTTGATGATGGTGGCTCCGCGCAACATGTGAGACGGCAGTGTCTGACCGAGGATAACTATTATGGATTCACAATTCAAGATGTGTATGCATAATTATCTCCGTGCAGGCACCACCGATGCGGGAACACAGTAGGGGAGTGACCGGCGAGGTTCGGTCAGGGGTGCTGGGGGGTGTTCGGGGTGCGGTCCGGGTCGTCGGCGCGAATCAGGTCTTGATCGTGGCGGTTGATGGCGTCGACGAACGACGCCTGATCGTGGAGCGCGATGGCGGCCACAATGTCGTCGTGGACGTCGAGACTCCTGGCCAGCAACGGTTCATGGTCGGCGACGAACGCCACCCGCGTCAGCACGGCCTTGATGCTGGTCACGACGAGCTGCTGCATCCCCTCCAGCACGGGTATGTGAGCCGCGGCCGCGACGACGCCATGGAACGCGAGCACGCCATCGAAGAATTGCGCGGCGTCGGTGCTGGCCCGCAGCGTGACCATCGCCGAGCGCATCGCGGCGATATCGTCGCCGGTCGCCCGCTCGAACGCCGCCTTGGTCAGGCCGAACTCGAGGTACAGCCGGGCTTCGAACAAGTCCAAGGGGTGCGGGTTGGACGGCTGAAACCACAAATCCAGCGCACCCACCCGGACCTGCGGCGGCGCGCTGGCCACGGTGATCCCGCCGCCCGGTCCGGGGCGGACCGCCACCAGGTCGCGGTCACGAAGGATGCGCAGCGTCTCGTTCATCACCGTCGGGCTGATGCCGAACCGGTCCATGATCTCCGAGCGGCGTCC
>Ga0182038_10000356_pt1 | contig 22585 bp, 18 predicted proteins | sample sta12Can44000108_FD_125976 | JGI IMG/M metagenome (GOLD analysis project Ga0182038, IMG submission 125976) | Lab enrichment of tropical soil microbial communities from Luquillo Experimental Forest, Puerto Rico - statanox.12C.anox.44.000.108 | ecosystem: Environmental > Terrestrial > Soil >...
CGGTCTATCAGCAGTCTTATCAGCAACGCGCAGAGCAGCCGCAGTCAGTCTCGGCCAAGTGCTTAAAAGAGCAGCACTCGAGCTGCACGATGCGAAACTGCGTTTGTCCGTGCCACAAATACGGTCGCTGACGAAACCGAACGCTAGGACGCGCGGAAAAGCCGTCTAGGAGCGGCTAGGACCGTCAGGTAGCAGAATTCCGATGTTGGACATCATGCCCCAACATCTGAGCGCTCTAGACAGAAAAACGGGGCGCTGGTAAAGAGTCTGTGACGACTAACACCAAAGCGTGTTCAATGTACGCCGGATGTGCGGTTTCGAGGCCTCGGCGCCATGGAATTAAACATGACGAGAGATTTAGCGCCAAAATTTTAGTTTCGATGCGCCATCAGAGGGCTCGACTTCAAACTCAAGCGGAACTACTGGTGTAAACGTCACTTTGAAACGATCGAAAAACCCTTTCCTCCCCAGGATGCCAGCCGTTGGAAGATCATTTGCGAAGGCTACTTCGGCACCGTATTGCACACCCTCGACGTGCAATTCGATCGAGTGATACCAAATTTCAATTCTTATATTGCCTAGACCAATAGCAGCGCTCCTGGTTCCCGATGTAAGGTCCAAGTGTAAGGCATCGGCCAGCGAGGCATCAAAGAGGCAGCCTGCCGCACCCGAGTCGAGCAGCGCTTCAAAGGGAGCGGTGGGCCTTGGAGAACTAGACGAACTAATCCGTACTGGGAGAACGGGGTGCCAGTCAAACCCCGCACCTTCGTCCAACGGATATGGTTTGAATTTGTATCTCAACAGGGGCGGAACGCGACCAGCGGCAGCCATCGCGACGGGGCTTTCAAGATCACGTACCCCGTCAACCCAAGGTGCTCTGCTTGCGCCGCTGCCTCCCCGAAAGAATCTGCGACCGCTTCAATGCGGGTTTCGTCTTGCGAAAGAACTGCCCACTTTCCGGCAGGGACACTTCGCAGCGCAACGATCCTTCCACGCTCTTGCTCGCTAATCCCCATCATCTCTTTAGACGGGCGCGCTGCAGTACCGGATGCCATTTCGCTTCCTGTTCTTTCAATCCGAACTGGAAACTTACCACACAATCACCCAGAGAGGGAAGTCTCTCGTGGCGGCCGTGGCGAACAAAGGGCGAAATACATAGTTCCGGTGACACACTCAGGTGGTAGCCTAAACTGCACATTAAGAAACACTCATTGCCCTCGTTGGAGGAGACCATGCGAGTATATAGCCTGTCGTTGCCGCCGGTCGGGCAGGGTCCCGTCAAGCAGTGGATTGCCTATCAGCACCGAAGATATCTGAACTACGCTCGAATATTTGCTTTTCTGTACTACGCTAGCAGAACAATCGCCGGGGTCGGTTCGGCGCTGTTGCCCTTTGTAGTCGCGAACCACCCACGAATGGCCACGGCCATCGCTATAGCTGTTGCCGTTACCGTTGCGGTAGATTCGATTTTTCAACCGCGGGAGTATTGGCAACTCTACTCTCAGGCGACCGACGTCCTGGCCGTAGCACAACTGAAGCTGACAGGCGACTACGATAAGTACAAAGAGCTAATCGATGCGATACAAGCGACTGAAAAGATGAAACTTGATCGACTGAAAGATCTTAAGGAAGTTTTGGACAAAATTAACCCTCCAAGCCCAAGTAAGGAAAATCCCACCGGCGGCAGCTGATTCCTGGGGCTCGCGCGGCACCAAGTTCAGCTAGTGCATTGTCGAGCGACTGAGGCAAGCAGAAATGAAGCAAGAAGAAGGGGCGCTGAGCAGCCCAGTCCCACGAAGGCGGTATTCATAGTGTTGGCACCGTGCTCCACACTAATACCATGAGCAGATTGTGCGCAGCCTACTGCGTTGTCGTTCTATTAGTCGCATTCCTCTTGTCGCCCGGATGCTATCGAAGCTCCGTGCCGTCGACGATTGTGTACAACGAACACTGGTCGAGCGATTTCGCGGCCAATGGAGCATGGGTGAGATGCAATGATGGTCGACCAGAAGGTGCGCTCCGGATTTGCCAAGACGATGCAAAAAAGGAAGAAGCCGAATTTCTCCGCAAGTTCTCAGCGGCATTCCAGTCCGATCCGACCTGCACTGGTTTGGTATTGCTGGTTGTTGGCCCCAATAACGAGACGTCAGAGCAAGCTCAACACGCGTCTACCAAACTGGAGGCCGGAGAGCATTGGATCTTGTTTGTTGATTTTTCACCGGGATTGGAAAGGCAATCGTGGATTATGACCCATCAGCCGCATGGCGATCGCCGAACTTCAGGAGAGGGTGACGCGTCGTCGATGGCGCGTTCTGTTTGCGGAATTGCGAAGAATCGTGGCGGTACAGTCGTCGATTAGCGTTCCTAAGGCACGTGGGTCGATTTTTAGGCTTCTGGCTTGGGCGTGCGTGCAGCATGCTTCGAGCAGCCGGGCGCTCTCGACTCGAAGAAACTGTATCTAAATTTGTACCCACCCTAAACCGTAAAAGACCGATAAACCCGAAACATCTAAGCAGAGCTGAATCGCTGCAGTGACTTGATTTGGCAAGATTTAGCTGGCATATCGCGTCACATTCGCGCGTCTGCCAGCTATGTATAGAACATTTGACGGATTGAGTTTTCCGGCGAGAGTTGTCGGGGCGGCGGGTAGAGGCGAGAATTCGAGCCAAATTATCAAGAAATTTTTTGATGTCATGGACTCGTAGAATCAATGGATTAGCCAGAACCTATCGTAAGTCATCGATTGCCGGTTTTGGAAGCGGCAGACAATTTCGTCGGCCATGTCCTCGAGCAGGGCGCCTTTAGTCCTAGCATTTGCGCAGAGGGTCGTCTGCAACACTTGCACCCGGCGTTTAATTCGCGCCTGTTACAAGGTGGTGCATAATTGGGAGCGCTTCTTGAGACTGCCAGAGAAAAAAGACCTTGCGATGACGGGTGAGGCACCAAGCGACTACGTGCTCGCAACCGGTGATGCGGCGGCAGAGCGGTTGCGGCTGTTGAATGATATTTTCGGCCTAGGTACACATAGACTGCTGCGGACTGCCGGGCTCACACCAGGGATGCAGGCGGCTGAGGTCGGGTGCGGTAATGGACTTATATCGATCTGGATAGCTGAACGAGTCGGCTCCGACGGTTCTGTGACTGCTATGGATGGCAGTTCAGAACAACTGCAAGTGGCGAAACGAAACGCCGAATCAGCGCAGATCAGGAACGTTTCTTTCCATCATGCTGGGGCATACGAGACTGGCTTACCAACGGAGTCATTCGATTTGGTTTATTCACGATTTCTGATGTGCCATTTGGCCGAGCCGGCACGGGCGCTGGTTGAAATGCGCAGGTTGCTCAAGCCGGGCGGAGTGTTAGTGTGTGAAGACCACGACGATGGCGGCATTTTTACAGAGCCGCCGACGCGAGCCTATCGCCGGCTCGTAGAAATCAGTGAGGCTGTAAACCGGGCCCACGGTCTGGACTCCTACATTGGGCTAAAGCTACCTCGCCTGATTCAGAAGGCGGGATTTGCAAATCCTGAGGTGCAGGTTGACCAGATTGCAGTTCTGAGGGGACCCGCCAAGAGGTTCTGGGAGCTCACGTTGCGTGAGGCTGGTGCTGCGATTTTGAAGGCGCGTGCTTCGTCCCCCGACGAACTGGAAGCGATTTACCAGGAGATGCAATCGATCGCAGAGAATGATTCCATATTGTTGATGCTGGCCAGAGTCACACAGGTGTGGGCACGCAAGCAGAAGGTCAGCAGTCCCGAAATTGCTGTATTCGGCGAAGGGCGCCAGGGCGAACCATGACACAAGAACGCGGGACGGCGATGACCGCCTTTCGCTGAAGAGGACTGGTAGCTCGTCGAGCTCTCGACTGCTGAATCATTGGAATGCTCTACCGTTTTCAAGCAGCCACTGATCTAGTGTGATCGGCTTCCGGCCGAGTACGCGTTCGACATTGTCAGTGACCGTTGCAAGACGTCCTTCACGAATTGCCCGCCAAAGGCGAACATGAGCTTCCGTCTCCTCCGATGACCCGCTTATGCGCGAATACAGTTGACGAGCCTCCTCGTCGGAGATCGGTTGAAAAGTGAGCGGCTTCCCAATGGCGGCTCCAATCCTTGCGGTTACCTCAGCGAAGGTCAACGCCTCAGGACCCGTAATCGGCAGCGATTGGCCGTCATACATGCGCGTCGTCAACGCCATCACCGCGACTGCCGCGATATCGTCGGAATGAATGAAGGCCCTCCTCCCGTCGCCGGTGGATGTGCGCACGACGCCCTCGGCCTTGATCGAGGACACCCAGGCAAGCAGGTTCGCCATGAAGCCTGTCGGCTGCACGAACGTGAACGGAACTCCGCTGGCGCGGACGGCTACCTCGCCCTGCTCATGCCATGCACCGATAGCCAGTCCTTGTCGCACGTCCATAGAGGAGAGTTTGACGAGATGCTTTACACCCGCCGCCTGTGCAGCCTTGGCTGCCGCTTCATCGCGCACTGGAATCTGGGGGCCGCTATTCAAGAGAAAGAACTCGTCAACGTCATCCAGCGCGGCCTTCAGGGCTTCGGAGTCGGCGAGATCGCCCTCGAACACTTCCACACGATCCCCGAACTGTAACTTCGCTTTGTGCCCGTTGCGGACAAATATGCGTGGCTTAATGCCGCTCCGGATCAAAAGCTCGACTACCTTCGATCCAACATTCCCGGTTGCGCCGGTGATGAGGTATTTCATCATCATCCTCCTTGATAATGTGTATGTTTGCTCATATGTTGCCAGAAGGGTACGATAGCGTAGGGGGCATGTCTACTCGCTTACGAAGCGCCCATATCTCATGCAAATCCATAGCCAAAGAAGATTATTTGTAGATCTGCTCATATTTGGTCTGTGGGAGCCGTCGTGGCTTTGAGGACCACACACAAGTCGGTTCGACGGCGACCGAAGCAGCGCCGCGCGCGGCAGACGGTCGATGCGGTACTGGATGCAGTTGTAAGAGTGTTAAAGCGAGAAGGCGTTCAGGGCGTTACTACGAACCGGATTGCCGAGGTTGCAGGGGTAAGCATCGGCTCTGTTTACCAGTACTTTCCCGACAAGCAAGCGATCTTTGTCGCCTTGCACCAGCGCCACATCGACCAGATTGATCGCATGGTGGAGACCACACTCATCGGACATGCTGCGTCATCTCTCGACGAGCTGATGCGGGCCATGATCGAGGGAATGATTGAAGCGCATACCGTCGATCCCGAACTCTATGAATTGTTGGCGACCGAGGTTCCCCACCGGGCGGACGCAACACGCGACTTCGCCGTGCGTCTGCATGGCGCTTTCCGGCTTGCACTCTCGGCGAGAGCAAATGAGCTAAACAAGGGCCGCGACCTCGACAAGCTGACATTCGTTGTCACAAACATGGTGGAGTCGCTTTCCCATGGGGCATTGTTCCGGCGTCCTCCTGGCCTCTCACTCGCTGTCGCGAAAGCAGAGGTCGTCCGAGCCGTCCTGGCCTACTTGCATTCATAGACTCGCTTACGCTCCCACGTATCTCGCATACAGGCTACGGGCGACGGCGGCGTCGGTGGTGCCTTTAATGATGGCGCGGCCGTCGGGGAAGAGGGTCATTTCATAAGGATCGCGCCAGAATTTCAGCACGAATTCGTTACGTTTTACCTGGCCGTGCGGCGTGAGGCGGCGGGTGATCTCTGCGAAGTCAATGGGGCGGCGGCGTTCGTGAATTTGCACCGAGTTGCGGCCACACAGTGAAATGTGGGGGCGGCCTTCTCCGGCAAGGTGCACAAAATCGCGCTCGCCGCAGGCCCGGCAGCCCTCGCGTGGGTACGAGGCCGAGACTTGGGCGAACTGGTTGATCCATACGTCGCAGGAAAGGAGCGTGCGGCGGATGCGGTTTCGTGCGCCGATGATGATCTTCACCGCCTCGGTGACTGCGATGGAGGCAACCATCGTCACCGCTGAATTCAGGATGCCAGCCGTGTCGCAGGTTTCAACTAGTCCGGCGGGCGAATCGGGAAAGATGCAGGCGAGGCAGGCGGTTTCGCCCGGGAGGACATTCATCGTGACGGCGTAGCTGCCGACTCCGGCGGTGTAGATCCAGGGAAGGTTCTCGCTAACCGCGTAATCGTTGATAAGGTAGCGCGTCTCGAAGTTGTCGGTCCCGTCCAGGATGAGCTGAACCTCCCCCAGCAACTCTTCAGCGTTGCCGGGAACGAGGTCGGAGGGGTGCGCTTCGACGCTGATCTCAGAATTGAAGCTGGCGATCTTGCGGGCGGCGGCGATGGCCTTGGGCAGCGACTCGACGGCGTCGGCCTCGTCGAAGAGCACCTGGCGTTGCAGGTTGCTGGGTTCGACATAATCGCGGTCGATGATGCGCACGTATCCGACCCCGGCGCGCGCAAGGAGAGAGCACAACGCGGAGCCAGTAGCGCCACATCCAACCACAGCGACGCGAGCCGCGGCGAGGCGTTGCTGGCCCTCGGAGCCTACCGGCGGGAAGAGAACTTGGCGTGAATAGCGCTCGGCGAATTCCAATGCGGTAGCCCCCCGAAAGGAAGGGACGGCGAGAGCAGAGCCATTCACCCGACGCAAAGAAAAAAACCGTTATCGTCGCGGAACTGGGGGTCAGCGCAGCCCCTTTCGTTCGTTATTATAGGTAGGCTACAGAGGTTTCGTCTCGGCGAGCGCAACTCGCAAGACTCGCAGAAGGAAAGCGGGTTAAGGCATAGGTCTGCTGGTTTGCCGGCGAGGAACGGGTGGCGCGAATTGGGCACCGAAATCCGCGACTGGCAACATCACCAAGGGTTACGGGCTTGAGGAAGACAATAACGCCATCCAATTTCGGAGTGGCAGTACTGGGCGGGGTATTGGCGCTCGGTCTACAGCTCATTTGGGCGCAGAATCCTCCTCAATCGCAAGTTCCTGAAGGCCAAGCCCTACAAAACCAGTCCCCAACATTGCCCGCCCTGAACGGCGCCGCCAAGTACCAGGGCAAGATAGTACGCGACATCCAATTCAAGGGGATCGCGGGGACCAATTCGGAAATGCTGCGCGGGCTCCTGCTGGTGAAATCGGGCGAGCCGCTGGACCGGGAAGAGCTACGCGAGTCCATTCGCGTCTTGTATTCGACGGGGCGATTCTCCAGCCTGCATGTGGAGGCGTTGCCTGCCCAAGATGGCGGCATCAACCTGACTTTCGTAACCACCGAGAACTATTTCAATGGAGACGTAAGCGTTGATGGTCTGAATACAAAGACGCCTCCCAAACCCCACCAGCTTGTGAACGCTAGCAAACTCGATCTAGGCGAACTGTACTCGGAAGACAATGTGAAGCTGTCGGAAGAGCGCATGAAAAAAGTGCTCGCTGACAACGGCTATTACCTAGCGACCATTACCCACGAACTGATGCCGCACGAAGATACGCGACAGATGGATATCGCCTTCCATGTGACACCGCGAGAGCTGGGGCGTGTGGGGAAGGTGACCATTGGGGGCGATACGGGATTGCAGCCGGGACAGGCCGAGCAGATCACGAGGCTGAAGGCCGGCAAAAAGGTGAAGAACGCCCACCTGAGCCGAGCGCTTGAGCGTTTGCGGAAGCATTACCAGAAGAACAAGCATCTTGAGGCGCAAGTATCGCTGACCGACCGCCAGTACAATCCCGAGGACAATACGCTCGATTACACCTTTGAGGTGGAGCAGGGCGCGAAGATTGTCATCGTTGCCGAGGGAGCGAAGATTCGCGGTGGCCGGATGAAGAAGCTGATCCCGGTTTACCAGGAAAATGCCGTTGACGACGACCTGCTCAATGAGGGCCGCCGCAATTTGCGCAACTACCTTCAGACGCAAGGCTATTTCGACGCTGACGTCGAAGTGGACCGGCGGCCTGTTCCGGACCAGGACTTAGTCAACATCGTCTACAAGATCGACCAAGGAAAGAAGCACCAGCTGGCGGCGATTCTCATTTCCGGCAACCAATATTTTAACGAAGACACGATACGCGAGAGGCTGAGCGTGCAACCGAAGAGCTGGATCCTCACCAACGGGCGATTCAGCCAAAAAATGATGTCGGACGACGTGAACGCCATCAAAGCGCTGTATCGGGCAAACGGCTTCGAGCAAGTGAGGGTCGATGCGACCGTGGAAGATAACTACCAGGGGCGCTCCAGCGAACTGGCGGCGGTTTACAAAATCACAGAAGGCCCGCAGACGTTGGTGAAGAACCTGGTAATCCAGGGCAATGAGAGTTTCTCAACGAAGGAACTTGGCCCCTTGCTGAGCACGGTTCCGGGTCAGCCGTTCAGCGAAGTGAACATGGCGAGTGATCGCGATGCGGTCATTTTCTTTTACTTCAATCACGGATATCCCGACGTACAGTTTGATTCCACAGGTACGCCCGTTGCGGGTGACCCGAACCGCATGGATGTCACCTACAAGATTGTGGAGGGGCAGCACGTCCAGGTGAATCAGGTCATCGTAACCGGACTACTGAACACACGCCCTTACATCGTGGACCGTCGAATTCGCATTCAACCGGGCGACCCCTTGAGCCAGGCGGAGATGATTGATTCGCAGCGGCGTTTGTACAACCTGGGCATCTTCAACCAGGTGGACATGGCGGTGCAGAACCCCGAGGGCATCGAGCCGCAAAAGAACGTGTTGTTCAACCTGAGTGAAGCTCCGCGCTGGACATTTCGCTACGGTGGTGGCATCGAGTTTGCCACGGGGAATACGCCGGCGATCAACAACCCTAAGGGGAAAGCCGGTGTGAGTCCGAACGCGGTGCTGGAGATTACTCGGCTGAACATGTTCGGACGCGATCAGACACTGAGTATACGTGCGCGCGTCGGCCTGCTCACCCGGCGCGGTCTCATCAGCTACAATGCGCCACGGCTGTTTCAGAAGGAAAACTGGCGTTTTACGCTCAGCGCGTTCTATGACAACACGGTGAACGTGAACACGTTCACGTCGGAACGCTTGGAAGGAGCGATCGGGGCCGAGCAGAAGTACAGTCGGGCGGTCACTTTGCTTTATCGGCTGTCGTATCAGCGGGTGAAGGTCGATCCGGCGAGCCTGGTAATTGACCCCGCGCTGATTCCGCTTTATGCCAAGCCAGTGACAATTGCGATGCCGAGCATGACGTGGGTGCAAGACCGGCGGGACAATCCAGTCGATACCAAGAAAGGCAGTTACAACCTGGTGAACCTAGGATTGGCGACCAGCGCACTGGGCTCGCAGTCGAACTTTGGCAAGGTGCTGCTCCAGAATTCAACCTATTACACGTTCCGACGCAAGTGGGTATTCGCGCGCAACACGCAGATTGGTATCGAGCATCCCTACGGAACCAACTATTATCCCGGGGGATCGGCCACTGCGATTCCGCTGCCGGAGCTGTTCTTCGCCGGCGGCGGGAATTCGCTGCGTGGCTTCGCCATCAACCAGGCGGGTCCGCGCGACCTGCTGACCGGCTATCCGATCGGCGGCCAGGGACTGTTTGTCAACAATTTCGAAGTCCGTACGCCGCCGGTGTTGTTGCCATACGTGGCCGATAACCTCAGCTTCGTGTTCTTTCACGATATGGGGAACGTATTCGCACAGGCGAACCAGATCTGGAGCGGTCTGGTGCGCTTCAATCAACCGTCGATTGCCGCGTGCGCGCCGCCGAGTTCGACGGTCAGGTGCAACTTCTCATACAACCCTCAGGCCGTCGGAATAGGCCTGCGATATAAAACGCCGGTTGGACCAGTGCGCGGGGATATCAGCTACAACTTCAATCCCACCCGCTATCCGGTTCGCGACCAGAACCAAGTTCAGACCCTCAGCCATTGGAATTTCTTTTTCAGTATCGGACAAACATTCTGATGAAACTCCTACGACACCTCGCAATTGTCGTTTTACTGCTTGCTCCCGCCGCGGCTTTCCCGGGAGAGGTCATCGACGGCGTAATCGCCACAGTCAGTCGCAAACCTGTGCTGCAAAGCGAATGGGACGACGCAACCCGCTTTGAAGCGTTCATGCAGCAGAAACCGTTAACCGCCGTCACCGACAAAGATCGCGTCGACGTATTGCAGCGCTTGGTTGACCGGCGCTTACTCGAAGCGCAGATGAATAGCCCAAATTTCCTTGCGCCGTCCGGTGATGAACTCCGGGCTAACCTGTCAAAGCTTCGTGCGCAGATTCCCGCAGCCAAGGACGACAAGGGTTGGCAAGCGGTGCTGGCTGCCTATGGTTTCAGCGAACGCGAGGTCGAGGACCATCTGCGCGAACAAATGCAGATGATGAACTTCGTCGAGGTTCGCTTGCGCCCTACCATTCACGTTCAGCCGGAAGAAGTGGAAGCGTACTACCGGGCGCAGATCCTGCCGGATCTGCAAAAAGCGGGAGTGAAGATGGTGACGTTGCAGGAAGTGGGGCCGAAGATTCGCGAATTGCTCGTTCAGCAACACATGGACCAGTTGCTGGACGCATGGCTGCATAACCTGCGCCAGCAGACGCCGATCCACAGCAGTGTGCCCCTGCCGGCGTGGGGACACGAGGTGATGGGCGGAAACTAGTTATGGCCGAGAACGCAAAAGTCCGGGTAACGCGCTTCCCGTGGTGGTTCTGGGTGGTGATGGCCGGGCTGTTTTTCGTTCTTGTCGTGGCCTTGGGCTGGTTCCTGCAGAGTCCTGCATTCAAGGACATCGTTCGTCAGCGGGTGATTGCCGAACTCGAGAAAGCTACTGGCGGCACGGTGAAGATGGGCTCGCTCACCTGGAAGGTGTCGAAGTTGGAGGTGGAAGCTAAAGACATCACGATTCACGGACTCGAACCGGCGCGCGATGTTCCGCTGGCGCACGCCGACCGCCTGTATGCGCGCGTGCGCATCATTTCGTTCTTTCGTGCTGAGATTGATCTTCTGCAGCTCACCCTGCAGCGGCCGATCATTCACGTCATCGTGAAGCCGGACGGTTCGACCAACCTGCCGGAACCCAAGGTGAAGTCAACCGGCACCGACCCGATGCAGCAGCTGTTTGATCTGGCGATCGGCAAGGCTGAGGTTCACAACGGCGCGATCCTGCTGAATGAGGAGAAGATCCCGCTGGACTTCAAAGCCTATGATCTAGGGCTCGTCATGGGCTACCAGACGATCGACAAGCGCTACGACGGCTCGGTACAAGTCGGCAAAATGGATGCGCGGTTTTCTGACTTGCGCGATATTTCGGCAGCCGCCACTGCGGAGTTCAGCTTGTGGCGCAACCGCGCTCAGGTGAAGTCACTCAAACTCACTTCGCAGAGATCATTGCTAGAGCTGAGCGGTACGGTTGATGACTTCAACCACCCGAAAGCCCAGCTGGATTACTCGGGAACTTTCGATCTGGTGCAGATGGGCGATATCGCGCGGATTCGCGAGTTACGAGGCGGAGGAGTCAACATCACAGGATCGGGCACGTTCTCGGTCGACAACCTGGCGACAAGTGGCAAGATCGTTTTGCGCAACGTGGATTATCTCCAGCCGAGCTTCGCCATCCGCAACGCGAGCGCAGGTGCCGAGTACGCTTTAGATCAGGAGCACATCCTGCTCCAGAAGATCGATGCACACCTGCTGGGCGGAACGATTACTGGCAGCGCCGAGATCAAGCACTACGCGTCTGCGCTAGAAACCAGTAGCGCACAGCTCAGTACGGAAACGCTAAAGACAGGTAAGTCACCAGCGGTCGGGAATACGGCAAGCGCCCATCACGCTCTTGCCATCCAGCAGGGCTCGGCGAACCTGAAGGTCGCCCGTGTTTCGCTGGGCGAAGTGGTGCGGATGGTTTCCAGCAGAAACATGCCCCTGGAAAAGCTGAAGGCGATCGGCACCGTGAACGGCACATTGGACCTGAGCTGGAAAGAGTCGATGCAGCGCATGCTGGTGGATCTTGCGCTCGACTTGAGCGCGCCTGCGCAGGCTGCTCCGGATGAGCTGCCGATTGGCGGGACATTGCGCGGGCGTTACGATCTCCATTCCGGAAACACCGATATTGCAGCGCTAAGCCTCGCCACTCCGCACACCGAGATGAACCTGTCCGGGGTGCTGGGTTCGCGTACCGTGCAGCTTCGCGTTGCTGCCAATACCAACAGCCTGCAGGAATTCGAGCCGCTGCTGAGTGCCATGGGACAGTCGCCGATCCCTATCGAGATCAATGGGCGAGCCAGCTTCAATGGCACCGTGACCGGACGTCTCAACAACCCCGACATCGCGGGACGTTTGTTAGCGACCGATTTCAGTTACGTCTATACGCCTGCAGCACCGCCGCCGCCTCCCCCGCCCCGCACCGGTCTCCTGAGTTCCGTGCTGCATTCGGGTGAGACTCCGCCCACACCGCCGCCACCCTCGCGTCGTATCCATCTGGATTCGGTTGCCGCCGACCTGCAGTACGGGCACGGTTTATGGGCGGTGCAAAACGGTGTGGTCGAGCAAGGTGCCGCTCAACTCAACCTCGACGGGTCAGTCCATCTTCAGAACGGAACCTTCAGCGACAATTCTCCGTTCGAATTGAATGTGTCTTTGCGCAATGCAAATTTGTCGGATTTGCAGAAGACTGCGGGCGCTGACTATCCGGTCTCAGGTGTTCTCAACGTCAGCCTTCATGCGACAGGAACGAAGGCCGATCCGCATGGAAAGGGCAGCATCTCTGTCACCGGAGGCCAAGCATATGGCTACACGATCAAGGCCCTAGCGTCGGACATCGCGCTGGCTAACCAAGAAGCGCAGCTTCAGAACATTCGGCTTGAGGCTCTAGGGGGCAGCATGTCAGGCAGCGCTGCCTACAACCTAGAGAACCGCCAAATCCGCGCCGACTTGCGGGCGCAGAAGATCGACCTGGCACAGATTCAGCAGCTGCAGTCTGTTCCTGTGCAGGAACACGGAACCGCCAGCTTCTCGCTCAAGGCTTCTGGTCTGCTGCAAAAGCCGTCGGTCGATGCACACTTGGAGATCGTAGATCTGGCGCTGAATGATGAGTTCCAAGGCACGCTGAGGCTGGATGCGGTCACGCGAGCAGACCGACTGGTGATCAGCGGGCGTTCGCAATTCCAGCGTGCGTCCCTGATTTTCGACGGCTCGATTGACGAAAAGGGCGATCTGCAGAGCGAGATGCGCCTGCAGTTCAGCCAATTGGATATCGATCCATTTTTGGCGGCAGAACTCAAGACCCATATCACCGGACACTCGTCACTGAACGGACGCGCAAGCTTGAGCGGTCCCCTACGTCAACCGCGGGCATTGAGCGGCTCGGTTGTAGTGGATGCCTTCTCTGTCGAACTGGAGCACGTCACCCTTCAGAGCGACGGTCCTGCGGAAATGGAATTGGGTCATCAGATGCTCACGATAAAACAATTCGGATTGCGGTCGCAGGACACCAAGTTGAGCTTGGGAGGAAGCATCGACTTTAAAGGCGACCGGCCTTTAGACCTCTACGCCAAAGGCCACCTCAACATGGAATTGTTTCACGCCCTCGATAATGAGATCACCTCGTACGGTACTACCGACGCGGAGGTCACGGTAAGGGGCACAATGGCGAAGCCCCTGATGAATGGTCGGGTGGTCATTGCCCATGCCGGCTTCTCGGTCATCGATCTTCCGGCGGCGCTGGGTGAGCTCAACGGGACCATGGTGTTCAATCAGGACCGGTTGGAGGTGGAGCATCTAGCCGGCCGGGTTGGGGGCGGACAGGTGACCTTCGCCGGCTATATCAGTTACGGCAAGACGATCGCCTTCGACCTTACGACGCAAGGGACCGACATTCGCTTCCGTTATGGAGGTGTGAGCATCACGGCTGATCAGCAGCTGCGGCTCCATGGCACGCTCAAGGCAGCCACCCTGACCGGCGAAGTGACCATTACACGCTTCGCCCAGATTCCGGCGGCGGACATCGGCTCTACCTTTGCGGTGCAACCTGCAAGTGTTCCCCATCCGACATCGCCGCTCAACAATTTGCGGCTGGACGTGCACATCACCTCTTCGCCGGAACTGACAGTGCAAACCACGCTTGCCAAGCTGTCGGGTGACGTCGATCTTCGGCTGCGGGGAACAGGCGAACGCCCAACGTTGCTGGGCCGCATCAACATCGCAGAAGGCGATATCAAGGTAAACGGCACCAAGTATCACCTCGACCGCGGCGACGTTACCTTCGCTAATGCGCTGCATATCGACCCGATACTCGACGTTGAAGCGACCACTCGCGTGCGCGACTTCGATATCACCATCGGCCTGCACGGCACGCTAGAGAAGCTGACGACGACCTACCGCTCCGATCCGCCCCTCTCCAGCGATGACATCATCTCGCTTTTGGCGTTCGGGCAAACCCAGGAGGAACGCTTCGCCTCCAGCAGCACGTCGAGTCTGGGAGAAGGAGCAGGGAACATTGTCCTGGGGCAATTCATCAATCAGATGGTCAGCAATCGTGTTTCAAAGTTGTTTGGCGTGAGCTCGATTAAGATCAATCCGGCGCTGGGTGGGCCCGAGAACAACCCAAGTGCGCGCCTTACCATTGAGCAGCAGGTTTCGAACAACGTCACCTTGACTTACATCACGAATCTTACCCAGTCCGCGCAGCAGGTGATTCAGTTTGAGTACAACATCAACTCGGAATACACGGTGCAGGGCATTCGCGACGAGAACGGAGTTGTGAGCTTCGATCTGCTGATTCGGAAGCGAAAGAAGTAGTGCGGAGGAGGCGCTGAAATGGCGCCGTTCTGGGGCGAAGATGGAAGCGCAACCGGCGATACGGCAGTCCGCCGCGCCCGCATGGTCGACGAGCAATTGAGGCGACGCGGCATCTGCGATGAACGGGTGCTGCAGGCCATGGAGAAGGTTCCGCGGGAGAATTTCATCGCACCGGAATTGCAGGGGCAAGCCTACGCCGACGCCCCTTTGCCGATCGGCTCGGGTCAAACCATTTCTCAGCCATTCATGGTGGCGACTATGGTCGAGGCGCTGGAAGTCGCTCCCACAGACTGGGTGCTGGAGGTCGGCACTGGCACGGGTTATGAGGCCGCCGTACTCGGAGAACTTGCTGCTGGGGTCTGGACCATCGAGCGTCATGCTGGGCTCGCGGAACGCGCGCGACAGATGCTTGAGGAGATGGGCTACTCCAATGTGCACGTGATCTGGGGCGACGGAAGTGTCGGGCTGCCGGAGCACGCTCCCTTCGACAAGATTCTGGTGGCGGCCGGTGCGCCGCAAATTCCGGAGGCGCTCACCAATCAATTGGTCGAGGGCGGCAGGCTGGCCGTTCCGGTCGGTACCCGCACGGAGCAGCAATTGTACATTGTGCGAAAAACTGCCGAGGGCCCGGTCGTATCGAGCCGCGTGCTGTGCTCCTTCGTTCCTCTCGTGGGTGAGCAGGGCTGGAAGCCGTAGCAGCTTTGCAGAAAGTCACCTTCGCTGTTGAGCGAATTCTCTCGGGAGCCGAAGCCCGGATATCTTTACGGCTGAGGGCAGGACTAAAGTCGTGCCCTGACCACAAAACCGTCGCGAAGTTTCTCGCACACTGCTAATTGCTCAACGCAACAGCAAGACCGTTGCCGCAGTAATGACACCGACTGCAGCAAAAACGATGCCAAGACCCCAGTACAGCTTGCGCCCGGTGAGTAGGGTTATTGAAGTTACGACCAATGCAATTTCCAGGAATACCTCGCCAAGATCGAAGCGATCAGCGCGGCTGGTCTCGTGTTTTAGCTCGTTCTCAAGTCCGCGGGCTTCGTTCTGTATCTCTTTCTGATCTTCGTGGTAGCGCTCGATATCGGTCTCAAACCGCTTGGCTACTTGCTCCGCCTTCTCGTTTTTGGCTTCCAGAGCATTGAGCACATCGTGGAGCGCTTCGAGGTTGTTGCGGCGAAGATTCTTGGCTTGGTAATAGGCCCACTTGTCGGTGACTTCGTTCTGCAACAGGATCTCTTCCGTGTGCGCCCGATGTCCAAGTAAGGAAACGGTCGCCACCAGCACCGCCACCACCGCCATGGTGAGACTTACCGGCGCGAGTTCCCTACGTTCTTTAGCGGCCTCGGCACCCTCTTTCAGTTCGTTCATTTCCTCGCTGGCTGACATACAATCTCCAGAAATCTTGGGTTCAATAAGAAGATACTATGGGCCTGTTTGGCAAGAACAAGTTAACGATTCTTCGTGCACTTCAGTGAACGTCATAGACGAACATCGAGCGGTCTAGCATTTGCGAGGGCTTGTGGTTTAACAACCACCGGTAGCTATTGGGATCCGGGAGTACCTGACCGGAGAGTGCACTGAGTCCGGCAATCACTTTACCGTTGACTGGTTGGTTGGGCTCAAGGGGCAGCGCGCGCACGCCGTACAGCGCCGGATTGACCGATCCGAAGTACGCCAGGTGAGCTGGTTCGTTGAGGTGTTTGAATTCGTACTCGCGCACAGCAATGAGGCCTTGTCCCCAGTCGAGGTTACTGTCGGTGAGGAAACGCCAGGCATTTTGTGGCCGGACGAGGACGTTGAAATACGCGAGGTAATCCGGCGCGGGGCGTAACGCATCGGCGGCATTGAGCGCCAGCACCAGCAACAGTACGATAACGTTGTGGTTGATCTGCTTAGGTCCCCACCAGGTGGGGATTTCTGCGCCGATCCGAGCCTTCAGCGCGACAACGTGCTCCCAAATCGAGCCTGCAATCGTGAGTGCAAACGGATAAAGCGGCAGGATGTGACGTTCTCCAATGTCATAGCGTGAACGCACGGCAAAGAGGAAGAACACAACGGCGAAGGAGCACATAACGAGCAAGTCGCCGGGAGCGCGGCAAACTCGGCGCACGCCCATGAGCAATGCGGCCAACAAAAGCGCCAGCAGCACGGTCGGCCACTTTAAGACAATTGCTGCCAGGTAATACAGTTTGATACCGCCCGTCGGATAGATTTTGCCGAAGAACCATGCCGGACGGCCATGCTTGTTGCTGAACGCGACCTCACGCAGACCTTCGAAGAACTCTCCGGCCGGCACGTACATGCTGAGGTGCAATTGCGACTTTGTCGGCCAGGTTTTCACTCCACGATTTGGGAACGTCGCAGTGACCTTTGCGTCGCCCACGATGAAGTGAGAAACGTGAAAGAAGTAACCGGCCCAGAGCGTGACGACTGCGAGTAACAGCGCAACCAGAGCAGCGCTCCAGTTCCACTGCAATGGACGCCATGTCCAGCGATCAGGCTTGAGTACGAGCATCAGCAACAACGCGAGTAAAACCAGAGGTGGCGCATAGAATTTGGCCAATAGCAGCCCGCCGAGTGCCAATCCTAAAAGAGTGGTTTGCAACCAGTTTGGCTTCTGTCGCCAGCGAATCAATTGGAATGCGACCAGAAAAATAAAGAGCGTTCCGATGCCGTCCGTCGTAGCGACGGAAAAGTTCGCGATCAACGAAGGTGTGAACGTGAACAGCGCCAGTGCGACATTGGCTGCACCCGGCGAGAACAAGCGGCGAGTGGCGAACCACAGCGCCAGACCCAGGAAGATGCCCAGCAGAGTATTCATGGGTCGGGTGCGCGCGGCCATCTCTTCGGGTAACGGCTGCATGGATTCGACGCGATAGCCGCTAGGCATTTGCCGCCACACGAATTGGCTGTCGAGGTCGCGGATTGGCAGCGTGAGCCACAGTCGTCCGAGCGGCGGATGGTCGTTCCAATGCTCGAAACGGCCGTGTCGCCAGGCATCGACTCCGGCGATGATGTGGGCTGGCTCGTCGTACGTCATCGATTGAGTGTTGACGAACCAGAACGACTGCAGCGTGAAAACCGACAGAAGTACGAATGGGATGGCATCCTTGGCACGCAGTCTGCGGCGGCTGGCCAGTAAAGGTGATGTGGCGGATTTTTTCACGGGCAGAATTCACGATATAAGACGATGCGGGTGAGGCTCAACTGAATGCCCCTCGACTCGGCCGCCATTGGCGGCTTCGCTCGGCATGACTAGACTGAAATTGCCATCGCAGCGGGAAGCGATCAGCTTGGTTTGGGAGAGGCCTGCGCGGCGGTGTTCGCCTTTGGTTTCACGCGTTCGATTCCTTGCTGCGCCTTGGCGGCGTAAGGGCCGCTAGGCAGGATCTTTAGATATGTCTGGTAATTTTCGAGTGCTCCACTGAAATCGCCGGTCTTTTCCTGCACCTGCGCAAGTTTGTACGTCGCTTCGGCATCACGCGGCTTCCACCCCAAGGCTTCCTGGTAGCGGCTGATGGCGGCCCGGTAGTTCCCCTGCTTGTAGTAGTAATCGCCAACTTCAACGCATTTGGCGGCCTTATGCGGGTCCCAAGGATGGAACTCTCCGAGTTCCTCGTCACTGGCGCCGACATGCTTCTCGTCCCCTTTGGGAGGCGAGACATCGATCTGCGTTTGCTTACTCGAACTTTCATCGGGAGAGAATTGATTCGTATCCGAGCGCGGCGGTGCCTTGCGATTGTCTTTCGGACGAGAGGCGGATTTGTCCACCGGGATGCGCTGAACGGGGACGGGACCTTCTTGCTCATTGTTTTGAGCAGAGACGATGCAGACGCCAAAAAACAACGCTGCCGCTGCGAGCGTAAGGCTTCGCCAACCCATGTTCATATTCTAGTGGAACCCCAGCGTGCGGAAGACGACTCGCGGGTCAGCACTAAGCAAAACCCACCCCGGTTGCCCAGGGATGGGGTCGTGGGTGAGGGTTTTATCTGCCTGCGAGACCTATGCCGCGCTTGCGGCATTTATGGAATACCGAATGGGATAGCGAACCAGCGGCTGGCATGGCCTGGTTCATTCGGCCCGCCGAGACCAGTGGGGAGATCGAACTGACCCGCATAGTAGCTGTCATAGCCGATCAGAATGTCTCCGCAAACGTGAGCTTGGGTCATCCTGCACTGCTATCAGCAGATTCCACTGATAGTGGACCGGTATTTTGCCGGCGGAGCGTACGAAAAGTGACCAGGCATTCGCGCGTCAAGAAAAGCCTGCACCGAGAAAAAGGCCGCCCGCTGGATCGGGCGGCCGTTATGGGGAAAATGGGTGCTGTCAAACCCATTTTCAAGGAGGGAACTTAATCGCCTACTGCTTGTCGGTCGAATCCTGTCGAGGCGGCGGCGCCGGGGGATTTGACTGAGCTGATGCAGACTCAAGCGAGTTTGTTAGCAACTGTACATCCACACGGCGGTTCTTTTTACGGCCAGCCGCATTATTGTTCTCGGCAACAGGATTATCCTGGCCGAGACCGATGATGTAGATCCGGAACGCTGGGACATGTCCCGCCGCGACCAGGTACTGGATGACTGCATCGGCGCGGCGACGGCTCAACTGGTTGTTGTATTCCTTGGAGCCGGTCGAGTCGGTGTAACCCTGAACCGACACGATGAAGTGCTTCTGCTGCCCAATCTGCTGCGCGAATTCATCGAGCGCCTGTTGGTCGGCCTTGGTGAGCATGAACTTACTTGTGCCAAACAGGACCGTTGTATTGGCAACCGGCTTGTAGTTGTCGAGGTTCTCGACGGTGCCCTGCAATCCGCTCAAGTTATTGCCAACGCGGGCGACGCCTTGGTTGGCCTGCTGAGCCGACTCGCCGGCTGCGGCCGCTCTCTGATCGGCAGCACCGGCAGCGGTGATGCCCTGCTCCGCCTTGCCGTTAACCTCTTGAATCTCTTTTGAGTTCTTGGAGCTGATCTCGTCAAGCTCACCAATCTTGTTGTTAATGGGAGTGAGCTGGTTGCGCACGTATTTCTTGGTTGCGCAGCCGATGTTGGTCAATAGACTTGCCGTGGTCAGGGTTGCGACTAAGATGGTTTTGCTCATTGCGAGTGCTCCTGCGACTGACAAATAACGTTGACGTAAGAGCACGTCTTGTGCCATCGGCATCTAGTGAGGTTTGAAGGCACGAACCGAAGTGTTTTCAATCGGATGAAATTGCGGCCTCGGAGTTGATCATTGCGCTACTATCGGATAATCCTGACGCGCAGTGTAAAATTTTTACAGAGTGATGAGGTCCGTAGCTTGCCTGGAGAAGGCGCCGACAGCCGGCGATGCACGCTTCGGTTACTCTGAAGCTGATCACAACCTTCCACCCAAATGGATCTGCAACAGAAAATTCGCACCTTGCCTACTTCGGCCGGCGTGTACCTCTACAAGAACGCGGACGGACAGGTTATCTACGTGGGGAAGGCCAAGAATCTGCGCGCGCGAGTGCGGTCATATTTCGTCGAGGGTGCCGCCGAGAACGCGAAAATCGGTACGCTGCTGCGCGAGGCGGTCGATCTCGACTACATCGTGCTCGACAACGAGCGCGAAGCCCTCGCACTCGAGAACAATCTCATTAAGCAGAAGAAGCCGCGTTACAACATCCTGCTGCGCGACGACAAAACCTATCCCTACATCAAGCTGACCGTGGGAGAGCGCTATCCGCGGGTGTATGTAACCCGGCGCCTGCGTAAGGATGGATCGTTGTACTTCGGGCCGTACTTTCCCACTAGTCTGGCGTATCGGCTGGTCGATCTCATCCATCGCCACTTTCTGATTCCGTCGTGCAAGCTCGACTTGAACCGCTATTATCCTCGGCCATGTTTGCAGTACTACATCGGCCGCTGCCTGGGCCCGTGCGTGAAAGACCTGACCACATCCCAGCGCTATTCCGAGGCCGTGCAGGATGTGAAGCTGTTCCTGGAAGGCCGCGGCACCGATCTCACGCGATCGCTGCGCGAGCGGATGTCTACCGCCGCGGAGCGCGAACAATATGAACTGGCGGCGAAGTATCGCAACCTGATATCGACCGTGGAGTTGCAGGAGTCGAAGCAGCGCATCCATGCCGTCGATGGCGACGATGCCGACGTGTTCGGTTATCACTACGAGAACCAGATGCTAGCCGTGAACCTGTTTCACATGCGCGGCGGCAAGATCATGGACAAGCGCGAGTTCTTCTGGGAAGACATGAACGAGATCGTCGGGAAACACAGTTTTGACCCCGGAGAATTCTTCTCGGCCTTGCTGAAGCAGGTTTATATCGGGCAGCAGTACGTTCCGCACAATATCTATGTTCCTGTCGGCTTTGAGGATTGCGCCACACTGGAAGAGGTATTGTCCGAAAGCAGCGCGCGGCAAGTCCGCATCCACGTGCCGCAGAGAGGCGAAAAGCGGTCACTGGTAGACCTGGTCTGCCAGAACGCAAAACAGGCCTACGACCAGCGCTTCCGCGTGATGAAGCCTGCAGCGAAAGTCATCCAGGAAACGTTGCAGGATGTACTTATGTTGCCTGATCTGCCGCGGCGCATCGAGTGCTTCGATATTTCTCACATACAAGGCGCCGAAACGGTCGCCTCGAAGGTGGTGTGGGAAGACGGCAAGATGAAGAAGTCGGATTACCGCAAGTTCATCATCAAGTCGGTCATCGGTGTGGATGATTTTGCTTCCATGCGCGAGGTAGTTACCCGTCGCTATTCGCGATTGCAAGCCGAAAACAAACCGCTGCCCAGCCTGATCCTGATCGATGGCGGAATCGGCCAGCTACACGCGGCTGCGCAGGCGCTGGAGTCAATTGGGATTACCAATCAGCCCTTGGCGTCGATAGCGAAGAAGGAAGAGATCATCTACATATATGGCCAGGAGAACGATCCCGTCATGCTCGATCGACACTCACCTGTGCTGCACCTGGTGCAGGTTGTACGCGATGAGGCTCACAGATTCGCGGTGACGTTTCATCGCAAGCGCCGGGAAATTCGCGATCGTAAAACCGAGTTGCTGGAAATCCCCGGAGTCGGCGCCTTAACTACCCGTCGGTTGCTGCAACACTTCGGCAGCCTGGAGGCGGTGAGACAAGCCGATGCCGCCGCCTTGGCCGCGGTAGTGAATCATTCTCAGGCTGAGGCGATTCTGCGGCACTTCCATCCCCAGCCTCTATCGCCATCCGCGGTTGAAGATTCGTAGCATATTCTCCGGCAAACACGGGATTTAAGCTTCCCTTGACCCGCCGAGAACGTCAAACTTGGTAGACTAGTATTCGTTGCGCCGTTATGGTGATCTGCCTCAAATTCGACCGTTCGCCAACCCATAAGTGTGTCGCGCTGGCGCTCGGACTGTTGATGGCCGCCATCGGCTTCGTACAGGCCGTTCACGTACACGACGCCCTAGGGCGACAAAGTTCGCCAGCCTCACACTGCTCGTTCTGCGTTGTCGCGCACAACGCTGCTGTAATTACTCCGCTCAGCTCGCCTCCGGTGCCTGTGGTAAAGGCTTCGCTGCAAGACCTTTCCCAACCGCAGCTCACGTCTCGTCTGCTGATTGGCGCTTCGTTCATTCGCCCGCCTCCGCAAAGCCTCTAAATTTCGCTGCACTCCCTTTGAAACTTCAGCCCCATTTGAGTGTTGGGCTGATGGTCCATTTAGGAACCGGAAAGCCGCCTTCGCCCTAAACAGGAACGCCGCGGGCTATGGCTACAGCAGTTGGAGGTTTGGATGTACGGATGTGAAATCGCGGGAGAAGCCGCGGAGTTGAGAACTCAGGAAGCTTCGCCGGACGCTCGCCGCGCTGTTTGGTACGCTTTCATAAATTTTGCACTGACCATCGTGCTGGGTGGGAGTCTCTTCGCCGCCGGCGCTGGAAGCGCTGCCACCGTC
>Ga0182038_10000358_pt1 | contig 22526 bp, 23 predicted proteins | sample sta12Can44000108_FD_125976 | JGI IMG/M metagenome (GOLD analysis project Ga0182038, IMG submission 125976) | Lab enrichment of tropical soil microbial communities from Luquillo Experimental Forest, Puerto Rico - statanox.12C.anox.44.000.108 | ecosystem: Environmental > Terrestrial > Soil >...
AGGCCGCCACGCGATGTTCCACGCGGCGGTCCAGCTCTTCGTGTACGCGCCAGGGTCGTCGATCGTGACTTCATAGTGCAGCGTGCTCTTGTCACGCCGGGTCAGCTTCTCGACGACGTGGAGCAGGTCGGTGTGTGGATGCCCCGAGTAATCGATCCAGGTCGCCTCGTTGAACCCCACCACATCGATCACGAGCGTGTCGCCCTCCCAGTGGCCGACCGAATGCCCCAGATACGTCGGGTTCAGCGCGTCACCGGCGGGATGGGGCCGGCCATCCATATAAATCTCGCGCCAGATGTGGGTCGCCCCCTCGAACGTCATCACGATACGCTTCTGCTCGGGGAGCTGGATGATCTCCATCGGGTACGGTGTCGCCATCATGCGCGGGCCGCCGGGCGGCAGGCAGTAGCCTTCCGGGTCGTACTTCGATTCGTTCCGCACGTTGTAATCGTAGACTGCCGCCGACCAGGGCATGAACGGCACCAGCGGTTCGAGCCGCGACCCGTCGTGCTTGGGATCATGACCGACGAGGCCGACCGATCCGCCGACTGAAGGCAAATCGCTCCCCCCCTCTGTCTTGTCGATGCGCAAGCCCATGTTCCTGATCCAGGGCACCCCCCAGACTCCCTGCTCGCCGGGAGCGCGTCCGAGGTTCGGCGTCCCGTCGGCAAGACGCGGCGTCGGAGCCGGGGCCGGCGGCGCGCCACGCTGCGCGACGACCGGGGCTACCGGCAGGATCGCCGCCGCGAGCATGAGTCCGAAGAGCCGGACCGTCATGCATCCTTTCACGTCAGGCCTCCTTCCAGACCTTACGGGCCGTATCCACGACCAACTCCAATTTGCGCCACTGGTCTTCTTCGCTCAGGAGGTTGCCTTCCATGGTGGAGGCGAAGCCGCATTGCGGGCTGACGGCGAGGTTCTCGATCGGCACGAAGCGGCTGGCCTCCTCGATGCGGCGGATCAGCAGGTCCTGCGACTCGAGCTTCGGGACCTTGCTGCTCACGAGGCCGAGCACGACGGCCTTGGAACGAGGCACGAAGCGCAGCGCCTCGAACGTCCCCGCCCGCTCGGACTCGTACTCCAGCAGGAACAGGTCGACGTTGAGCTGCGTGAAGATCCGTTCCGCGATCGGATCGTAGCCGCCTTCGGCGTACCACTGGCTCCGGTTGTTGCCGCGACACAGGTGCATCGCGAGAGTCACGCCGTCGCGCTTCACGCCCTCAAGACAGGCGTTGTCGACGCGAATCGCTTCGTCGAGGGCGGCCTCCGGGTCGACGCCCATCTCGTCGTGGACGAACTGCCGCCACTTCGGATCGATGTAGTAGCTGTACCGCGGCGCGTCGATCTGGATGTACTTGATCCCCTCCTGGACGAGCGCCCGGATCTCCGCCCTCATGATCGGCACGATGTCCCACAGGAACTCGGAATAGGTCGGATACGCGCGCTCACTCACGCCTTTCTTGTACGCGATGGCGGGAAACTGGTTCGCCGTCGGCAGCGTGATCTTGATGTCACCAGGGGCGTGTTCTTTGAGGAAATCCACTTCATGCTTCGTCAGCCGCTTGGTCTGCCGAAGCTTGGCCACCACGGCGCCGCCCGGCGCGCCAACGCCCTTTGCGGCGCTCACGCCTACGGGGGCTCCCTTCCAGGTGCGGGCGAGCTCGTGCTGGGGATCCAGGCCCTCGACCGAATCGTAAAAGTCGCTCATGAAGCCCGTGCGGCGCAGCTCGCCGTCGGTGAAGATCCGGAAGCCGGCGTCCTTCTGGCGCTTCAGGACGCCAAGAATGTACCGGTCTTCCATGGCCGTGAGCCGCTGGCGCGTGACGTTCGGATCTGTGCGGGCCTCCAGCAGATCTGACGGTCGCAGGAGGCTGCCGACGTGGTCTGCCCTGTATGGGGACGCCATGTGTCAGTGTTCCTTCCCTTCGGTTAATGGGTCCTTCCCGACGCGACGGGCGGCTTCGCCTGGTGAGACATCGAGAAGATCACGTGGAGCGACATCAGCGCCTGGAGCGGATGCGCGCCTGCCTCGACCAGGGGGCCGACGTGGTCGCTGACCAGCCCGCCCTTGCCGACGCTGATCAGCTCCTCGGCGGCGCGGCGCTGCTGCGCGTTCAGCTCGTACTCGGCGGCCACTCCGTCGAGGTTCTCGATCACGCGCTCGCGAAGCTCCGCGCTGTGGCGGACCTCGAACAGGAGACGGTTGAGACCGTAGGCCTCAGCCGGCGGGTGCTTGTAGAACTGGAAGCCCTGGTTCTTGAACGTGAACCCGCCATACATTGGTCCGTGGTCCGCGGTACTTGGGGCTTGGGCCGCGCGCTCGGGCAGAAACCGCATCATCGCGAGCCCGTGGTGCCAGGTCGGGATGTAGTCAATGAGCGTGCCGGGCTGCCGCCCGATCGCGCCGAACATCATGGCCCAGGTGAGCAGTTCCGTGTTGCCCACCTCGTCGAGCTGTGTCCCGGTCATGTTCAGCAAGGCGTCCGTGTTGCCCGCCTCGAACTGCGCGAGGAGCCAGCGATCGAAGTCGAACTCCGGCGAGAGGTACTTCTTCGTTCCGGGGAAATGCGACATGCCGCCGCTCGCAATCAGCGCGACCCGCTCCTTGCGCCCTTTGATGATTTCGCCGATGGCCCTGCCGAGTGCGGCGCACCGCCTCGGCGTCGGCAGGGGGGGAACGTAGACATTGGTGAAGAACGGGATGACGGGGATGTTCCGCCCGCCGATCACGTGCTCGAACGGCACGGCAAAGGCATGGCCGAGCTCGGCGTCTTCGGAATACGCAATGTCGAAGGCGTGCTCGACCACCAGCCTGTTCAGCAAGTCCTCAGCCATCTCGCGATGGACCGGCAGGTCGTATTCGCGGCCGGCAAACTTCGCAATCGCGCGGCTGCCGGCGATGATCGCAAACGTCGGAATGCAGGTAACCGAAAAGGTCTCGACATGATCGCTGCCGAGAAACACGATGACGTCCGGCTTCGTCTCGTCGAGCACCTGCCCCAGCTCTGCCATGCCCCGACCGGCCGCGTCGAGCTCGTCCGGCTTCTCGTCCGGGGGACGCGTGAACATGTAAGGCGTGTGGCACGTGCCGACCGCCGCGACGATCTCACCCATAACGTTCTCCTTCTCGACCTCTCCCTACGGTTTCACGCGATCGCCTTCCCAATCCGCGGGTAGACCCGTCGAGCGTTGTTCTCGAAGATCTTGCGCCGGTCGGCGTCCCCAATCGACGTCAGGGCGTCGATGTAGCGCTTGGTGTCGTCGAAGTAGTGCCCCGTCTCGGGATCGATGCCGCGCACGGCGCCGACCATCTCCGATCCGAAGAGAATGTTATCAGCTGGCACGACCTTCACGAGGAGCTCGATGCCCGGCCGGTGGTAGACGCACGTGTCGAAGAACACGTTGTTCCGAATCAGCTCGCCGAGCGGCGGCCGCTTCATGTCCTGCGCCAGGCCGCGGTACCTTCCCCAGTGGTATGGCACGGCGCCGCCGCCGTGCGGAATGACGAAGCGGAGCGTTGGAAAGCTCTTGAACAGATCGGCCGTCAGGAACTGCATGAACGCGGTCGTGTCCGCGTTGATGTAGTGTGCGCCGGTCGTATGAAAGTTCGGGTTGCAGGACGAGCTGACGTGGACCATGGCGGGCACGTCGAGCTCGACCATTTTTTCATAGAGGGGGTACCACCAGCGATCGGTGAGCGGGGGGGCCGTCCAGTGACCGCCGGACGGGTCGGGATTCAGGTTGCACCCGATGAACCCGAACCCGTTCACGCAGCGCTCGAGCTCGTCGACACAGTTCTCCAGCGGCGCGCCCGGCGACTGGGGCAGCTGGCACACCCCCACGAAGTTCTTGGGATAGAGCGCGCACACGCGCGCGATCAGGTCGTTGCAGTGTTGCGACCAGTACAGGCTCGTCGTCGCATCGCCGATCTGGTGCCCCATCGCCGACGCGCGGGGCGAAAAGATCGTGATGTCGGTGCCGCGGTCTCGCTGCAGCTTCAGCTGGGCGTTCTCGAGGCTCTCGCGGATCTCGTCGTCGGAGATCGCGACGACACCCTTCGACTGCGGGCGAGACGGATCTTTCAGGCCCGCGATCTGGGCGTCGCGATAGGCCTGGAGCGCTTTCGGCGCGGTGGTATAGTGCCCGTGGCAGTCGATGATCACTGGAGCGTGGCCTTTTCGATCCGGTCGAGGAGCGCCATGGTCGGCAGGCAGCTCTGCGCGCTCGACTCCGGCTCACGCCCCTCGCGGATGGCGCTCGTGAACTCTACGTCCTGGCGGTCGAATGCGGGCGTGGCGTCGAGCGCCACTTCCTTGCCTTCGCTGTCGGTCATCCCGTCGCGATAGACCCTGTAGGTCTCTTCCTCGCCGATGTACCGGTAAAAGCCGCCGAACGGGCCTTTGTTGTTGAACGACATCGCCATCGAGAAAAGCGTTCCCTTTTTCGATTTCATGCCGACCGTCATGTCCATGGGAATGCCCAGGACCGCATGATTCGGCCCCTTCTGCCCCCACACGGTGAAGCTCGAGTCTTTGTGGGTCGACCCGCCGAGGATCCACTGCGCGAGGTCGACCGAGTGGCAGCCGTGGTGCCATAACAGGTTGTCGACCCACGATCGCGGCTGCCCGTGCATGTTGGTGTTCTCGCGACGGAAGAAGTAGGTTTCGACGACCATGTGGTGCAGGTGGAACGTGCCCTCCTGAACGCGCCGGCGAATCTCTCGATGGGGCGACGAGAAGCGCCGCGTGTGCGTGACCATGCAAATCTTCCCCGACTGCTTCACCGCCTGCACCATGCGCTCGGCGTCCGGCAGGTTGAGGCTCATCGGGATCTCGACCTGGACATGCTTGCCCTTGCCGAGCGCCATCACCGTCTGGTCGGCGTGCATGCGGCTCGGCGTTGTCAGGATGACGGCATCGACGCCGGGGCGGTCGAGTGATTCTTCAAGGCTCGTCGAAAAATACGGGACGCCCCACTCCCGGGCGAAGGCCTTGCCGCCCTCTTCGGTACGGCTGTTCACGGACACGACCTGGACGCCGGCGATTTTCGCCAGCGCCTTCATGTGGATGGCCCCCATGGCGCCCGTTCCTGCCAGGCAGATTTTCATCGCGCGACTCTCGAGCGGTCGGGAAGACGCATGGCCCGAGACATGATACTGCAATGTCAGTTGGATTCGCTCGGAGCTCAGGCGTCCAGAAGCCGCGTCGGGTTGGTCACCGCCATCGTGTGGATCTCATCGACGGTGAAGCCGGCGTCGAGGAGCCGCTGCGCGAACATCCCGAAGCCGTCCGAGACAGGCGGATTGATCGCCTGACCCAGGTCGGTGGAGATCACTGCGCGGGACACGCCTGCCTTCCGGATGTTGGCGAACGCGGCTCCCCACGTCGCCTTTCCGGTGTAGGTCGTCGTGAAACAGTGCTCGATGATCGCTCCGAGATCCGAGAGCTCCCTCTGCTCATCGCCGGTGAGGTTCTGCGAGGGGAACTCGGCATGGGTGACGACGACCTTCGCAAGGCCCATCTCCTTCGCCGCGCGCACGAGCGCGAAGATTTCCGTCCGCCCGAGATGTCCCGTCGCGAGAATCATGTCGTGCTTCCGAATCCGCTCGAGGCATCGCCTCGCGGCCTCGACGAGGCGGCCCGATTCGTCAACCACCGACAGCGGCGGCGGCGATATCCCTTCGGCCGCCAGCTCGCGCTGAATCTTCGCCCAGAACGGAAGCTTCGCGCTGCCGCCGTCGAGCCGCCCGGCCGTCTCGTTCTGCGCGTCGACCGTCGGCATCCACACGATCTTGCAGCCCGTGCGGCCCGCGAGCTCGACCGCCACGGGATTCAAGCCGCCTACGCTGTGGTTCAGCGTCAGCGCGCCGAACACCCGGCTGCCCGCGACCGCCTTGCTGACGACCTGCGCGCGCTCGCCGGTCTGGATGTAGTGCGATTTCAGCACGAACCCCTTCATCCCGTGCGCGAGGAACTCCCTGGCGCAATCGATATCGTCGATGCGCCGCGCTATCACGTCCGGCGACACGTGAACCTGCAAATCGTAGGCGCCCTCCAACGCTTTCCACGCGCGATCGGACACTTGAATAGCGGCGGCGATGGACGTCTCGGACATGCGGCGTATTCTCCCTTATGGGCGCTCGGGGCCTCAAGTCGCGTGCGCTCGCCAGCGTCAAAGCGATCGCCATACGCGCGCGCCCTCGGCACGGAACGGCCCTTCGTATACGGTTCCCCCTCCACAGCGCTCCAACACGGCACGAGCGTGATCCGCCAACCGGACACCTTCGTCTTCGCCGTCCACGATGCCGTAGACGGAGGGTCCCCACGAGCTCTGTCCCACGCCCGAGGCGCCACATTCCCCCATCCGGCGCACGAGCTCCGCGCTTGGCCCGGGCGCAAACACCCCGCCCTGCACAGGAGCGAACCAGCGGCCGGTCATCGCCTGAATCGCCGTCAGCGCGCGGCCGAACGCCCCGAGATCGGCGTCCGCAAGCGCGGGCAGAAGCGCCATCAGGACGAGATGGGCGATCTGCTCGACCTCACCATCAGGCGGCGGTGGGAGCCTGGCGAACGCCGCAGCCTCCTCAGCGCCGCTCATGGCGGGCGCATGCCGAGGCACCGCCACGACGGAGCGCCACGTCGGTGGAAACGGGAGCCGCGCAATCAGCGGACCGACGCCGGCCACCCGCCGGCCGCCCTCGCTGTCCTGGAGGGGGGCGCGTCTGCTGACGACGCGCCGGCCGCCCTCGACAACGAGGCCGCCACCCGCAAACGTCCATGTGCCGACAGCCGAACGCTGCGCGCGCCCCACGGCAAGCGCCAAGTCGGCCGCGCTCGCCTCCACGCCGTACAACTCGGCGAGCGCCTTGGCGACCGCGAGCGCGAGCTGCGTCCCTGACCCGAGCCCGGCGTGCGCCGGGAGCGCCCGATGGACCGTGATGTGCGCGCCGATGCCGGCGGCATTGTCGACGTCGCTGCCAGGGGCGCCAAGGGCGTAATGCGCGAGGAAGGCGCGGGCGAAGCCGGCCGCGCGTTCCGCGTCTGCTCCGTCGACGGCAAGCGTCGGCGCCCGGCAGGCGGAGACGAGGAGAGTGGGGGGAGAGGCCGCCGCCCCGATGCCGCCGAACCAGCGGCCCCGCGCGCCGCGCAAATCGAGCACGCCGAAGTGGAGGCGCGCCGCCGCTTCGACGAAGACGGTGCCGGACCCGCTCACGGCGCCGCCGGCTCCCGCCGCGACCGGATGTAGCCCGCAAGAATCGCCATCGCCTCGAATTCGCGTGGACCGGCCGTCTTGTCGACGATCGTCTGCAGCCGCGTCAGCTCGCTTTCGACGAACTCGTGAGAGAGGAGGTGCAAACGCGTGGCGTAGATGGCGATCTCGAGCACGGCGTGGCACGCGCGGTTGAAACCCACGAACTCGCGGCGCGCGCCGCGGTGCACGACCGAGGTTTCGATCCGTGACCGCGGCGGCGCACTGTCGATCGATCGCACCTCCACCTCCCGCCACGTGCAGCAGTCGGCGAGGACGACACCGCGCACCGCCACGGCCGGCACGGTCGGATACACGGGGTTTGAGATCGCGGCGCGCGCGAACACACGCACATCGTCGGTCAGGTTGACCACGGCGGCGCTCGTCGCCGCCACGTTGCGATACGTCGCGGTGTCCAGAAACGGCTTGAGGACGATCGCGTCCTCGGCCCATTCGACACCCATCGGCGCAATATTGATCGCGCCGTCAGCCCCGAGGCTGGTGACGATGGATTCAACGATCACGACCGAGACCCAGGATCACGAATCATCGCGCGGGGGTTTTGGGCTTCGATCGCTGTGTGAGCCTCACGTGGTCGGTGACCGCGTCATCGGCCGGAGTCAGATACCCCCACGACAGCGCCCCCTCCTGTCGATACGTCTTGCCGAGCGTCACGGCGAGACCCGCGCGCGCGAGCTCGCGACCCAGGTAGAACGCGTGCATCGGCTCGGTGACTTCGAGCTCGGCGAACAGGTCCGCGAGGCGTCCGGGATCGGTGCAGCGAACGAACCGCTCGTTGTTCAGGACCGTAATCCCCTCGCGATCCGCGAAGATACGGAAGTTCGGGTCGGTGATTCGCACTTGGAGCGCGCGCAAGTCCTGCTCGCTGAACGCCAGCACCGCCGGGTCTTTCACCGTGACGAGCCGGTCGTCGACGCCCTTGGGGATCGTGTGCCCCGTGACGGCGTAGTGCATCAGGCGTCGCGCCACGTCGACCTCGCGTACCGCCCCGCGAGCCCACGGGATCACTTCCGTCGTCAGCACGGCCCGCACGCCCAGCTCCTGGCAGATGGCGATCAGGAGCGCGTTGACGCCGGTCGAGTCGGCCGCCGTCAGCTCCGTGAGGTTGCCGATTCCCATCAGCATCGGCGTGCACGGATAGCGGCGGCGCACCTCGGCGTATCGCTCGAGCGACGCCATGAAGCCGAAGCCGATCGGCTCGAGAATCGGATCGATCAGGTAGCCGACGCCCCACTCCTCCAACTTCTCGAGGATCGGATCCAGCGTGTCGAGCCCGCCGCCGAGCTCGGGGACGGCGACGACGCGCGCGCGCGTCCCGGCGAGATCCCTCGCGACGTCAAGGTTCGAGCCGTTCACGCTCAGCACCAGCTCCGCACCGGCCGCGACCGCCGTCCGAATCTCGTCCGCGTCGAACGTGTCGACGCTCACGCGGACCCCCGCACCGACCAGGCCACGAACGACGTCGCCGAGCGCCGGGAAGGCCACGCCAGGCGTGCAGCCGATATCGATCACGTCGGCGCCGGACGCGAGGAAGTAGTGCGCGGCGTCGCGGACGGCGTCGAGCGACAGCCGGGGAACGTTGTTGATCTCGGCGACGATCTCGATGTCCCACGCGCCGTAATCGCGCCTCGTCGCGGCGCTCCCGAAGTAGTGCGGGATCTCGCGGAGATCCTTCGGGCCTTTCTCGACCGACACGCCCACCTTTTCGGCGATGACTTGGGGATCGCCCTCGCACAGCCCGGGGATCAGCACGAGATCGGTCCCTTCGGGTACCGTCAACGCGCGCGCAATCCAGTCGGTCGTCATCAATGCTGCGACGGTGATACCCATCGCCGTGACGTCGTACGCGAAGTCGGGCGCCATCTCGGCGAGGACGCGTTGGAGCGCCGGTTCGGCGAGACGGCCCGTGACGAACTGCACGCGGCGCCAGTCGGCGGAAGCAGGGGCCTGGTCCCCGTTCCGCCGCGGACGACCGACCTGGTCGGTCAACGCGGATCGCCGCTCCGCACGAACTTGTCCGGCGTGCCGGTGAGGGCGCCGCCTGCGGGCGGGCGCCACAACGCGATCTCTTCGATCCGGCGGGCGAGCGCGAAGTCCTTGTCGGTGATTCCGCCGGCGCTGTGCGTCGACAGCTTCACCGTCACGCGCCCCCACGTGACCGCCAGGTCCGGATGGTGGTAGGCCGCCTCCGCGCAGAAGCCGATGGCGCCGACCAGCATAAGGGTCGTCGGCCAGCCGTCGGTCTTGTAGACGCGACGGATCCAGCCGTCCTCGAAGTACCAACCCGGAAGCTCTTGCAGGCGCTTGGCAATGTCGGACTCGGAATAGGTCGGTTCCTTCTCTGGCATGGGGGACCTCACATGACGTGTACATCACATTACGGCGCCGCCGCCGACCAGGATCGTCTGCCCGGTCAGGAAGGCAGCGGCCGGCGATGCGAGAAAGACCGCCGCTCCGGCCACATCGTCAGGCGTGCCCCAGCGTTGGAGCGGCGTCGACTCGACAACCGTGCGGCGCCACCGCGCTTCCGCGGCAGCGCCGAAGGCAGTCTCGATGAAGCCGGGCGCGATGATGTTCACCCGCACCCGCGGCGCCACCGATCGCGCGAGCGATTTGCTGAACGCCAGGACGCCACCCTTCACGGCCGAGTACAGCTGGGGATTCAGCCCAGCCATGCCGATGAGCGCGTGATCCCAGCTCATGTTGATGATGACGCCGCCTTCCTCTTGCGCGGCTAACATCTCTGCCGCCTCCCACGAAGCGAGCATCGTTCCGCGCAAATCGACGCCAAGGAGCAGATCGAGCTTTTCGATGCGCGAAAGCGAGGCGCCGTCTCCTGTCAGGATGTCGGCCCCGGCGTTGTTGATCCAGACGTCGAGCCGTCCCAGGGCGCGTTGGGACGCCGACCTGAGCTCGCTGACCGATCGGGCGTCGGCGAGATCCAGATGAATCGCAGCCGCCCGGCGACCCAGCGCGCGGATCGCCTGCGTCACGTCATCGGCGCCGGCCGCGTTCGCCCGATAGGTGGTCACGACGTCGGCTCCCGCACGCGCGGCGGCCAGCGCGATCGCCCGGCCGATGCCGCTCGACCCGCCGGTCACGAGCACGGCGCGACCCGTGAGCGGCAGATCGATCATGAATCCAGATGATACAGTAGCCGCCATGGAGCTGCTGGTCAGCGTCACCAACGCAACCGAAGCCTTGGCCGCTGTTCGGGGCGGGGCCGATATCATCGATGCGAAGGACGCCCAAGACCCGCAAGCCGGCGCGCTCGGCGCCGTGTCGCCAAGCGTGCTGCGCGAGATCTGCGCGGCAGTCGGCACCAGACGGCCGGTCACGGCCGCCATCGGCGACGCGGCCGACGAAGGCGCGATTGAGCGCATGGCGTTCGCGTACGCCGCGGGAGGGGCGGCCCTCGTGAAGGTTGGCTTCGCGGGAATCGGCAGCGACGCGCGCGTCGCCCGGCTCTCGGCTGCCGCCTGGCACGGCGTAGCAGTCGGCGGCAACGGCAAGAGCGGGCTCGTCATGGTCGGGTACGCCGACGCCCACCGGGCAGCGAGCGTCGAACCCGCAGCGGTCGTGGAGATCGCGGCTCGCACCGGCGCACGTGGCGTGATGCTCGACACGGCCGACAAGAACGGTCCGGGTCTTCGGACACTCATCGAGCTCGGCGCCCTCACGGCATGGGTGGCCCGCGCACACGACTATGGCCTCATCGTCGCGCTTGCCGGGAAGCTGACGGCGGACGACCTGCCGTTCGTGCGCGACGCGGGCGCGGACATCGCCGGTGTGCGAGGGGCGGCGTGCGATAGGGGCCGCGCGGGGTGTGTGTCGGCCGCCCGCGTCAGGGCGTTGTGCGCCGCGTGTGTTCCACCGTTGGCAGCAGCGCCGTCCGTAAGGCGTCGAGCCGATCGGCCGGAACGATTGTCGCCCTGACCTTTGCCGGCAGCGCGCGCGCGAAATACGGATCGACCACGGCCCTTGCGGCGCTTGCCTCGTGGACGCCGCGTGGTTTCACGAGGACGAGCCGGTGCGCTCCCAGGGAGCCGGCCACCCAGGCGGCGATGCTGTCACTCGTCACGTCCCACGAGTGCGGCAGCGGATCGGTCTCGCGCAGCCAGCGCGACGGGGCGAGCACGGGAACCCGATCGGCGCTGATCGCTGTGGAGATCTCGCTCGGTTCCTGGACGAATCGAGCCCCGGCCAACCGCTCAGCGATGAGATGCGCGCACTGATCCATGGCGAGCACCGCCATCCAGTGCGCGGTCGTATCGGAAAGGCCAAGCCGCCGGTCCATCGCGCGGACCGCATCGGCGAACGGTCCCCCGCCGGGCACGATGAGCAGTTTCTGCGATCGCGCGGCTCCGGCAACGGCCGACAACGCCGCATCGAGCGCTTCGATATCTTCGAGGACGCCGCCGCCGATCTTCACGACCGCGTCGACGACCGCGGCTGTCACTCGCAACTCTGTCATTGCAGTATACTGCGGTCCGCTTACCCGAAGCCGGAGGACTGGATGACGTCTTTCACACGGTCGTGGGCGTTCGCCGCCTTACTGTGCCTCTCGTCCGTAGGACTCGCCACGGGCCTGCTGCAGGCGCAGCGGAACACCCAGAACGCGGCCGCTGCCGATTACATCACAGGCGTCGTGCAGGGCGGGCAGGGTCCGGAAGCCGGCGTGTGGGTCATCGCGGAGACGAAAGATCTGCCGACCAATTTCATCAAGATCGTCGTCACCGACGAGCAGGGGCGCTTCATGTTGCCCGAGCTTCCCGCCGCGAGCTACCGCGTCTGGGTTCGAGGATATGGCCTCGTCGACTCGACGCCAATCCAGTTGAAACCCGGGACGAGCGCGATCACCCTGCGGGCCGCGGCCGCGAAGAGTCCCCAGGAAGCGGCAAGAGTCTATCCCGGCAACTACCGGTTGTCGCTCCTCGAGCCACCGGGCAGGGGCGAGTTTCCCGGCACGGGCCCGCAGGGCAACGGGCTCGGGCCGAACATGTCGTCCCAGAATCAGTGGATCAACTCGTTGAAGTCGGACTGCAACTTCTGCCACCAGCTCGGCAACCAGCTCACACGCACGGTCGACGATGTGCTCGCGGCGAAGCCGGAGCTCAAAACGCACGCCGAAGCATGGGAGTGGCGTCTGGGGACGGGCGTACGCGGGACGTCGATGTATTCGGTCCTGATGAACCAGGGCAAGGAACGATCGCTCAAAGCCTATGCCGATTGGACCGAGCGCATCGCGAAAGGCGAAGTGCCGGCGCCGCCTCCGCGACCCAAAGGCATCGAGCGCAATGTCGTCGTGACGCTCTGGGACGTTGGTGACGACCATTCGTTCATGCACGACGAGATCGCGACCGACAGGAACCATCCAACCGTGAACGCCGGCGGCCCTATCTACGCGGTTTCGGCGGGCCATGGCCAGCTCGTCATCCTGAACCCGAGGGAAAACAGCACCCACGCGCTGGATATTCCGACGCGGGATGCCAGGGAACACGTCCCGTCTCGCTTCCCGGCGCCCAATCGCCCGTCGCTGCACTGGGGCAACGAGCACCTCTGGGGCAATCCGCCCTACGATCCCGCCGATCCCCACAACCCGATGATCGACAGCAAGGGTCGTGTGTGGATGACCTCGAAGATCCGCGCCAATCAGGATCCATCATGGTGCAGCGATCCGGCAAACAAGTTCGCCGACTGGTTCCCCCTTCGTGCGAGCGGGCGGCAGGCGTCGTTCTACGATCCCAAGACCGGCAAGTTCACGCTCATCGATACCTGTTTCGCGACGCATCACCTGCAGTTCGACAACGACCCGGACGAGACGTTGTACTTCAACGAGCTGACGGGCCCCGTCTTCGGATGGATCGACACGAAGGTGTTCGACGAGACGCAGGACGAGCAGAAAGCCGCGGGTTGGTGCGGCCAGGTACTCGACACCAACGGCGACGGCAAAATCACCAAGCCATGGAACATGCCAGCGGGTCGCGGCCGCGATTCCGCGCTGTATCAAGGCGACACCGCCACGGGCGGAACCGCCGCGCCGTCCGGGGGCGGGGCGCGCGGACGCGGCCCGGCGCCTGCCTTCGATCCCAAGTTGGATACGCTGGTCAGCTACAGCATGTACTCCGTGATCCCGAGCCCGGTCGACGACACCGTGTGGGGAGTCTCCGAGCGCTACCCGGGCTTTCTCATCCGCCTGCAGCGCGGCGACAACCCGCCCTCGTCTTGCAAGACCCAAATCTTCAAGGTGCCTGAACCGGGCTTCGACCCGCGCGGCGTCGACGTCGACAGCCACGGCGTGGTCTGGACGGCGCTGGCGGCGAGCAGTCACCTCGCCAGCTTCGACGTGCGCAAATGTACCGATCTGAACGGCCCGGCCAAGACCGACGGCAGCCAGTGCCGGGAAGGGTGGACGTTGTATCAGACGACCGGTCCGAAGCTGAAGGGCACCGACATCCCTGCCGATTTCCACTATTACAACTGGGTGGATCGGCACAACATCGCCGGATTCGGGACGGACACGCCCTTGGCGAACGGCTCGAACTCGGACGCGCTGCTGGTGCTGAATCCTCAGACGAGAGAGTGGACGACGCTCCGCGTGCCGTATCCGCTCGGATTCTACTCACGCGGCATGGACGGCCGCATCGACGATTCGAATGCCGGGTGGAAAGGCCGCGCTTTGTACGCGAACTACGGTACGCATTTCGTCTGGCACATCGAAGGCGGAAAAGGTGCCAAGGGGAAAATCGCGAAATTCCAGATCCGGCCGAACCCGCTGGCTCGCTAGTGCGCGTGATCGGCGTGATCGACCTGATCGGCGGGCGCGCCGTTCACGCCCGCGGCGGGCGGCGCGAGACGTACCAGCCGGTGAGATGCGTCGCGGAACGAGCGATCGAGCCGGGGGACGCGGTCGCCCTCGCTCGGGCATACGTCGAGCAGCTGGGTGTCACCGAGCTCTACGTGGCCGACCTCGACGCACTCACAGGCCGCCCGTCTCAGGATGAGCTCGTCGCGGCCGTCGCGGCGTTTGGCACGTTGCGCCGCGTACCTCTGCTGGTTGACGCCGGCGTCACATCGATTGACGGCGCGCGCCACGCGATCGCGCTGGGCGCGGATCGTGTCGTGGTCGCACTCGAAACGCTGCCCGGATACAGCGCGCTCCGTGACGTCTGCGCCGCCGTCGGTGGCGGCCGCGTCGCCTTCAGCCTCGACCTACGCAATAGCCGGCCGGTCGTCGCGAGCGGGAGCGCGATTCCGGCCGACGAGCCGGCCGACGTCGTCGCGTCCCACGCGAAGGAGGCTGGTGCCGGGACAATCATCGTCATCGATCTGGCGCGCGTCGGAACAGGCACCGGCCTCGACCTGGAGCTCCTCGCACGAGTCCGTGACGCCACACCCGGACTGACGCTCTTGGCCGGGGGCGGCGTCAGCAGCTTTGACGACCTCGCGCGGTTCGGTGACGCCGGTTGCGAGGGCGCGCTGGTGGCGACCGCGCTGCACGACGGCCGAATCGGCGCCAGCGAGATCGCCGCAGCGGGCTGTCATCGCAGCTTCTCGCGATAAACGGCCCACTGGCCGAAGTTCTCCTCGACTTCCATCTCGATCGCGGTCAGGCCGCGCGCGCCCATTTTCTCGAGCTCGGCCCGAAGGCGCGTCGCCAAGAGCTCCGCCAGCATCTCGACAGTGGTGTTCGGCACCGGCAGAAGAGAGCAATCGGCGCGCGGAAACTGATAGCGCGGTTTCCCCTCGTAGGCCACCTTCACGGCATCGCCATCCTCGGTCACCTGGATTTTCGGGTTCTCGAGCGGAAGCAGGACCTTGTGGTCGATCTGGTCGCACAGCTCGCGCATGAGGCGTTTCAAGACCACGAAGTCGAAGACGAACCACGTTTCCTGGTCGAGTTGCCCCTCGACCGTCACCCGCGCGCGATAGTTGTGGCCGTGCAGCCCTTCGCACCGATGTCCGGCGAAGGTGATGAAATGCGCCGAGGCGAACACGAGATAGTCCTTGGCGACCGAGACGCTGAATTCACCGCGATGCTGCATCGCGTCCTCCCGCGACTCCCCCCGACTCCGCGTCCTGCGCGCGGCCCTGCCCCTCCAGCGCATCAGGGGCGCGCCACCAGCCGCCGCCGAGCAGCACGACGAAAATCGCGGCCGCCGTCAGGTCCGCCGCCGTTCCCGGGTTTGCGAGGTGGCGTGGGTCGCGCAGTCCTTGGTCCATGCGCTGGATGGCTTCGCGTCCCTGGGCGGTGCGGACGCCGCCGGCGGCGAGGGCTGCGCAGGCCTGTCGCGACACCGCGGCCGCCATCGCCGCGCCGCCTCTTCGGGCGATGTGCGTGTCGGCAGCCGCCGCCAGCAGCGTTAGGAAAGCCTCGACGCTGGCGTCGTCCCACGAGAGCCCGTCTCGTCGCGCCCGCCTGAGCGCCGGCACCCCAGTGAGGAACGTCAGCTCGAACGTCGTCCCGTACTCGCGGGCTACCAGGTCCCGCTCTGCGGCGAGACGCATCACGTCCAGAAGCGTGCCGGTCGGCTCCTGGGCGACATCCTGATCGTCGACTGTGCCGAGCCCGCGGGGCGCGGCGAGACGAATCGCCTCGTACACCTCGCGGGCATCCTCAACCGTCGTGGCTTCGAGGACCCGCTGGAGCGTGTCGCGAAAGGTTGACTGGCCGCCGTCGACTATCACGTCGAGGGCGAGGCTGCCCTCGATGAGCGCCGCGCGAGCCAGCGGCGCCAGCAGCAGCACGATTCCCAGGTTGCTGTTTGTCCGCGTCCACCGCGCCGTCGCGTCGATCGCGAGACGCACCGTCGAGCCGAGCGGACGCGTGCCGGCGCCTGCCAGGGGCGCGCCGATCGCTGCCGCGCTGGCGAGGAATTCCTCGTAGCCGAGGTCGGCGAAATTGCGGCCAGGCGAGACGTTCCCGGGCTTCGGGGCGCTCGCCTCGAGCAGGCAGGCGAGCTGCGCCGCGATGGCGACATCTGCGGCCGCCAATCGCCCGGTCGATGCTCGCCCCACGGTGCTCATTTATGTCGCCACCGCCGCCCCGAGCCGCGGCGACCGGACACGATCCGCCACATAGTCCACTATCGTCCCAGCAACGTCCATCCCGGTCGCGCGCTGCAACCCTTGCCATCCGGGGATGCCGTTCACCTCGAGAACGAACACCGTCCCGTCCCTGGACGGCAGCAGGTCGACGCCCGCGTAGTCGGCGCCAATCGCTGCCGCCGCTCGGAGCGCGAGCGATGTCCATTCCGCCGGCAGCTCGAACGGCCTCGCCGTGCCACCGCGCGACACGTTGGTCCGCCAGTCACCGCGCGCAGCCGATCGCTCGATTGCGCCAACGACCCGTCCGCCGACAACGAACGCGCGCACGTCGCGGTTGCCGGAATCGACCACGTGCTGAATGTAGAAGACCGGGCGCGTCCGGTCGAGCGCCTGCAGAACCCGAAACGCGACGTCTGGATCGGCGATGCGCACGATGCCGTGGCCCATGGATCCAAAAATCGGCTTGATGACGATCGCGGGTTCACCTTCGCCCGGGACTCGCCGGTCCAGCATCCTGCGGGCGGCAGCCATCGCGTCCTCGACGCGCTCGCCGACGAAGGTCTCGGGCGTCGGCAGGCCCGCCTCGCGAAGCCGCGCGTCGGCGAAAAACTTGTCGACCGATCGCTCGATCGCGCGCGGGGAGTTGATCACCGGCACACCGTGGTCTTCGATCCAATGCAGCGCGTCCACCCGATAAATGATCTGCTCGAGCGAGCCGGCGGGGATGAACCGCGCGAGCACGGCGTCGGCTTCAAGGAGCGCCGTCTCGTCGCACGACAGCCCGCTCGACCGGGTTGCGCCCGCGCTCATGCGCGCGATGAGCGCCTCGTATGGCAGCACGCAACCGGTGTGCCCTCGCGCGTTCAGCGCGCGACACAGCTCATCGGCGTGCCACCCTCGTTTGCTCAGTATGACGACTTGCATGGCCCGCTAGGGGTACAGCGATCGCCGGAGCACGTCCGGGTCGGTTCTGCCCGCATGGAACGTGCGCCCGCTCGTCACGCTCGTGACCCAGACCTCCGCCGGGCTGAAGAGCATCGGGTCGATTTTATAGAAGTCGTGATCGTAGCGCTTGAAGATGTCGTAGAAAGGCGTCCCGTAGTCGGAGGAGGCGGAGGCAGGCAGACGTTTGACGAGATCGGCGACCTCTCCATCGTCCGCACTCACGACGTACCGCGCCTGTCCTCCGTAGAGAATGCAGTCGTTCGTCCGTCCGATCGCGCGGGCGTCGCTCCGAGCGACCGGCGGCCACGGTGCGGAACCGAAGGCGCTCACGACTCGCAGCAGGTCGAAGCCGATCGTGTCCATCTTGTGGAGGCCCGTTTCGAGCACGCGCGCCGCGATCTGGATACCGGCCGAGAGGCTCGCTGTCGGCGCAATGGCCAAGATGAGCGCGTCGACAGCGACGCCGGCCTTGCCAGCCACCCACTTCGCAACGTCGTCGGTTGGAAGCGTGCGACCCTCCAGCACGAGCACGCCACGACGGGCTTGTTCGGCGTAGCCCAGTTTGCCGAACAGCTCCGTCTCCACGCGCGCCTTCGAGCGCAACGGCCCCGAACCCATCGCAAAGAACCCCGGCGGGTTGATCGCCCATCCCGCGTATTGAGACGCCATGCAGGACCGAGCGGGCTGATCCGTCCACACTTGTACTCCGGGCCAGGCCTCTGCGCCTGGCGTCGGACCACCAATTGTGAGCGACGTGAGGGCGATGTGCCCCAACCCTCCCATGCAGAGCTCGGCCAGCACAACGCCCGCCGCGAGACCGCCGGGCGCCTCGATCCCGGCATCGATCACGCGTGCGCCGCTCGGCAGGTTGTGGACGGCGATACCGAGTTCCGCCGCCCGCGCGATGCATTGTTCGGCGAGCGACCACGCGCGTTCGTTCATGTGAAGATCGATCATCTCCCGAGCACCTCGGCCAGCAGCTGCGCGACGGCGGCCGCCGGCGCCGCACGCGCCGCGTCTCCGCCAAGCTCGCCGGTCAAATCGCACGTGGCGAGATCCGCCGCCTCGGCCGCGGCTCGCCCCAGGAACGCACCGCTGCCGGCGAGCACGGCCACGTGCGGTCGTGCGGTGCTCAGACGTCGCAACACTCCGCGGATGCCGTGGCGGATCTGCCGGGTCTGAGCGCGCGCGATGTGATCGGCGATCGCGGTGATATCGGCTGCACCCAGTGTCTCAAGATCCGCGCACACCACGCGAGCCAACCGCGCGCCGGCTTCGGAACGGCTCCGGCCCCGCCCGTCAGGCGTCTCGCAGGTGTACTCCTCTTCTGTAATCCGGCCGAGCCATCGATACACGTCCGCTGTCACCGCAAAATGCTCGGCAGCGAGGCGACAACGGCCGGCGCCAAGCCGTACCGATCGGAGGATGGCGCTCACCGGCGTGCGCAGACATCCGGTGTAGACGAGCTCACCCAGGCGAAGCCTGGCAAGATCCGTGTAACCGCCGGCCGCGACGCGGCCCGCGACTATCGGCACAATGTCTGTGGTCGTGCTGCCGACGTCGACGAACAGGGCATCCGGGTGCGTACGCGCCACCCACGTTGCGCTCGCCATCCAGTTGGCGGCCGCCACGTCAAGCGGCCGCTCCTGCGCTTCTTCGGCTGAGTGGAACCGACCATCGGCGCCGTAGAACCACGTCGCCGATGCCGGAAACGCTGCCCGGAAGGCGCCGACGACGAAGCCAACGCCCTCGCGTTTGGTGGCAAAGCAATCGGCGAGTTCCGCGGTCATGGTGACGGCCATGGCGGGGGGCTCCCCATCGCGTCGGACGGCTTGCGCGGCGCCGGCGCGGTCCGCCAGCGCCGACAGCACAGACGGCAGGCGGGCGTACTCGCGCCAGAGAGGAAATGGGTGCTCGAGTACCGCCTGCGAGCTCCCTTCGTCGGGGTCAACGCGAGACACCTTGATATTGGCGCCGCCCACATCCCAGCCAAGAATCGGCACGCCTGGCCCGGTCACGCAGCGCCTCGGAGCACGACGACCTGGCCCGACGCCGTGAAGCGAACGCGGCGGCACACGTGTGGCGGGGTCGGCAGGCGACCGGCGCAAGCCGCAAGCGCCAGCGCAGCCACGTTTCCGTCGATCGCCGCGCGGACGCCCAGATAGGCGGTCGTGAGACGAGGATTGACTTCGATCACAACGGCGTCCGACGCGGTGAGCATGACGTCGACGCCGACAACGCCTCGCAGCCCCGGCAGGGCGAGACATGCGTCGACCGCCACCGCCATCGCCTTGGAGGCGAGCGCATGGTTGAACGGTGTTTCCCCGCCGCAATAGGCAAACGTCGGCGACGAGCTCAGGGCCTGCGCATTCACGGTCAAAGCGGTCGCACGGCGGCCGTCGGCGAGGAGCGACACGCTCGCGTCGACGCCTTGGATGTACTCTTGCAGAATCACGCGGCCACCTCGGGTTGCGCGCCGCGCGCGATCGATCGCGGAACGAAGCTCCCGAGCACGGCGGACGAGGCAGACGCCCTGACTGCCCGCTCCACGGATCGGTTTGACGATCATCGGATAACCGATCTCGCATGCAGTACCTTCAGGACTCCCGTAGCAATCGAGCGCGCGCGTGATGGGATGGCGGATTCCCATCGCCGCCAACCGGCGCGGCAGGCGGGCCTTGTCGGAGGCGCGGCGGACAGCGTCAGAGCTCGAGCCGAGAAGCCTCTTGCGCTGGCGCTCGACTCTCGCAGCCAGCCGACCCAGGCAGCCATCGGTTTCGGGCGCGATCACCCAGACCGCGTCGACGCTCCCGATCAACCGGTCGAGCCGCGCCTCGCGCGCGCGGTCGCCCGCAGGCATGGTCACGACCTCGACGCCGGGCGCCAGGCCATGGCCGGGGCCATCCTCGCGCGCGTCCGCGGTCGTGACGATCTGGTGGGACCCCATCGCAGCGAGATCGCCGACCAGGGCGGCTCGCATGGCACCGCCTTCGCGCACGAGCGAGGCGGGCACGTCCCGTCCCGCGAGCCCGCCGCCGCTCGCAAATTCGTAGACGAGAATCCGCACTGCCCTCAGCTCGCGAGGTTCTGCAGGTGAAAGTGATGTTTGCCGAGCTTGCCACCGTAGTTTCCGGCCGCGATCTCGACGACCCCCGGGCGGCAGGCCGCGTCGATTCCCGCTCGAAGGGCCGCTTCGATCGCCTCACGGTCCAGGCCGTCCACGACGATCTCAAGCACCGCGTTCACGTCGCGGGGCAGGGCGCTCGTCACGTCAGCCCGGCCGCGCAACGTCGGACAATAGGCATCGTTTGTCGAGGCGACCATCTTCTTGTAGTGTTTCGCTCCGACCTTGCTGCCGCTGCGAACGACACCCCCCGGAAACGGCAGGATGACGCCACGGACTCGCCGCATCGCGTCGGACGCGGCCTCGGCCGCCGACAGCGCCGCGGCCTGATCGCGGGCAAGAATCAGGAAATTGCCACCGCCGATCGCCTTCTGCACGCCGAAGGTTTCCTGCACGAGGAACTCGCCTTCCATGACCGGAATGCGCCAGTACCGCTGGCCGTCGAGGAATTTGCTCGATTGGTAGCGATCGCCAAAGTGGCGCAGGAGACCGCCGACGACGACGCGCTCAGCGGTCTCCGGCAGACCATCGAAGCAGGCCGTGGTTGGACACGTCAGCACGCACTGGCCGACGCGGTCGACGAGGCGCTGACCGAGGGAGGTCGCGTCGAACGCGAACAAGAGGACGCTCACGCCGGGACGGCCGTCGGGAGTTTCGACTGGAAGGAGATCGGCCTCGATCCCGGCTTCGACCTTGCAGCCGATGATCGATGTCGCGAAGCCGGTCATCGACTGCCCCGCCGTTCGCGCCCACGCCGGGGATTCGGCGGTAATCACGACGCGCGCGGCGCGCATGTCGAAGGCTTCCGCGAACGTGTCGGCGATACGCGGCTTCAGGGCTTGGGGACCTTGATGCGACCCTCCCACAGGCTCTTGTTGTTCTCCTCGCAGGAGTACTCCATCATCTCCCAGTCGGGCCTCAGCGTGAAGGTACGCGAGTTGGTGAACGGCTTGGTGAACGTCTTGGGATCCTCGACGGTGATGTCGTAGGAGATGTGCCCGAGATCGGGCCGAGAGAAGCGCTGAACGAGGTGCAGCTGATCGCTGTGGGGGTGGCCGATCGTGTCCAGCCTTGTCCTGCCGTTGAAGTTGACCGTGTCGATGACGAGCGTGTCGCCTTCCCAGTGTCCGACGGAGTCACCGAACCAGGTCGGGACGCCTTGACGATGCGGTCGGCCGTCGATGGGCACCACGGCGAACCACGAGTTCTGTTCGAAGAGGAACGCGAAGTACGTGTCGCTCTGCATGATCTGCATCGGCTCCGGCGTGTTGACGGACCGGGTCATGCCGAACGGCAGGCACGAGCCCGTGTAGTCCCCTTGAGCCGCGTCGTACTTCTTCCATTCGGCCTCGCCCCAGGAAGTGAACGGCAGGACCGGTGCTCCTTTCTGGTCCTTCCCGTCTTTGGTCATGTCCGGCACGTACGGCTTCGACCACACGCCGCTGAAGTCGACCTTGCCCGACGCCGTTCGCGGCGTCGGCCCCCCGGGCGGCTGGTATCCGCGCTGCGCAGTGGCCACGGCGGGCAACCCCACGGCGAGTGCAACGACCGCGATCAGGCCGCCGAGAATGAGTCGGGTCATGACGACACCTAGGGCTTCGGCGGGGGAGGATTGTCGCCCCCAGACGAGCCGGCGAACACGCTGCGGCCGTCCGCGAGCTTGACCGTCCGCGCGTTGCACGTCTTCGATCCGTCCTTCGCGAGCGCGCCGTCGATGGTAATCGTGTCGCCCACCTTCAGCGAGTTGGGGCTCCAGCCGTTCCGCGTCAGCGTATTGGGCGGACCACCCTCGCACTGCCACGGTTGGACGCCACCCCGCTCGTCCTTCACGTCCAGGTAGACCCAGATATGCGGGTTCGCCCATTCGACTTTCGTGACGGCGCCTGAGAGCGTCACCATCTTGCTTGCGTCGAATTCGGCGGCGAAGGAATGGTGAGCCGAGACGGGCTCGACTGCGACCAGCGCCAGAACCGCCGCAAGGGCGAGACCGATGCGAATCATCGACTGGAACATGGTCTTCTTCATGCGTTTCTTGTACACCGAAGCCCTCCCCCGCGCAATACTCAATGCGGCTGCCAGACGAGTATCTCCCCTCGCCCGGGAACCGCGGCGTCCCCTGTGTAGCGCTGGTAGCTGCCCT
>Ga0182038_10000362_pt1 | contig 22421 bp, 22 predicted proteins | sample sta12Can44000108_FD_125976 | JGI IMG/M metagenome (GOLD analysis project Ga0182038, IMG submission 125976) | Lab enrichment of tropical soil microbial communities from Luquillo Experimental Forest, Puerto Rico - statanox.12C.anox.44.000.108 | ecosystem: Environmental > Terrestrial > Soil >...
CCATTTTTTTCAGGTCGTCGATCGACAGCTGGAGCGGTTTGTCGACGAGACCCGACACCTTGAGCTTGAACGCGGCGATGTCGATCTCCGGATGGCCGTAGTGCTGCGTAGTGGCGAACTTGTCTATTGGCGTGAACGGGCCGTCGATCGTGCGGACATCGAGCAACCGCCGGTCGGGCGGCGTGTCCCAGCGGACATTGTCGGGAATATCGGTGAACGGGACGACGGCTTCGCCCTGCGCGAGGGCGGGCAGAACCCACTCGGGGATGCCCAGCACGCCCAGGCCAGCCGCGGCCAGACTGCCCTTGAGGATGGCACGTCGCGAAGGTTGATTCATCATGCGCGGATGGTAGCACCGCTCGGTGCCTGATGCTAGAATCCGCCACCCGGGTCCTTGTCTCTCTAGCAGATGTAACCGGATGTACCCGCGGCGTCGGCACGGCAAGACGAGCTGCCGTTTGGGCTAAAATAGCGTAAGGGAGGACTCATGATTGGTCGCGGATTCATCGCGTTCGGCGCAGTGCTAGCGTTCGCGGCGCCTGCCGTGGCAGCCGATACGCCCGCGAAGCAGGTGACGTTCTCCAAGGACGTCGCGCCCATCTTCCAGGCAAAGTGTCAGGAATGCCATCAGCCGAATTCCATCGCGCCGATGTCCCTGATCACCTATCAGGAAGCCCGTCCGTGGGTGCGCTCGATCAAGGAGCGCGTCGCGTCACGGCAGATGCCGCCCTGGCACATCGACAAGAGCGTCGGCGTCCAGAAGTTCAAGAACGACATCTCGCTGACCGACGAACAGGTCGACACGATCGTGCGCTGGGTGGACGGCGGCGCGCTGCAAGGCGACCCGAAGGACCTCCCGCCTCCCAAGCCTCTGGTGACCGACAACGAGTGGAAGGCTGTGCGTGATGGATACGGCCCACCCGACCTCGTTGTGAAGTCGTCCGAATACACGATGCCCGCCGAGCATCAGGACGTCTGGTACCGTCCGATGTCCGACATCCCGCTGACCGAGCCCCGCTGGGTCAAGATGGTCGAGATCCGTCCGAGCAGCCTCAAGGCGCGGAAGATCATCCATCACTCGATCGCATATCTCGTCCTGAACAACGATCCTGAAGCCGTGAACACCGGCACCGCGAACGGTCCCGATCGCTTCTTCGGGGACGACCTGGTGAACCGTCGGCCGCAGCTTATGGAATGGGCGATCGGCAAGGGCTACGATTTGTACCGGCCGGATACCGGCAAGCTGGTCCTGCCGGGCGAGAAGATCTCGTGGGATCAGCACATCCACGCCGTTGGCGAGGAGGTGACGGGCGGCTCTGAAGTCGGACTCTGGTTCTACAAGAAAGGCGAAGACCCGAAAAAGCGCAGCTACCTCATTGGATTCACCGGGATCGATCGCTCGAAGATGCTCGACATCCCGCCGAACTCGATGGCGATGACGGAGGGGTTCACTGTCCTCAAAGAGAACGCCCTCATCGAGAATTTCCAGCCGCACTTCCACCTGCGCGGCAAGTCGATGCAGGTCGAGGCGATTCTCCCGGACGGCAGCAAGCAGGTCATCAGCTATGTCGCCAACTTCAACTTCAACTGGATGACCAACTACATCTACGACGACGATGCGGCGCCGCTTCTGCCAAAGGGGACCGTCATCCATGTGACCGCGTGGTACGACAACACGAAGGCCAACAAGAACAACCCCGACCCTGATCAATGGGTCGGCTACGGAGACCGGACGGTCGATGAGATGGCGCACGCGTGGATGAACGTCGTGTACTTCAACGACGCCGAGTACAAGGAGCTCGTCGCGGAACGCAAGGCGAAGACCGTCAAGACGACGAACGACGAGAAGCAGCAGTGAACAGGCTCGTGACGCTTGGTGCCGCCGGCGCGATCGCCGGCGGCATTTTTTTGTCCGTCCACGCTCGTGCCCAGACACGCGTCCCCGAGCCGCGCAGGCAGTTCGGCGCGAGCGTTACCGGCGCCTTCGAGGGCTGGTTCTACAACCGCGACGGCAGCCGCAGCTTTCTGATCGGCTACTACAACCGCAATTCGCAGCAGGAGCTCGACATCCCGATCGGGCCGAACAACCGGATCGAGCCGGGCGGCCCCGATATGGGGCAGCCCACGCATTTCCTCCCGGGCCGGCAGTGGGGCATGTTCGCCGTGCCGGCGCCAAAGGACTTCAAGCCCACCGACAGCTACATCTGGACGCTCACGGCGAACGGCGAGACCGCGAGCATTCCGCTGCGGCTGTTGCCCGACTACGTGATGAGTCCGTTCTCGGAGATCTCCGTGGGCAACACGCCGCCGGTGATCGGTTTCGAACAGAACGGCAGGACGGTTCAAGGGCCCCTGGCGTCGATTGCGGCGGCGCCCGCGCGCACGGCGTCGGTCTCTGCTCCCCTTGCGCTCACGATCTGGGCGAACGATGACATGAAGTACACGAGCGGCACGGGTGCGCCGATGAGCACGCCACGGCCGCCGGTGTCCGTCCGATGGTCGAAGTACCGCGGTCCCGGCACCGTCACGTTCGACAAGGCGAGGCCCGAGGTGGAAAAGCTTTCAGCCGGAGAGGGTGGGTTCAGCGGGAAAGCCGTGACGAACGTCAAGTTCGGCGAAGCGGGTGACTACATGCTGCACGTCACCGCGAATGACTACTCAGGTGACGGCGGCGGCGGTTTCGGGTGTTGTTGGACGACGGCGTTGCTGAAGGTGTCGGTCAAGCCGTAGCGCGCGAGCGATGGTGCTCCTCCTATCCGCGCTTTTCACGATGGTTCTCGGCGCGACGCAGGTCGAGAAACCGGCCATGACCGTCCAGGCGCCGGACTCGCCCGTCCGCCTCGATCGGGCGACGATTTTCACGGGCTCGGAAGGCCCCCCGGTGCTCGTGTACTCGGCCACAAATCTCACCGATGACGCGCTCGATCAGTTTACCGTCATTGCGTTCGTCTTCAACGCGGAGGGCACGCTGAAAGCCCGGCAAACCGCGCCGGGGCGGAGAACGCTCGACGCGCGGGGCACGAAGTACTCGACGCTCGTGCTCGATGGTTCGCCCATCGAGCCGACCGATCAGATTGTGGTCGGCGTAAATCAGGCGCAACGGGTCAACTCGGACGCTTGGTGGCGCGCGGATATCCAGGCAGCGGCGGAAGGCGCGGCGCGAAAGAAGAAGTGAGACGCCAGAAAGAGGCTCATATGAAGCACGTGATCGGCGTGACGGTTGCCATGGCCCTTGCGGGCGGGTTCGGTGTGCGTTCGGTGAGGGCGCAGGCTGCCCAGTCCCCCGAGTCGATTATCGCGGCGGCGGTGCTCCCCTTGCCCGAGGATCTTCGCGCCGGCGCGACGGTCGTCACCTACGATCCGGCCAGCGGCGCGCGCAAGGTGCTGCGTCAAGGGACCAACGCCCTCGAGTGTCAGCCCAAGAACCCGGCCGACGGGTTCACGCGCTGTTACAACAAAGCGCTCGGCCCCCGGCATGACCTCGAGGCCAAGCTGCGCGCCGAGAAGAAATCCGACAAGGAGATTCAGGACGCCATAGCCGCGGCGACCAAAGCGGGGACGATCACGGCGCCCGCCTACGGCATGATGTCGTACCGGCTCTCGAGCGATGACGGTCGGATCAAGCGGTTGTGGGTGATGTCGGTACCGAACGCGACACCCGAGTCCATCGGCGTGTCCACCGCCAGCCAGCGCGACGCGGCGTTGAAGGGCGAAGGATTGCCCTGGCTCATGCTGCCGGGAACGCCGGGCGCGCACATCATGATTCCGATTAACACGAAAGAGGCTGACAAGAGGCCGTAGGCGCTGCCGCGGGCGGGGCCGCGGGCCCGCCATGGCTACTCCTGCTTCGTCGTCGTTTTCCCTGCCTCGTCCTTTTCTTTCAGGCGGGCGCCGCGCAGGATGTTGCCCAGAGCGTAATTCCCTTCGTGGCAGGCGTACTCGTAAAGGCGCTCATCCGTCGACGGCCAGGCGTATTCTCCCGTCCACGACCGATCCCAGGTCGTCGGGTCATCGACAGTGAACTGATAGCGCAGGGTCTTCGGGTCCAGTCGCGTGAAGCGCTCCACGACGTGCAGCTGCTCCGAGGACCCGCGAAAGCGCGTTTTATCGGTGAAGTTCGTCGTGTCGACCACGAGCGTGTCGCCCTCCCAGCGGCCAACCGAATCGCCGAGCCATTTCCGGATACTTGCGGGCAGATGCGGCTCGTTCATCCGGACGATCCGCGCGTCGTGCACCATCTCGGTGAGAATCATGATCCGGGTCGGTGTCTGCACGATCTGATGCAGGTTGTTGTAGAAGTATGTCGGCAGCATTGGCGGTCCGGAGGTCGAGCTGAACCCCACGAGACATCGCTCGCCGAGCGGACGCTGCTCCGGATCGTTGTAGGCGTTGGGCCCCTCGAATCCCGGGTCGTCTTCGTTCGCGCGCTGATCGGACGTAAAGGTCACGCGGCGCGCAGCATTGCGCTCAGCTGCCGCGGGTTTCATCGGCGGGACACGGCCGTCGGGCGGATCGATGATGAGCGACGCCCGCGCCTGTCCGTCGATGACGGTATAGCGTGAGCCGGGATCGAGCCAGAAGTTGTTGTACCCGCCGACATTTCCGTAGGGACCGGGCGAGCCGTCGCCACCTTTGGGTGGAGCCGCGCGATCGGCGGCCGCCGGAGCGTTGCCTTGCGCGCTGCGAAGCGCAACGGCCTGGTCCAGCCTCCTGGCCTCGTCTTTATTCAAGATGAGAGGTGTGCCGGGGGCGCGCTCGATCGGGGTCAGCGTCGCGAGGTCGTAGGTCCCCTGCAGATCGGGCGTGCCGTCGGGCGTGCGCGGACCTGACGTCTGGCTTGCCGTCTGGCCCGCTGCTGCCGGAGCAAACCACAAAGCTGCGCCGACAATGGCCGATGCCGCGGCGCGCGACAAGGATCGTTCACGCATGTCTCATCCTCGCTTGTGGCTGAGATTGTACCCGGGCCGGGCGCAAAAGAGCGTTTAAAACGCCTCTTGAATTCCGAGGTAGAACCCGTGTGATCCGTCCTTGCCCCAGCCGTAATCGGCGGCCAGGTTGGTGCGGGAGCGTTTGTTGAGCAGCACGCGGAACCCGAGCCCACCGGCAGGGGCCCACCCTTGGAAGAGCTTCGTTCCCGATTCCACATCGTCGACCGTTGTCGTGTTGGCGAACGCGACGAGGCCCAGAAGGCCGCTCGCGGTGAGAGTTCCCCGGTACTCGACCTCGCCGTAGACGAGATGTGGCCCGCGAAAGCGCCCTTCGCCATATCCGCGGGCGGAACGTCCGTCGGCGCCCGTGGACGGGAGGTCCATGTAGGGGGCGGTCCCGCCCGTGACGAGATCGCTCAGGGCCCAGAACGCCACGCGGTGCCGCCCATCGTGCGTGAGCTGCCGGTAGGTGCGAAAATCGAGCGACAGCTCCTGCCACGACGAGTCGCCGCCGAGGAACCCATTGAAGAACGTCCGGTACGAGGCGTTGGCAAACCAGCCACGTTGCGCGTTGATGGCGTTGTCGCGCGTGTCATACAGGATCCCGACGTTTACGCCGCTCGACGCCTGACCGTCGAGTGGAAACCCACGCGCCAGGGTGTAGGTCGCGTAAGCCGACTGATTCCAACCGACCACCGTGCCGGTGCCGGGTTGTACGTCGGTGTGCACGTTCACCATCACGCCGCCGCCGACGAACAGACCGGGCTCGACGCGCCGGTAGACGGTCTCTGACAAGCGAAAGAAATCGTATCTGATGTTCTCGGCGTCGGTCGGCAGCGTGTCCGCCCCGAGGCCGTACGTGTTCTGCGACGTCCATGAGAACCGATTGTCGCCCTGGAGAAACCACCGATCGTTTGCGGTGAACACCGAGAAGCGCACGCCCGTGAGCACCTGCTGCTTCTGCGACACACGGAAGCCGCCCGTCAGCGTTGAGATGTGCGTGCTCTCCGGATCGCCACGAAAGAACGCAAGGTTGGTGTTGGCGCCGAGCGTCAAGCCGGTGGTCGGCTTCGAGCCGAACGTCGGCGCGATGACGAGAAAGTGGTGTCCCGGTGATGGCTGCTCGTCCTGCGCGCCTTCGTGATGGCGCAGCCAGTGCCATACGTCACCGATGTCGGTTGATGGGATTGGTGCGGCGGACGATGAGGCGGTCAGCGAAGACAGTAAGGCCGCCGATGGAGACGCAGCGGATGGCGCCGACGTTCCGTCCGCCGGGGCTAAAGGTGCCGCGGGCAACGATGCAGCTGGCGAGGCTGGCGACGGCGAGTCACACGAGGGCGGGGTTTGAGCCAGAAGCGGCTCCCTGAGCGCGGACATCATCAACGCGGTTGCGACGGCACCGACAGCGAGCGATCGAAACATCCGGACGTTTCCAATCCGAACGTATCACGCTGTCACGCGCCGGACGCTGTGGAAAAAGTGTGACGCTCGTAAGAAGAATGAATGGCTAATCAGAGCTACCGCTGGGCTGCCGGGTGCTATGCTGGCGTGGTGAGTTCCGCGCCGCCCTTCGCGTTTCAGCTTCGGCGCAGAACCGTGGTCTTTACGCTCGTGCTGCTCATGGTGGCCTTGACGGCCTTCGCGCAGCGCCGAGGATTTGGGTTCGGCCGCTTCGTGCCGTATCAGATTCCCCCGAACACGCCTTACGACGGCCGCTTCACGTTCGTCCGCGTGAAGTACGAGACGGCGCCCGGGGGCTATTGGTGGCGCGGGCAGCCGTCATGGGCGCATGGCTACCCCACGGCAGAAGAGAACCTGATGAAGATCATGAACGAGGTCACCGATCTCAACGCGCACGAGGAGATCAACATTGTGACCCTGGATGACCCGGCGCTCTTCAAATACCCGATTGCCTACATCATCGAGGTGAGCTGGTGGACGCTGACCGATCCCGAAGCGGCCGGGCTGCGTGCGTACATGCAGAAAGGCGGCTTCGTGATTGTCGATGACTTCAAGGTCTTTGGCGACTTCGGGAGTCCCGGGTGGGACGTGTTCGAGGCGAACATGAAGCGCGTCTTCCCCGACATCCGCTTCTATGAAATGTCCGCGAAGCATCCGATTTTTCATGGCTTCTTCGAGATCGACGACCTGACCACCGTGCCGCAGGCGTACAACTTCGGCCGGCCCATTTTTCGGGGAGTCTTCGAGGACAACGATCCGGCCAAGCGGCTGCAGATGATCGTCAACTACAACACGGATGTCTCCCAGTTCTGGGAATGGTCGGGCACCGGGCTGCGTCCCATCGATCAGACCAACGAAGCGTACAAGCTGGGCGTCAACTACCTCGTCTACGGACTCACGCACTAGGCTCAAGCTCGTGGTGGCCTTGACGCGCGAAGTGAGTCCGGCGCTGGGCGCGTGCCAGCTGACGCATCTGGCGCGCCTGCCGATCGATCTGGATCTGGCCCGTGCCCAGCACGCCGCTTACGAAGCAGCGCTCGCGGACGCGGGCTACCGGGTCGAACGCCTGAGCTCGGGCCCGGGTATGCCCGACTGCGTCTTCGTCGAGGACAATGGCGTGGTGCTGGAGGAGATGGCGATTGTGACCCGGCCCGGGGCGGAGTCCAGGCGTGGGGAAGTCGAGGCGGTGGCGGCAGCGTTGTCGAAGTATCGTGAGCTGCGGCCGGTCGAGCCGCCGGGAACCATGGACGGCGGCGACGTGCTGGTGTCTGGCAAGCAGGTGTTCGTGGGACTCTCGTCACGGACAGACCGGCACGCTGCTGGTCAGGTGAGACACTTGCTCGAGCCGCACGGGTACACCGTGAGTGAGGTCGACGTGGCGGGGTGCCTGCACTTGAAGTCGGCCGTGACGGTCATCGACGAGGACGTGCTCTTGGTCAATGCTGAGTGGATCGACGCGACCGAGTTCGGTGAGTTCGAGCTGGTCGCCGTGGATCCGCGGGAGCCTGGCGCCGCGAACGCGTTGCGCCTGCGGGATCGAGTGATCTTTCCGTCGGCGTTTCCCAGAACGGCAGAGCGTCTCGCTGCGCGCGGCCTGCGGGTCGTGCCGGTGGACGTGAGCGAGCTGGCGAAGGCCGAGGGGGCGGTGACGTGCTGTAGTCTGTTGGTGGGGTAGGACCAAGGATCAGGACGGACCAAGAACCAAGGACCAAGAGCCATGGACCCCAAACGCTCGCTGTTACGACACGCCGTGGCGACCGTCGCTTATCGCGGAGGCAAGGCGGTGCGCAATGCGCCGCCGAGCTTCGCCACTTTCAGAACAGCCGAATCATCGCGCACGCCCGCCAAGATCCTTGCCCACATCGGGGATCTCTATGACTGGGCGCTCTCGCAGGCAAAGGGCGCGGAGGCGTGGAAGGAGTCAACGCCGCTCGAATGGCAAGGCGAGGTCGGCCGCTTTCACGCGGCGCTCCAGCGGTTCGACGATTACCTGGCGTCGGACGCGCCGCTGGCCGCGACGCCCGAGACGATCTTTCAGGGGGCGATCGCGGACTCGCTCACGCACGTCGGGCAGTTGGCGATGCTTCGCCGGCTGGCTGGTGCCAAGATGAAGAGCGAGAACTACGCACGCGCCGAGATCGTCGCTGGGCGTTGCGGCGAGGAGCAGACACCTCCCAAACGCGAGTTCGACTGACACGCCAGATGGCCGAGGGCGCCACCGCTCCGGAGCCCGACGTGATCACGCTATCGTAATCCGACCGTCGAAAAGCGAAACCCGCGAGGCCTCGAACCGCCACAAATCGTCGTCCTGCGGCCGGCTCAGGTGGAAGCGCTTTTGCGATCACGCCTCCCTACTATGAGCGGGCGCGAAGCGTTTGGACCCAATCTGCGCCGAATCCGGATCCAGCACGGCGTATCCCTACAGCAAATTGCAACCGAGACCAACGTCAGCGAGGTGCTGTGGGCGGCGATGGAGCGCAACGACTTCTCACGTTGGCCGAACGGGATCTTCGCGCGCGCGTACATTCGTGACTATGCGAAGATCATCGGCGCGGATCCCGACGCGGCGGTCGATGAATTCTGCCGCTGGTTTCCGCAAGGCGATCGACGCGCGGATCGGCAGATGCGCGAGCAGGCCGAGATCGTCAATCACCAGCTAGACGTCAAAAACGAAGTCCCGAAGAGCGTCGGCGAGGATCGCCGGTCGTCGCCGGACAAGGCCGCGCAGGAGGCGGCGGAGCGCGCGGCCGGCGCTCCCCAGGCCGGCCAGCCCGGCATGTTTGACCGCCTCCGCCGCGCGCTCAGTCGGGCGTAGTCAACCCAGCACGCCTGAGGATCTCGATTCCAAAGCCCGCCTCGGTCATCGGATCGCGTCCAATCACGGCAGCCGTTCGATAGTGGCGTCTGACCCACGTCAGGGTGTCGCGGCCGTAGTCGGGACTCGACCCGAATAACGGATATCCGTACTCGGCGGTGCTCCGGTGCACGAGCAGGACGAAATCAGGCGGGTGCGCGTCGAGCGACCTGACGACCGCCCGTTCGCCGAACGCGATGATTTCCGGCGGCATGAAGTTCAGAAAGCGCGCCGGCGTCTTGCGGCGCGACAGGTAGTTGATCATGACGCCTTCGGGCAGAACCGTCAGGGTCGCCTCTGGCGGCGCATTCTGCTCGAGCCAGTCGAGCGTTTGCTGGACGACCGCTCCCTGCCACAGATTCCGCATGTTCGACGCGAGAAACCGGTCGTGCCCACCGCCGACCGGCACGACCTTGCTCTGGTACCAACGATTGGACAGCGCCAAATGCGGCGCGATCGTGGCGGCAATGAGCCCCAGCATCATCAGTCGAACACGACCTGATGCTCCGGGATTGGCACGAGCCAGCGTCCGCGGCAAGAACCACAGCAACAGCACGACCGTGACTGTGGTCGCCGGCAACGCCAAATAGAAACCGTAGTGATACGGCTGTACGTTCAGCCACATCTTCGCGAGAAGGACAACGGCGAACGTCGACCACAGCACGAGCGGCAGGAGTGCCAGCGCCTGAACGGGGTGGTGACGGCTCCGGACCGCCAGAACGACCGAGGCGACAAACCCGAGGCTTGCCAGGCAAGACAGTGCCCGCGACACCTCGTAGCGAGGAACGAGATACGCCGCGGCAAATGACAGGACAACCCATGCGACGGTCACGAGCGCTCGCGAAAGTCGGCCGCTCGAGCGGATCGACGCCAGCCCGGCGGCAAGGCCCACGAACACGCAGAAGCCCCCGAACAGACCAAACATTCGCAACGCGTTGCTCACGGCATGGTCGAAGCCGGTAATGCGCGTGTAAAACACGTTCTTCGCAATCGGGGTCCCGAGTGCGGTGACCCAACCGCCTGCAACGGCCTCGAGCGCGCGTACGCCGGACATCCCTGCGCCGACATGAAAATACAGCGAGAACAACAGCGGAGCGAACGCCGTCGACAGAGAGAACGCGAGAACACGCGGCACCGTGCCGCGGTGGAAACGTTCGGGATCTCCGCGGTCGATCGACATTCCAACCATCCAACCAACGCCAAGAGCCGCTGCCGTCGCCAGCGCGGTCTCGGGCTTGGTCAGCAGGACGAGGCCAAGACACAAACCGGACAGTGCGTACAACCACCACCGACGGGTCCGCGCGCCGTGGTAGAACGCGACGAGCGCCGCAACGCCAAGCGCGAAGCCATGTGTCGCATCATGCGAGTAGGGCGACACGAAGTTGTAGTTGCCGACGTCGAGGTACTGCGAAAACCCGTATAAGAGGAGCCCGGTGAGAGTGGCGACGCTGGCCGTCACGCGATCGGTCGAAGTACGCAGCAGATGGTAAATCCCCGCGCTTGTTGCCGCCAGAATGGCGATATTGCATAGCACAAGCGTCGTCAGCGAAACACCGAACAGCCGAAACCACAGCGCGTTGATGTAAGGGGACAACGGACCGAAGAGCGTCGCGATGTCCCGGTCGAGGACCTTCCCCTGCGTGATCTGCCATGGGCTGTAGAGCTCCCGTCCGAAGTCGACCAGAGGGTCAGTCCACTTGCCCCAGCTCCACCATGTCAGCGCGGAGAAGACGAAAGTGTGCACGGCCAGGACCGCCGCCGACGCCAGCCGCGAGGACGACGACAGTCTCACCGAGGGCCGACCGTGAACATCACCGTGTCATGATAGCGGAGGCAGGCGCCGGTTGATTTCGATACGATCAACCGGTGCGCCTGTCGGAAGTCGTCGCGGCGTCGGCCGCTGTCGCCGGCACTTCGGGACGGCTCGAGAAGATTGGTTATCTGGCCGACCTGCTGGTTCGCACACCGCCCGGCGAACTCGAGATCGTCGTGTCGTTCCTGACGGGCGAGCCACGTCAAGGAAGAGTGGGAGTGGGCGGCGCGACGCTTGCCCCGTGGTGGAAGGCGGCGCGCGACGTGCTTCCGGCCTCGTCTCCCGCCGCCGCGCCCTCCGCCGGCTCACACGCTCCGGACGCGCTGGATCTTCGCGACGTCGACGCGGCGTTCGAGCGTCTCGCGAGCGCGGCCGGGGCCGGCTCCACGGCCACGCGGAGCGACGTGCTTCGGGAACTCCTCGGCCGGGCGACGCGCGACGAACAGGACTTTCTCGTCCGGCTGCTCTTCGGCGAGCTCCGGCAGGGCGCGTTGGAAGGCGTGCTCGTCGACGCGGTCGCGCGCGCGGCGAAAATCTCCCCCGCTCAGGTCCGGCGTGCCGCGATGTTGGCCGGCAGCCTTCCGGTCGTGGCGCGAGCCGCGCTGGTCGAGGGCGAAGCGGGCCTCTCGCGGTTCGTGCTGCAGCTGTTCAAGCCTGTTCAGCCGATGCTCGCCGATTCGGCGGCGGATGTGTCCGAGGCGCTCGCGAGCCTCGGCGAGGCCTCCTTCGAGTACAAGCTGGACGGCGCGCGAATCCAGGTTCACAAGCAGGACGACGAAGTCAGGGTCTTCTCCCGCAATCTGCGGGACGTGACAGTGGCCGTTCCCGAGGTCGTGGCCGTTGCGCGGGCCATGCCCGCGCGAGAGATCGTGGTCGACGGCGAGGCGATCGTCATGCGTTCCGACGGCGTGCCGCAGCCTTTCCAGGTCACGATGCGGCGGTTCGGCCGCAAGCTCGACGTCGACCGGCTGAAGGAGACGCTGCCGATCACCCCGTTCTTCTTCGACGTGCTGTATCTCGACGGCGGCGTGCTGATTGATGAGCCGCTGGTCACCCGGATCGCGGCCCTCCGCGGTCAGGTTGGCCCCCCTCACGCCGTGCCGGGAATCGTCACCGCAAACGCGGCCGACGCCATGGAGTTCGCAGCGCGCGCCCTGGCGGCCGGTCACGAGGGTGTCATGGCGAAAGCACTGGATGCGGGCTACCGGGCGGGACGCCGCGGATCGGCATGGCTGAAGGTGAAGCAGGCCCGGACGCTCGATCTTGTCATCCTGGCCGCCGAGTGGGGAAACGGGCGGCGCCAGGGGACGCTCAGCAACCTGCACCTCGGTGCACGGGACGCCGAGCGTGGCGGGTTCGTCATGCTCGGCAAAACCTTCAAGGGGCTGACCGACGAAATGCTCGCGTGGCAGACCAAACGGTTTCTGGAGATCGAGATCGCGCGCGACGCCTACACCGTCTACGTCAAGCCTGAAGTGGTCGCCGAGATCGCCTTCAACGACATCCAGGCCAGCTCGCAGTATCCAGGTGGCCTGGCGCTCAGGTTCGCGCGGGTGAAGGGCTATCGGCCCGACAAAAGCGTCGCGGACGCGGACACGTTTGAAACAATTCAGGCGATCTACCGCCAGACGACCGGCCAGGCGGCGCCGGTTCGGTGATAGCATCCGGCCCGGAGTAAAGAAGGCCCATCAGACTCTCCCGCTCGATCGGACTCACACAGGCCACAGCCATGGTGGTCGGAACCATCGTGGGGGCATCCATCTTCGTTCAGCCGTCCGAGGTCAGCCGCGCGGTGCCGAGCTTCTCGGGGATGCTGTTGGTGTGGTTGGTGGCCGGCGCGTTGACCTGGTTCGGCGCCAGCATCTGCGCCGAGCTGACGTCTGCCTATCCGCGCACGGGCGGCGTCTACGTGTTCCTGTGCGAGCTGTTCTCGCCTGCAGTGGGGTTCCTCTGGGGCTGGGCCATGTTCTGGAGCATGCACTCCGGCATCATCGCCGCGATCGCCATGGTCTTCGGTCGCTATATGTCGACGATCGCGCCGCTCGGCGATCTCGGCGTGCGGCTCACCGCCGTCGGCGGCATTCTGGTCCTTTCCATCATCAACTACTTCGGCGTGAGGCCCGGCAGCGCCGTCCAGACGGGGTTGACTGTCCTCAAAGTCGCCGCCGTTCTCGCGCTGCTGGCCCTGCTCGTTGGCGGGGGCTCACTGCACGTTCCCGTTGCGACGGCGGCCGTCCAGGCAGCGCCCTTCCTCCGCGCCCTCGTTGCCGGACTCTTCGCCTTTGGCGGCTGGCATATGGTGACGTACGCGGCGGAAGAGACCCGCGAGCCCGAGCGGACCATTCCGCGCGCGCTGATGATCGGGACGGCGCTCGTCGTCGTCATTTACCTCTCTTTGAACGCCGCCTACCTTCTCGTTCTGCCGCTCGACCGCGTGCTCATGTCCACGCACGTCGCTTTCGACGCGACGCAGGAGACGATGGGGCCCGGAGCCGCATCAGCCATCGCGGTACTCGTCATCGTCTCGTCGTTCGGCGCGATGAGCGGCATCATCCTCGCAGGACCGCGCGTCTATCTCGCCATGGCCGATGACGGATTGCTGTTCAACTGGATGGGACGGCTCCATGCAACCTACAAAACACCGGCCGTCGCCATCGGCGCGCAGGCAGCCTGGTCTTCGCTGCTCGTGCTGACGGGCACCTACAGCGCGATCGTGTCGCGGGTGGTGTATACGGAGTGGATCTTCTTCGGCGCGCTCGCGCTCGGGACCATGAGTCGCCGCGGGGCGGCCGGATATCGGCCGGCATTTCGCGCGGCCGGCTTTCCACTGACGCCCATCCTGTTTTCGCTGACATGCCTGGCTATCGTCGTGAACCAGATCCTCGCCGATCCGGGAACGAGCGTGATCGGTCTGGCGATTGTTCTGGCGGGACTTCCTGTGTATCTGGTCTGGAGACGCTCGCATGCGCATGATCGACTTTCACAGCCACTATTACCCACCGAAGTACCTGCGGGCGCTGGAGTCGGGACAGACGAGCGTCCGCGTGACGATCGACGCTGACGGCAACCCCAACATTCATTATCCAGGCGACTACAACGTCGCCGTCCTGGGCCATCGCGACCTCGCGTACCGCCAGGGTGTTCTCGAGAACATCGAAGCGGCTCACCAGGCCGCGATGATGCAGGTGTTGACGTTGACGACGCCGGGGACGCATGTCGAGACGCGGGACCGCGCGGTGCATCTGGCGTCGCTGGTCAATGACGAGCTCAAAGAGGCTGTGGAGGCGCGGGGCCGGTACTTCACGGCGCTCGCGACGCTGCCATTGAACGATCCGGCGGCGTCGATCACGGAGCTTCGACGCGCGGTGAGCCAGCTCGGGATGCGCGGTGCGATGCTGTTCAGCAATGTCAATGGCGTCGCGCTGAGCGATCGGCGCCTCTGGCCGATGTATGAGGTGGCCGACGAGCTCCACGCAGTCCTCTACATCCATCCGGCGCCCCCCGTAGGCGTCGAGGCCATGCTCGATTACTGGTTGATGCCGCTCTGCGGCTTCCTGTTCGATACCACGCTCGCCGCCGCGTCACTCGTCTTCAGCGGCGTCGTCGAGCGGTTTCCGCGCGTCCGGTGGGCGCTCTGCCATCTGGGCGGGACGATTCCGTACCTGGCGGAACGCCTGGATCGCGGGTTTCACGCGTTCAAGGAGTGTCGCGCGAACATCGACCGCGAGCCGAGTCGCTATTTGAAGCAGTTTTACTATGACACGGTCAACTTCAATCAGGGGGCGCTGAAGCTGGCGATTGATTTCGCAGGAGCGGATCGTATCCTCGCCGGGAGCGATTACCCGCACAAAATCGGCAGCATCCCTTCGATGCTGGACGCAATCGCCGAACTGCCGGTTACGGACGCGGAGCGCGCCGGCATCCTCGGCGCGAACGCCGCGCGGCTTCTGGGCCTCGGCGAAGCCCGTGAGCTCTAGGGACGAGTGAAGTTACCGTCGTGGCAATCTGACTGGAGGACTCGGTGATGATGTGGCGCCACGGCGTCGTGCTCGCGTTGCTGGCACAGGCGCCTCAATCGCAAATGGAGCGTATCCCGCAATTCGAGAACGATCGCGCCGTGTCGTGGAAGAGCGTCATTCCGGCGCACACGGAGTCAACGTTGCACCGGCACGATCGCTACCGTACGGTGATTGCCATCGCCGGCGGAGACCTGACGACCGTGACCGCCGCAGGCCAGGCGACCGTCACGCACTACGAAACCGGGAGAGCCTACTGGCAGGCGCCCATGCCGCCCGGCGTGATGCACAAAGACGTGAACGACACGGACAAGACACTCGAGCTCGTCGTCGTCGAGATGAAATGAGCGGCTGCGCGTCCGCTCCTGGTCAGCGCGCGTCATTTAGGCTGTCGCTGATAAAGCCCGACGAGCTCGGTCGTGCCGAGCACGTGCCCTTGCATCGCCTTCTCGACGTCGGCCTTCGTCGCTCCTGTCGCCAGTCCCAGAGACGGGGTGTCGAGCGCCGACAACATGAAATGATAGTGATGCTCCCCCGAGGGTGGGCAGGGTCCCCCATAGCCGGCGCGTCGGAAGCCGCTATTGCCCGACACACCAATCGAACCCGGCTGGAAGGCTTCCGGCAGCCCGGTGGTCGACGCTGGAATATCAAAGAGGACCCAATGCGTGAAGCCGCCCGCCAGGGGGGCGTCAGGGTCGTGCATGATCAGGACAAATGATTTTGTTCCCGCCGGCGCCTCCTTCCACGCCAGCGCGGGAGATGGATTCTGCGCGCCAGCGTCGCAGGTGTACTTCGGGGGGATATTGCCGTTGTTGGTGAACGCGGGGCTGGTGATGGCGAATGCAGCTGCGGCCATAAGCACTCCGAGCATGGACACTCCTCAGAAGGTTGGTTAGAGTGTGATCGCGACGCCGGGAAGCGTCAAGGGGGCGGTTGGGGCGACGAGGGTCGAATGGTGGCCATCGAGCCGCCGCCCAGCTTCGCGCTCCGGCACTCGGTGCGCCAGCGCGAGGGGGCAAAATAGGGTTTACACACGCCGGTGACGGCGTTACCCTCTCGCTAACTTGTTTGAGGAGGCCGCATGGAGATCGATCGACGAGCGTTTCTTGCGACCCTGGGGTCGACGGCCATCATCAATCGGATGCCGGACGAGGAGAAGGCCGAGGCTCTCGAGCACTACATGACGGGAATGCTCGACCAGCAGGCGACCGGCAACGAGCTGATGATCCGCCGCGGCTCAGGTGACTTGTTCGGCTCCGCGGGGTCGCCCTCGGGCGGCGCACCGCGGCCGCTGCGCCCGCTTGAGCGGATGCCTGAGAAGCCAACCCTCGTCGACTTCTACAAGCTGCGGTTCGCGCCGGCAACGCACGTGCTCCAGAGCGCGACCGACGCGCTGAGGAAGGGCGAGAAAGAAGAGACGATTCTCGCGTGCCTGCTCCACGACGTTGTCCTTAACCTCATCAAGGTCGATCACGGCTGGTGGGGCGCTCAGATGCTCGAGCCCTACGTGTCCGAGAAGGTGTCGTGGGCCATCCGCCATCACCAGGCACTGCGGTTCTATCCCGATACGTCGGTGGGGTACGAGTACCCGGAGCTGTACGTCCGGATCTTCGGGAAGGACTACGTGCCTGAGCCCTATATCAAGAAGACGTATGACTACGCGCGGAACCACAAGTGGTACATGGAAGCGCGGATGATCACCGTCCATGACCTGTATGCGTTCCAGCCGGACATGAAGGTGTCGCTCGATCCGTTCATCGACATCATGGGACGTCATTTTAAGCAGCCGAAAGAAGGGCTGGGGTTCGACGGCAGTCCGGTCGCGCACATGTGGCGGTCGATGATCTTCCCGGATCATCCGCTTTAGGTTTCGTGGCTCGGTACTCGGTCGATACCGGTGGCACTGCGCGCGTTCGGGGTGTCGGACAGGGGTCGGGTTCGGCCCGCCAATGAAGACTGCTTCGCCATTCACGAAGACCTCGGCCTCTGCATCGTCGCGGACGGGATGGGCGGTCACAACGCAGGTGAAGTGGCCGCCCGCATGGTGGTGGATGCCGTCAGCCACGACTTCAGGCTCGCCGTGCGTTCAGGCCTCGAATCGGCCTGCCTCCAGCCGTCGTGGCCCTTTGGCTTCGATGCGAAGGTCTCACACGCCGCCAACGTACTGCGGACCTCCATTCTTCAGGCAAGCCTCCGGATCCTCGAGACGGCGGTCACGACCGACGACTGCGCCGGCATGGGGACGACCGTGGTCGCGGCGTGTGTCGTCGGCAACCGGCTGACTGTCGGACATGTCGGGGACAGCCGGCTCTACCTGCTGTCAGGCAATACGCTCCGCCTGCTGACGACCGACGATTCGTGGATGGCGGTGATGCTGGCGCAGGAACCGTCGGTCGATCCGCTGATCTACCGGCACCATCCGATGCGCCACGCGCTGACGAACGTCGTCGGCCGCCGGACGCCGATGGACGTGCATATCGCCGAAGAGCGTCTGAGCGAAGGAGATCTCCTGTTGCTGACGACCGACGGCGTGCACGGGGTCGTCGAGGACGGGCGGCTCCACGAATTGGCGGTGCGAGGAGGCGAGCCCGCAGCCATCGCCGAGAGCATCATCGAGGCGGCTCTGGCGCAGGGGACGCGCGACAACTGCACGGCGATCGTTGCGCGGTACTATCCGACGAACTTGTAGCCCGCGCCGTGAACGGTGAGAATGTGCTCAGGCTCGTGCGGGGCCTTCTCGATCTTCTGCCGCAGCTTCGCCACGAAGTTGTCGATCGTTCGAGTCGTTGGCGACTCCTCGTACCCCCAGACCTGATTGAGGATCTGTTCGCGCGTGACGACCTGGCCGGTGTGCGCCACAAGGTAGCGGAGCAGATCGAACTCGCGAGCCGTGAAGTCAATACGCTGGCCCGCGCGATGCGCCTGGTGCGTGCGGAAGTCGATCTCGATGTCCCCGATCCGGCACGTCTCGAGGCCTGAGGGACGCCCACCGGCCCGGCGCAGCACGGCGCGGACGCGGGCGAGCAGCTCGGTGATGCTGAACGGCTTGGTGACGTAGTCATCCGCTCCGAGCTCGAGGCCGAGGACCTTTTCCGTCTCTTGCGAGCGGGCCGTCAGCATGACCACGGGCGTGGGGTTCGCCCGGGCGCGCAGCTCCCGACATACCTCGAATCCGTTCTTCCGCGGCAGCGTGATATCGAGGACCACCAGGTCGGGCGCGGCCGAGATCGCCTTAGCCAACCCGTCCTCGCCGTCCGCCGCCGTTACGACCTCATATCCTTCGAGCTCGAGGTTGTCACGCAGACCGAGCAACATCTGCGGTTCGTCCTCGATCACCAGAATTCGCTTCGTCACGTGCTACTTCTCCTGCATAGAGCGGGAAGTGCAGCGCGAACGTGCTGCCTCGTCCCGGCTCGCTGTCGACGCGCACGAACCCGCCGTGTCCCCGCATGATGTGGTCGACGATGGCGAGACCGAGGCCCGTGCCCTGGGGGCCCGATCCTGCGTCGGTTTGAATCCGATAAAACTTCCGGAAGATCTTGCGTTGCAGCCGCGCGGGAATACCGACGCCGCGGTCGGTGATCCGAATGACCCCGAACTGTCCATCCCGGTCGACCTCGACGACGATATTCCGGTTTTCTGGCGAATACTTCATGGCGTTCGAGAGCAGGTTCTCGAGCGCCTGTTCCGCCGCTTCGGGGTCGATCAGCACGGGCACGGGCGCTGTCAGCCGCGAGGTGACGTGGAACTGGTTGTGGCGGAACTGACTCTGGAGCGACTCGAGGACGCGCCCCGTGACGGCGGCGAGATCTTTCGGTTCGCGCTTGTACAGGCGGAGTCCCGCTTCGATCTTGGAGAAGTCCAAAAGGTTGTCGATGAGCCGCGTGAGCTTGCGCGCTTCGCTGTTGATGATCCGGTAATACTCCTGGGCGCGCTCGGTGCTCTTCAGCCGGCCGAGCTCGAGGGTCTCCGCAAAGAGTTGAATGAGGGCGAGAGGGGTCTTCAGATCGTGTGAGACGCCCGAGACGAAACTCGATTTCAACTCCGCGAGACGGACCTCCCGGGCGGCTGCGCGTGCGACGAAGAACACGCCGAGTGCCATGACGCCTGCGAGCACAGCCATCATCGCCCGCTGGGGTCGCTCGCGGGCCGTGACGATTTGAGGAATCGACTGACCGCCATACCCCGTTCGCACGCGCCATGTTTCGGGCTTGCGGTCCTCGGGCGCTGCGAACGAACCCAGATCGGCCTCGTAGAAGACCAGCGGGAACGTGCGTTCGTCGACGAATCCCCGGCCTGTCGAGCCGCCCGGCGGCAAGATGACGCGGTTCTCGCCGTCGAGCACCGTCACCACGAGGGGCGGGAATCCAATGGGCCCCTCGACGTTGGCAAATTTGCTTGCCACGAGTTGCGGGATGTACTCGGTTCGAAGCCGCTCGGCGTCGACCCGCAGGGCGGTGAAGCTCGTCATCCGTTCGCGAGAGGGGAAAGTGAACCGCAGCTGCGCCAGGAAATAGGTCCGCCGGCCGTTCAGCGGCGCCTCGAACACGGCAATGGCGTGCTTCTGGGGCGCGAGGCTGCGGAATTGTCTGACGAGCAACGCCGATTCCGGAGGGTCGATCACGAATGTGTACGTCGCGCGATCGAACGACAGGAGGTCGTCATGGTGCTCGACGGTGACGTCGGACCACACGTAAAAACCGTCGACGAAAGGATCCGCGACAAGGCCCTGCTCGAACGTGTTCTCGATGAACGGGAGATCGAGCGGCTCGGTCTGTCGCTGGCCGATTTTGAGGAGAACGTCGGTGCGTGGCGCCCCTAGTGCGTCTTGAAGCGACTTGGTGACGGCGTCGGCGGTCTCCTGGCTCAGTTGACGCAGGACGACCGTTGAGGACTGTCTCAGGTCCGACAACGAGCGAAACTGGAAGTAGAAGAGAATCGCCACCGGGATGGCGACAGCGATAGCCAACCCGCCGGCCAGCCGCAGGCTGCGATCGCGAAGGAGTTGCTGGAAATCCATACTTACTGCGCGGTTGTCTTCCCCTGGCTGGCGAGGAAGCCCTGAATCTGCTTCACCGCGTAATCGACCTTTATGTCGAACGCCATCTTGCCGAGAGCGGCCGTCGATCGGCGCGCGTCGCCGGTAATGCCGTTGTTCTTGCGGGGCGGCGCGTTGGGGTCTGCCGCTCCGTTTCCTCGCCCCCGCTGTCCTCGTTCGCCGGGCGGCGGAACGGGATCGCCTTCGGCAGTCGCAATCAGTTCCTTGCGCACCCAGCCTTTGTCGCCGCCGAGATACAGCATCGTGGACGTATCGGGGATTCCGGCGTGCGAGCTGCTCGGATACCCATGCTCGACGAGCCACTTGTCGAAGTCGCCCTGTGCCTTCGCGTACACCTCGTCGCAGAAGTACACGTGCTTGCCTTCGGGGGCGTACTTCGCGTCCATCTTCTTGGCGACCTCAGCATACGTTGCGGGTTGGCCGCCGCCGTGGTCGCCCATGAGGATGACGTTCCTGAATCCCGTTGTCATCGCCTGCTCGGTGACACGTTCGAGGACGGCACCGAGCAGCTCGGGTGTCAAGCCGATCGTGCCCGGAAGCTGCGCGCTGGCGTTGTTCGGCGTGTAGGGCAGGACCGGCAGGAACAACGCGTTCCCGAGCCGCAAGGCGATCGCCTTGACGATTTCGTGGGCCATGAGCGTGTGACCCCCGTTGACGTTCTGCGGGCCCCGCTGCTCGGTCCCACCTGTGTAGATGAGCGCGGTCGTCTTGCCCGCTGCGAACGCGTCGCGCACCTCCGGCCACGTCATCATCTCGAACTCGACGAGCGCGGGCTTCCTGGCAGCCGTCGCCGACTGTTTCGCCGCGGCGGGCTTGCCGGCGGGCGTCTGGGCGAAAGCCGCTGCAGCCGACAGCAGCGCGATCGCTGGGATCGTGGAGATCACACGTCGCATAACTCGTCTCCTCTACGATGTCACTGTTTGTCTCTGCCTGGCGTACGACAGCCAGCGCCGGTATTCGGGCCGTTCCCCGCGGGTGACGGCGTTAAATGTCTCTTGAATACGACGCGTCACCGGACCAGGTTTACCGCCACTGATGACATGGCCGTCAACCTCGCGAATCGCGGTGACTTCAACCGCCGTCCCGGTGAAGAACAGCTCGTCGGCGTGGTACACATCCTCCACCGAGATGGGGGCGACGAGCGTCGGAATCCCCATGTCGTTGGCAAGCTCGAGGATCGAGGCACGCGTAACGCCCATCAGGATGCTGGCGTCGCGATCGTTGGTGACGATCGCGCCGTCTCGGACGAGAAAGAGGTTCTCGCCGGAGCCCTCGGAAACTTCTCCGCGCGAATTGAGCAGAAGCGCCTCGTCGAAGCCCCGCCGCTGAGCCTCCTGGACGGCCCGCACGGAATTGACATACTGCCCGCACGCCTTGCCCCAAGCGGGAATCGCCGCATTATCGAACTTCCGCACCGACGAGATCGTCACGCGGACGCCCTTGTCAGCATCCGCCAGGTAGGTGCCTGTCGGATAGCCGGCAATGGCCACCGTCACGGGGCACTCTTTCGTCCAGACGCTCAACGTCGCGACGTCGAAGAAGGCGATTGGCCGTAAATATGCCGCCTCCAACCGGTTCGCTCTGATGAGCTGGAGCGTGGCGTCGGCGAGCGCCCCCTTACTGTAAGGAATGGACATCTCGTACAAGTCGGCCGACTGGAAGAAACGGTCGAGGTGGCTTTCCAGCCGGAAGACTGCGGGACCGTCCGCGGTGGCATAGCAGCGCATGCCCTCGAACACACCGGACCCGTAATGGAGGCCGTGCGCCAGGACGTGGACGTTCGCATCGTCCCAGTTGACGAGCGTGCCGTTGAACCAGATTTTCTCGGTCTTTTGAAAACCCATACCGCATCAATATATCAAGTCGCCTGCCTCCCCGGTTGCGTCCCCAGGGTTGCCAAGTCGTGACGCCCCGCCAGGTTGCGCCGCTGTCGCGCTGCATGCTATATTCGTCAGGTTCTGTTGGAGCTAGGACACCCTATCTAGCTTCACCGCAAGAAGGACTAGCCGTCCCGGCCCTGACCGTTTACCGGGAACGATCAATCCGACGCGATTTACTAGGGTTTTCAGGTGCCAAGCCACTGGCTTTCAGGCCTGAAACACATCATTGCGGATTGAGGATCGCGGATTGAAGGTTGCGGATTGAGTGTGTGATTCACTCCGCATTCCGGAATCCGCCATCCTCAATCCGCAATCCGAAGTGAGATATGCCGACTATCAGCCAGCTTGTGCGGGCGGGACGGAAGAAGATTGTCAGCAAGACCAAGAGCCCCGCGCTGCAGGACAGCCCG
>Ga0182038_10000366_pt1 | contig 22265 bp, 20 predicted proteins | sample sta12Can44000108_FD_125976 | JGI IMG/M metagenome (GOLD analysis project Ga0182038, IMG submission 125976) | Lab enrichment of tropical soil microbial communities from Luquillo Experimental Forest, Puerto Rico - statanox.12C.anox.44.000.108 | ecosystem: Environmental > Terrestrial > Soil >...
TCGATACGTCGATCTCCCGGATCGGCAGGATCAGGGACTTCTACCGTGAGCTCAATCCGGACGAGCTTTCCGAAAGCATTGCCACCGCCGCCCGGCCCGATGTGCGCCGCCTTGCCACGGAAATCATTCAGAAGCAGCACCCGCAGCTATGGCGCACTCTGCCCGCGCCGATGAAGGACGAGCTCCTTCGGACCGTCGACGCCGAGCTGCCCGCGATATCCAAACGAGCTTTCGACAAGATCGGCGAGAACATCGACCAATTACTGAGCATCAAATTGATGACGGTCAAATTCCTGAGTCGCAACCCCGACGTCCTGCGCAACATCATACAGGGGATGGCCATGCCGGAGCTGCGTTTGATGGTGCGTACCGGCGCCCTCGGATTTCCGTTCGGCATTCTGCTGGCGCTGATGTTGTCGTTCATCCACTACAGCGGCAGCGAACGACAGAAACACGGCGGACACGGCGGATTCTTCATCGAACTGCCGGCCTTCATGAGTTCATTCCTGCACTTTTTCCCCTCCTGGCTACTGGTGCTGACCGGCGCCGCCATCATCGGGGTCGTTGTCAACATCATCGCGATCAAGGTGGTGTTCGAGCCGGGAGTGCCGCAGCCGCGCTACAAATATCTGTGGAAGCAGGGACGGTTTCCCAAACGCCAGTACGAGGCCTCCGCAGACCTGGCGGCCATGCTATCGGTGGAAGTCCTGAACGTGAAGAACTTTGCCCATGAACTCCTCAATGGCGCGAGTGCCGACAAGACCCGCGCGATCATCGAAGAAGCCGTCGCCGAGGAAATCGATCGGATTCTCGGCCCCTTCATCATCGTGGCCCGCAACTCGTTCGGCCTAGTCGATGTCGAAGGGCTGCAACGCCAAGCCAGCGCTACGCTTGTCGAATTCGCCCCGAGCGTGTTGTACGAACCGGACTTCAACAAGGCCCAGGCCAAGCGGATCGAGAAGTTCGCCACGGAAAAGTTCCGCGCGTTACCGCCGGACAAATTCGGCGAAATGCTCTACTCCGCCATCGAGCAGGACGCCTGGCTGCTCTACGTCCACGGCGCACTGCTCGGACTCGTCGTCGGTGCCGTCCACATCCTGATATTCGGCGCTTGACCGCATCTCGACGGCGGAGGCAGCCGAGGTAGGTGTGCCCGCCACGTTGCAAGCGACCATCGCCGCCCGCATCGAGCTTGGGAGGCTACGGCGGTGTACTCCACAACCCCACCGGAAGCGCGGCTAACAATGCCTCTGAAGAGGCATTGCATGCTGCGGAGTTGATGGCCGATCATCGGATGATCGCTCCCGATGGCATGCGAATCATAGCTCACGAAGGGTCATCTCAATGGCATTAGTCCCCACATCCGACTCGTTATTCCTGTGGATCGAGACTCCGAGCAGTCCGACCCACTACATCGCGTTGGAGATTTTCCGGCTCCCGGACGGTGCCGGCCCGGAGGTCCTGGACGAGATCTACGCCGGAATGACCGACGAGAGCAAGGTCAAACAAGGGTTCCGCCGACGGCCCTACCGCTCGGTCGCCACGGGGGGGCAGTACGCCTGGGCCGAGGACGACAAGCTGGACATGAGCAAGCACGTGATCCGCCACGTGCTACCCAAGCCGGGGCGGATGCGGGATCTGCTGGAATACGTCGGCAAGCTCCACTCGACGCTGCTCGACCGCTCCCGCCCGTTGTGGGAGGGCCACCTGGTCGAAGGCCTCGAGGACAATAGGTTCGCGTTGCTCACGAAGGCTTCCCACGCGTATTACGACGGGGTCAACATGACCCGGCATCTCCTGAACGGGTTCTCCACCGACGCCACGGCGACCAACTGCACCGCTCCCTGGATCGTCAGCGAGCAGGAGCGGTCCGTCGCGGCGGGGTCGAAATCGGAGGGGTCCGGCTCAGTGCCGGGGCAGATAGTTGACGCCGGGAAGGCGGTGGCCGGTTCGGTCGGCGCGTTTGTCAAGGCCGGGACGTCGGCGCTGCGCGAGAAGAAGGCTCTGACGGTCCCGTTCACCGCGCCCGACAGCATTCTCAATCAGAAGGTGGACTCCTCCCGCCGGTTCGTCGGCGACGCCTGGCCGATCGAGCGGCTTCGCAAGGTGGCCAGGGCGGCCGGCACGACAACCAACGACGTCGCGATGTCGATGTGCGGAAGCGCCCTGGGCGCATATCTCGCCGAACAAAACGCGCTGCCGAGCCGTTCCCTGGTGGCCATGGTCCCCGTGTCATTGTCGGGTACCTCCATCGAATCGACGGCCAAGGAAGGCAACGCGTTCGGCGCTGCGCTGTGCCCCCTGGGCACTGAACTCAGTGACCCATTGGAGCGGTTGCAGAAGATCCATACGCAGATGAAACGCTTCAAAAAACTGATGGCCAACCTCGACGCGACCTCGGCCCAGATCTACAGCACCCTCAACATGATGTCGGTGATGGTGGTCACGATCCCCGGTATGCGCCCGCTACCCCGGCCGGGCTTCAACCTGGTGGTCTCAAACGTGCCCGGGATTCGCCATCAGCTCTACTACAACGGGTGTGCCCTCACCGACTTCTATCCCGTCTCCGTCGTGCTCGACGGCCAGGGACTGAACATGACGATGATGTCCTACCTCGATCAGCTGGCGTTCGGCCTCGTCTGTTGCGACAAGACGGTCCCACATCTGCAGCGAATGCTCGTTCATCTCGAATCCGGCATCGCGGCCATGGAGGAGGCGGTGGGGCTCTGACGCCGGTTAACGATGTGCGCTGCTCGCCGAGGGATCCGTGAGGTCGCCGACCGCGGTTCTGCATTTTCGTGTGGTCGAGGGGAGGATCGTATGTCAAAACCAGGCACTCGCACCCTTACACGTTATGCGACCTGCAAATCCGTTGACTCCGGCGTTCTCGCCCGAATCAAAGACCGCGATTCGGGGGCCGACTGCACCGAAGAGGTTCTGGGGCAGACACTCAGCTGCTCGACGCTGACGCAGCCGTATCCGAGCAGCGCCGCAACATCCGGAGTCCGCCGAACCCAACCCGAACCTCATCGACACCGGTGGCCATGAATATCGTGGCCGCGGGACCCTTCATCGACTGGGAAGAGTTGACCGGCCAGTCGAAATTTGTGATCGACCTCGTCACCATCCCCATTTTTAGTGCGATTGCCGGACTGATAACGAACTGGACCGGTGTCCTAATGATGTTCGTGCCGGCGCGATTCTCCGGATTTCATGTTCCCGGCCTGAAGTCGCTGTTTCCGTTCCTGCCTCGCAAAGTGCAGATTCTGCCCCTGTTCGCGCCCGACGGTATCCTTGGATTCCAAGGGTTCGTCCCGTGCCGCGCTGAGAAGATGGCGAGCCTGATCGTCGACAAGTCGATCGCGCGCATCGGCAGCGTACGCGACTTCTACGAGCAACTCGAGCCAGATAAACTCGCCCAAAGCCTCGCCGTCAAAGCGCGCCCGGACGTTCGGCGCATCACCACCGAAGTAATCGAAAGCGAACATCGGCAATTATGGGAAGCGCTTCCGAACCGGGTCAAAGAGAGGGTACTCCGCACTGTCGACGCCGAACTACCCCAGATTTCACGGAGGACGTTCGCGAAAATCGGCGAACACCTTGATGAACTGCTCAACGTCAAATTGATGACCATCAGACAGTTGCGCGCGAACCCCGAAATACTGCGGAGCGTAATCATGGGAATGGGTGAACCCGAACTCAAATTCATGGTTCGCAGCGGCGGGCTCGGATTCTTTTTCGGATTTCCGTTGGCGCTGTATTTGACGTGGGTGCAGAATTCCCACCCGCCGTTCCTCAGCGCGATACCGGGCTGGGTCGCCGTGTTGGTGGGCGCCGCATCGATCGGCGTCATCGTCAACATCATCGCCATCAAGGTCGTCTTCGAACCCGGCGCACCGCAGCCCCGCTACAAATACCTGTGGAAACAGGGCATGTTCGCGAGGCGCCAACACGAGGCCGCGGCCCAGCTGGCGGCCACGCTGTCCGTCGAAGTTTTGACGGTCGCCAACTTCGCCGATGAACTGCTCCACGGCGCCAGCGGGGACAAAACTGCAGCGTTCATCGAAGAAGCCATCTCCGAGGAGGTCAACCGAATCCTCGGCCCAGTGGCCGTCGCCGTCGGCCAGACGCTCGGTGTTGCCGATATCGACGCCCTGCACCGCCGCGCGGGGGTGGCCTTGGTCGATTTCGCCCCCACGGTGTTCGCCGATCCGGAATTCAGTTTGTCCCAAGCCCAGAAAATTGAAGATTTCGCTACGGAAAAGTTCCGGGCCCTACCCGCTGAAGAGTTCGGCGAAATGCTGTACGCCGCCGTGGAACAAGACGCCTGGCTCCTCTACGTCCATGGCGGATTACTTGGAATCCTGGTGGGCGCCCTACATATCCTCATCTTTGGCACCTGATCCCGACCACAGACGCGTCAGGTGCCGGTGTGTTCGGTGGAGCGGCGCGAACCCTTGCCGATGATCTTGTCGCCGCGTTCATCGTGTTCCCACCCGCCGGCGTGGTAGCCCGTTGTGTCGAGACACATCTCGACGAACTGGCTGCCGAACTCCGACAGAAAGATGCTGCGGTAGACCGTGATCGACTTCTTCGCCTTGGCCAACGCGTCCAACGCCGGTATCTGCACCTCGATCAGCGCATACCGACGGTAGTCCGCAACCGGTTCCGAGGAGAGCCGCACCAAACCCAGGCGATTCAGGTTGGCGAAGTAGTGTTGGTCGAGGTTGGGCCACCGGCAACCCGCCATCTCAGCAACCATGTTGATACCAGAACCGAGAAGCTCTGAACCCAGCTGGAACAGCGTTTTGGTCCGAACATCGATCATCGGCTGTGGTCCCGCGACGGCGAGGAAACGCAAAATGCGCGCCTCATCAGGGGTCAGCTCGTCCAAAATTCCGGAGAAAGACGGATGAACATCGTAGGGCTGAACCTTTGCTATGTGTGATGAATCAAGAATCGCGTCGCCGCGTTCGCGCAACGCTTCTGCACTGTCACGCCTCTGCGACCTGGCCAGCGAATCCTCGACGCCGAGCACGGTCGACGCCACCTGCTGGACCTGGCGCACTCCCTGACCGATGGTGCCAGTCATGTTGGTGCCCGTCACCATCTTCATGACAGTGCGCGCGGTGTCGAGCGGACTAAGAGGCGCGGTGGCCACTTTCCAGAATTCCGTGCCTACGGTGCGAGCAGTAACCCCCGCGGCCGCGGCTGCGTTCGTCACTGCGTCCCTGGCCAGCTGAGCGGCGCGACGCAACTCCTCATCAGGACCCGGCGATGTCGCCGATTCGGCCGAATCACTGTCATCGGGCGCACGATCGTCGCTCATCGTGGGTTCCGATGGTCACCACTCCGGGCATTCATCGTCGCCGCTCCCAGATTCGAAAGTATGCCAACCTCGATATTAGCGGCACTGGAAAGGGTGAGGGGATCGATTTTCGTGCCACGATGACCAACTGCCGGCCTGCGCCACGCGCCGGCGCGGCGCTGGCCGCCCGCCTCCGACATAGCGTGAAAGAGGTCCTTCGTAATGAACTCTTCCTCGCAGCATTTGAAGAGCTCTGAGTGCGTATCGCGGCGGTGAAGTTCGACCTGTAGTTCGCTAGCAAGCTGCGCCGCCCCCGTGAGAGTGGTCGCTCGACGCTCGTTGGGGTTCGCGACGTTCCCCTGGGAGGAACGCAACTTGGCGATGCAAAATTCGTGGTCGATGCCCCAGAACCTCTACACACGCGACTACCAGCCAGCAGCCTGGCTGCGCGCTCCGTTCGAGGTCTCTTGACGGACCGTGAGTTCTAGGTGCTGGAGTTAGTCGCTCTGGGTCGCACCAATGCCGCCATCGCATCGCGGCTGTTCATTTCCGAAGGCACGGTCAAGCAGCACGTTAAACACATCTTGCGCAAGCTGAAGGTGGAGAACCGGGCCGAGCCGGTGTCGCGGCTGTATCAATCCACTGGATGATTCGGTCAAAGCTGTCCGCCTGTCTTCGATCATGTCGCCCAAGCGGCTCATGTCAGGTTGGGCTCGAATGGCAGGCCGAGGACGCCGCGCATGAAGTTGGTTTTCATCAGTCTCGGCTCACCGGCGACGAAGTCGGGCATCTGTTGGTGCAGTTCACGGAATAGTGACCGCAGCATCGACCTGGCGAGCTGGTTGCCCAGGCAGTAGTGGAGGCCGCCGCCGCCGAATGCGATGTGCGGGTTGGGCTGGCGGGCCAGGTCGAATGTGCCCGGGCGGTCGAACACCTCGGCGTCGCGATTGCCGGAGGCATACATCATCACGACCTTGTCGCCAGGCAGGATTTTTTGCGCGTTGAGTTCATATTCGGCAACCGCGGTGCGCCGGAAGTTCAGCACCACCGATCCCCAGCGCAGGAATTCTTCGACGGCCGAGTTGATGCGGTCCTCGAAGGACTCCCACAACCAGCGCCGCTGATCCGGGAAATCGGTGAGCGCCTTGACAGCAAAACTGGCCGTGTGGCGGGTGGTATCGGTGGCTGCGACAGCGAAAAGCACCATGACGGCTGCGATCTCGAAGTCGGTCAGTTTTTCGCCATCGACCTCGGCCCGCACCAGGTTTGTCAACAAGTCGTTGGCCGGCTGCTCGCGTCGTTGGGCGATCAACTCCTGGCCTATCCCATGGATGCGCATGTTCGCCTCGACACCCACCTGGGCGGGGTCGCGTCCGGCCAGCAGGACCGGATCGGCCCACGCCACGACCTCGTCGGCGGCATGCGCCACCGTCGGTCGCATCTCCTCGGGGACGCCGAACATGTCGCCGAACATCTCGATCGGCAGGTGCCGCGAGATGTCGTTGACGAAGTCCACCGGCTCTCCGGCGGCCGCCTTTTCGGCGGCCGCGGCCACAATCCTGCGGGCCCGCGAGGCGATGTCGTCGTCGATGCGCCGGATCTGGGGGCGGGTAAACGCCGAGGCGACCAGCCGGCGCAATTTGTCGTGCTGCGGGTTGTCCATGGCCAGAAACGACTGGGACATCGCCAGGAACTCCTGCGGGAGCAGGTCGAAAAGGACGCCGTAGCGGGACACGAAGACATCGCTGTGCTGACTGACCTCGACGATGTCGTCGTGGCGCACCACCGCCCAGAAGCCGGGGTCGCCGGGGTCGGGGACCACCGCGGTTTCGATCGGCCGCTGCCAGCTGACCGGGCGTTGCTGACGTAATTGGGCGAAGGTCTGGTCCTGTTGCGTGAAGTCTTGGGCCCAGAACTCGTCGGAGGAGATGTTGAGTTCGTCGTAGGGACGGGTCGCAGCGACGTCGTTTGTCGGGGGGACATCGATGTCGTCGAACTGTGGTGCGGTCACGGCGGAACTCCTATCGGGCGGTTCAGTTTTCGGCGTGGCTGAGCAGAAGGCCGTAGGGTTTGGCGGCTCGTCCGCCGGAGAGGTCAAGCGCCACGGTCTTGACCTCCGTGTAGGCGTCGAGTGCCTGGGGGCCCAGCTCGCGGCCCAGGCCGCTTTGCTTGTAGCCTCCGAACGGCAGCCGGCAGTTGATCCCGTGGGCGTCGTTGATCCACACGCTGCCGGACTGAATCCGTTCGGCCATTGCGAGCGCGCGAGCATTGTCACTGCTCCAGATGCTCGCGGCCAGACCGTAGTCGCTGTCGTTGGCGACGGCGACCGCTTCGTCGTCCGTGTCGTAGGCGATCACGGACAGCACGGGCCCGAACACTTCTTCGCGGGCGATACGCATATCGGGCCGCACACCGGTGATGATGGTCGGGGCCACCCAGAATCCCTCGGTGAAGCCTTCGCCTGTGACCTTGGTACCGCCGAGCGCCACGGTGGCGCCCTCGGCACGGGCCCCCTCGATGTAGCTAAGAATGCGGTCACGTTGGTTGGCGTCGATGACGGGCCCCATGTCGGTGTCCCAATCCCGGGTCGGGCCGACCACAATCGTCTTCGCCCGTGCGATCATCCGGTCGACGAATTCGTCTTGCAGGTGTCGGGGCACCAGGGCGCGGGTGCCCGATTCACAGGCCTGGCCGGAATAGATGAAGCAGCCGTAGAGCACTCCGTCGGCGGCAAGGTCGAGATCGGCGTCGTCCAAGAGGATAGATGGGCCCTTGCCGCCGAGTTCGAGCGTGACCTGTTTGACGTTCCCAGATGCCAGCCGCATGATCTCGCGGCCCACCGCCGTCGACCCGGTGAACGCGATCTTGCCCACATCCGGGTGGCTGGCCAACCGCGCGCCGGCGTCGGGCCCCTCGCCGGGCACGACGTTGAGAACCCCGGGTGGCAGCCCGTTGCGTTCGGCGATGCGGGCGAATTCCAGGATCGACAGCGGCGTGTGTTCGTCGGGTTTGACGACCACGCTGTTGCCGGCGGCCAGCGCCGGGCCGACCTTCCACAACGTCAGCAGCAGGGGAAAGTTCCACGGCGCGATCGCTCCGACCACCCCGATCGGTTCGCGGTGAATCACGCTCTGGCTCAGCGCCGGAAACGTCGCGATCGGACCGGGTTGCTGCCAGGCGTAGGTCTCGGCGAGATCGGCGAAGTAGCTGAAATGGCTGAGTGCATAACCGATGTGGAAGCCGGTGGCCTGCCGGATGGTTGCGCCGTTGCAGGCCATCTCCAGCTCGACCAGCTCTTCAGCGACGTCGTTAGCGGCCGCGGCGATGCGGCGCATCACCGCGGCGCGCTCCTGCGGGGTGATGCGTGACCACACGCCGCTGTCGAACGCCTTCTTGGCGGCGGTGACCGCCGCGTCGATATGGGAGGCGTCACCCTGGGCGACCGTAGCGACAACGGACTCGTCGCCCGGGTCGACGATCGTCAGGTGTTGCGGCGAGTCGATGTCGTTGCCACCGATCAACATTCGGTGATGCTTGACTTTTGCGGTTGTCACGGTTAGCTCCTCGGATCCAGCACGATCTTGGTGGCCTCGCGGGCTTCGAACAGCCGGTAGGCGTCGGGTGCCTCCGACAATTCCATCACATCGAATCACTGCAGGTCAGCAGCCGTTAGTCCTCAAAGGGGGTTGTCTTCATGTCCCGAAAGGGATATCGCCCCGTTGTTTCCATTACCGCGTTGCTTTGGTGTAGCGGTCGACCAAGACTCGCTTAGCGAGTTTTCCTGTCGCCGTTCTCGGCAATTCGGGCACGAAATCTACCGATTTGGGGGCCGTGTAGTGCTCAATGCGGTTGCGGACGTAGGCGATGATCTCCTTCGCCAGTTCGTCCGACGGCGTTACACCCTCACGCAGTAGGACGACCGCCTTGACCTGTTCACCCATTTCGGGGTCGGGGACTCCGATCACCGCGACATCGAGAATCTGTGGGTGCAGCGCGAGCACATTCTCGGTTTCCTGCGGATAGATGTTGACGCCACCGGAGATGATCATGAACGCTTTGCGGTCGGTGAGAAACAAATAGCGGTCGGGATCCAGGAAGCCGAGATCACCGACCGTGCTCCAGTTGTCATGCGCGGGGTGACGTGAGGCTGCGGTTTTTTCGCGATCACGTTGCCAGTGCGCAGGCCGTGCGCGTGCAGCGCCGACGCCAGCCGGGCCGAATTGTCATCGAGCTCGGCATAAGTGACCGTTCGGCCGGAGCCGTCGATAATGACCTCCAGACGATTAGGGACATACGTGGCGTGAGTGCCCGGATGCACATTGCTTCCTACGTGATCTGGTCGGGGCCCTAGGGACAGTCCGATGACTGCCATAACAGACAATCACCGCAGATCACACCCCGTTAGACCCCGAACGGGATGTGTTTGTGTCCCGAAAGGGATATCCACGGCTGGACGACAGCGACGCGGCCATTGGGGTCGGGACGCAGGTCACCCGGTGGCGTGGACCTGAGCAACCACGTCATACCCCTTTTGGGACACCAAGTCGTCCCCTTCGGGGGCTAACCACCCCCCGACATGCGGTGATTGGATCGAGAGACCGCTAAATATACCCAAAGCACGTTAGCGCGACCGAATCCCGGGAGGACGTCATGATCGCCCCGCACTGGACGGGACACGCCTATGCCGCCGATGGTGACCTGTTACGAGTCGACCTGGTGAGCGGCCGATGGGTGGCAAGCGGATTCGCGCCCAACCGCGTGCTTAAGCAGGAGGTTTTCGGCACCAATGAGTTTGTGCACCAACAATTTACGCTATGGCTATCAGCGGAAGGACTCGGCTGATGTCTGCCACGAATCCGTCGACACTAGAGGGTTTGCCCCGGACGTCGGTACGGCTGTTTGACGATTACCTGCTGCCCGCTGAGACGCTGAAGATCCGAGAGGAAGCGAGACAGTTCGCGGAGCGCGTACTGGCCCCACGCGCCGCGGAGCTGAACTCGGCTGAAGAATCATCGGCGGTCTTCCCCCGCGACGTCCTCCGACAGATGGCCGACGCCGGACTGTATGCGATCCCATTCGGCGAGGATGTTGGCGGCCGGGGCCTGCAGTACCCGATGCTTGGCGCCGCGACGGTGCTGGAGGAACTGGCCTACTTCACGCCGGGGGTTGCCTCGGCACTCTACGACGGGCAGGCGCTGCTGGTCGGGCGCACGCTCAATGGCGCCCCACCGCATATCCGCGGCGAGTTTCTGCCGAGGCTGGTCCGCGGCGAGATCGTCGGCTCCTTCGCCACCAGCGAACCTGACGCCAGCACCGACTTGTCGGCCGCCGCAATGCGCACAACCGCCATGCCGGTGTCCGGCGGGTTTCGGCTGACCGGTCGTAAACGCTGGATCACCAACTCCTGTGCTGCAGACATCATGACGGTTCTCTGCGTTGTCGATGGCGCCCAGGCGATGCTGCTCGTCGACATGCACGCCGACGGCGTCGCGGTCAGCGAGCCAGATCTCAAGATGGGCAACAGGCTGCAGCTGACCTCGGACGTCGAATTCACCGACGTCTTCGTTCCAGATGAACGCGTCATCGCCGAACCCGGACGGGGGCTCGCGGCCGCTCTGAAAAGCCTGTCGCTAGGCCGGATCGGAGTCGGCGCGATGGGCGTCGGGATGGGCCAGTGCGCCTTCGACCACGCCGTGGCTCACATGCGTAGCCGCAGCGCTTTCGGGGCGAAGCTCGGCTCGTTTCAGCACTGGCAGTTCCGCTTCGCCGAGCACGCGATCGCGCTGGAGAATGCCCGGTCGCTCTATCAGAAGGCCGCCCGCAAGTCCGACGAGCGCGACGCACCGGAGCCAGAGGCCGCGATGGCCAAGGTGAGCGGTAGCAGGGTCGCTGTCGACATCGCGCGGGACGCAATCCAGGTCCATGGTGGCTACGGGTTTGTGCGGCAACTTACCGCCGACGGCCGAATCAATCATCTCGAGTCGATCTGGCGTGACAGCAAGGTCGGCGAAATCTACGAAGGCGCCAACGAAGTGCAACTGTGGAGCATCGCGCGGGTCGCGTTGGGGCGCGATGTCACGGGCTGACGTTTGGGCAGATCGCCGGGGCCGATCCGCGCGCCCAAGTCGTCGGATCTGCCGATAATCACATCGGTGCGGGCGGATTGAGCCATGTTTCGGAGTGACAGGGTCGCCGCCCCGCGGCGGGAACGAGCGGAATTGATCCTCTTCTGCCGCGATCTCGACGACGTCCAGTGGCGAACACCAAGTAAGGCAGCGGGCCGGCGAGTGCAGGACGTCGCCGCGCATATGGGCTCGGCGTGTCACTCACTGTTCACGCTCGAATCGCTAAAAAATCCTGCGGAGCAGCAACATTGAACGCACCAACGATGCCTTCGCCGACGCCCGGCGCGCCTGGACGCCGACTCAGACGCTCGCCGAGTACGAACGGTGGAGCCGCAGACTGATCACCGTGGCGGGGACGATCTCCCAGACACCCCTGGATGCGACGACGCGCCGGATCACGCCGCAGCGGTTTACGTCTCGCCGCCGTTCACGCACCATGGCAGTCGGAATCCGCCTTCGCTCAGGCCGTAACCGAGGGTGCCGTCGCCCAGCTTGAACTCCATCATCTGCTCGCACACCACAAACGTGTCCTGCGGGAAAACCCAGTTGAAGACCGGCTTCGCGGAGAATGTGAAGTGGCGGCCGAGTTGATCCTCGAAGGCCCACTGCATAGACGTCACCGGGAAGGTGTCCGACGAGTACTCGATCGATTCCGTTATGTGTTTGACCTTAAGCCACCGTGAGCCGTCGTAGAACATCCGCATGTATGAGCTGGCGCCGCTGGTCGACATACCGTGGATTCCCGAGAATGCCATGCCATTGTCGAAGACCGGCCAGGCCAACCGATAGTGCCGTAACCCATCCCAGTTGCGGGTACCGGCGGCGATATCCCGGAAGCCCCTGCCGGACAACGCGACACGTTTACCTCGAATGACGACGTGACCCGTCACTAAACACGGGCCCTCCAGGTGAATGTCGGCCATCTCGCGTGCGAACGTACCTTCGGCGTCTTGGGTCATCGCGATGCAGTCGGCCAGCGGCACAGTGGAACACCAGTCCAGTTCGAGACCGAAGTCCGCGTCGGCGAAGCTGATGTGCGTCAGCGTCAACGGTTCGACGGCGCACACCGTCATGCCCGCAATCTGTACTCCGCGATCGGGTCGGGCGTCGGTATAGGGCAGGTTGAGATTGGTCCTGGCGAACACGGGCAGGCCGTCGGCAAATACGATCAGCCAGCTGTTAGCCTGTTTCCGATTGGGCAGCAGACCGATTCGGATCAGACACCCCGTCCGCGTCGCCGGGTCATAGGCGTTGTAGTAATAGCTCTGGCTCCACAGATCTTGCTCGGGGTCGACGACGAGCCCTTCGTATTTCGCCCAGTCAGTCATTTGGTCACCAGCCCGGAAGTCAAAGGAAGAAGCAAAGATTCGATCGTGGGAAGATCCTCGGCGTCGGGTTCGAAGCCCTGGCTGCGGGTCCACACGCGGTCACGCAGGATCTCGCCGCGCGATTGGTCCAGGACGACGCGGAGCACATCGGCACGATAGGCCCGCGCGCACTCGTCGGTGAAAACCACGTCGACCAGATGGTCTGAGGCTGCTCGGATAGCACGTGCCACCGCGACGATCTCGGTGGGATCGGCTGTCGGCCGCGACAGCAGCGCGCGGCCGGCAGCGGCCGACGCGGTCAAGGCGAGCAATGCCTCGGTGACCGTCCCCGTGCAATCCTCGAGCTGGGCGCCGAGTTCGTCTGCCAGGATAATCATCCGGGTCAGTTCATCGCAGTCGAAGCGGAACTGCAGCGGCAGTTGTTCGGCCATGAGCATAAGGGTGCCGATGACCAATCGAGATTGTTCCTGTGCAAGTGCGTTGAGCGGATCGACCGCGGGTAGGACGGTGTCGACCATCGCCTTGATCATGGTTTGCAGCTGGATTTCGTAGCGTATCAGCACGTCACTGTCCCTTCTCGAACAATGTCTGAATTTCGTGCAGCATCGCGCCGCCAATGCCGATCAGCCACATGACGGTGATGTCCTGGTGTGTTTTCGCTCCCCGAGCGATGCGGTAACCGGTACCCAAAGTGAGAACCGCAATGCAGAACGCGTTGAAAACGCTGTAGTAGTGAACGCGTTTCGGGTCGACGCACAGCCCCGAGGTCCGCTCGTACTTTGCGTACAGCTCATCGGTCGGCAGGAGGCCACTGGCCAGAAATGTCGTGCCGTCCTCGGCGAGGTGACCGAACGCCGGCGCCGCAATCCATGCGAGATCTTGATGGCGGTCGCCGATCCGGCCCAGTTCCCAGTCCAAGATCGCGGTGACCTGCCGGTCGTGTTCGGTGAACAGATAGTTGCCGGTGCGAAAGTCGCCATGAACGACCGAGAGCCGTTCCACCGCGGGCATGTTGTCGCGAAGCCAATGCGAAGCGACGCGCATCAACGGGATGTCCTCCCCACAGTCCTCGTCCCACACCCGGGTCCACCAGTTGATGGCCCACTCGACGCTTTGCGTCCCAAGAGCCGGGATATCGAACGCGGCGAGGTCTGCCTTGGCGAAGTCGAAAGTGTGGATCGCCGCCAGGTGGCGGACCACCTGGCGCGCCAGTGGGCCGCGAAGCTCCGGACCCAGGTTGGTACCCAGCCCGGAGACCCCTACCGAGCCCGCTGACGGTCGCGTCGTCCCGGGGACGAGGCCGTATATCAGGCCGGGATACGGCAGGTAGTCGGCGTGTGCGTCGAGCCAGTAAACGGGCGGGACGGGCACGACGCCCTCGAAGGCCCTGATCAGCTGGTACTCGCGCAGCCGGCTGGTCTCGACAATCGACTCAGCTGGCTCCATCCGCAACACCATCGGGGTTTGGATCCGTCCGACGTGAGGCCGGACCCACTCGAGGGTAAAGGCCATTTGTAGTTTCGATGCACCGCCGCCCAGCCAACGAGTGTCAGAGATGATGAACGGCTCCTCGAGCCGATCGCCGAGCAGCGCGGTGACGCCGGCCTTGAGCGTGTCGAGAGACGGCGGCGAGTAGCGGCCGGTGGCGCGGTTGCGCAACCGTCGGGTCAGCACCCTGTCGATCTCCGATTCGGTGGGATAACGCCTGCGGAGATGGTCGATCCATTGCCCCGTGGGGGCGTTTTTGTCGACGGTGTGACGGTGTGCTGGTGCAGTGAGAAACGTGGCGGATGAACCCATGCGCCAATCGTGCGGCTCAGAGCACCTGGCAGCCATAGCCGCGGCGTGCAACGTTTCGGACAGTGATCCTCTGCTGCGTGCATCACCATCGACGACCACTGGTGGCGCAGGGCGCTCTTTGTCCAGTTCGACCAGTTCTCTACCCCTTACCGGATAGATTCTCGAGTGACCCGAGCGGAAACGACGTATGGTGTCGCCATGCGACGGGCCAGCCCGGGTGCCACCGAGCCGACCGCGGGTGAAGCGGCCATCGACGAGCCAGCCGCCGAGACGGCCGCCGAGACCACGCGGCGCTGTGCACACGAAATGATGCTGCGCTCCGCTGAAGTAAGCGCGGAGATTTCGGCCCAGATCTTGGCCAATGTGGCCGGACTTACGCCGAACGGATCGGCGCAAGCCGTCAAGGCGTTGCGCGAGAGTACCGAACAGAATATCGGGGCGATCTTCGCGACCATCGCATTCGGCGTCCCGGCCGACGCGGCCGAGCCGCCTTCCGGAACCCAGGATCTGCTGCGCCATACCGTGGCCGAGGGCGGCGAAATCACCGCGCTGTTGAGGGCCTACCGGTACGGCCACGCGCTGCTGTGGGAGATGTGGAGCGACCACGTCGCGCGCCAAGTCACCGATGCCGCCCGGCTGCGCGACGTGCTGGCGACCTCGTCCAAGCACATCTTCACGTTCATCGACCGCTCTTGCGAACGGCTGGTCAGCGATTACCACGACCGCTACGGCGCGCGGTCGCGACCTGGGCTGTCCGCCGCCGAAACCATCCGAGAACTCCTCCTGGACGACACCCCGGTGGACGAGACGGAGATTTCCACCGCGTTGCGGTGCGACATCCGGGGCTACCACGTCGCGCTGGTGCTGTCACCCCTTGCCGCGGGTGCCGATGTGCGGGCCGCCGCCGACACGCTGGCCAGCGCGGCTGGGCCGGCCTCCGTGGTGACGTTGCCGGTGGGTAATGGCACGTTGTGGTCCTGGCTGAGCTGGCCGCGTCCGCCGGGCGCGGACCGGCTCAGGCGCATGCGCGAAACGCCGACCAGGGACATCGTGGTCGGAATGGGCGAGATTGGCTTGGGCCGCATGGGATTTGCCCGATCTCATCAGCAGGCTCGCGACGCGGACCGGGTCGCTCGACTGAACCCCAATGTGCGCGGCGGTGTGGTGCGCCACCGGGATGTCGAACTGGCCACGGCGCTGTGCTTCGACCTCGGCCGCGCTCGGCAGTTCGCCGAGAACCGCCTCGCGACGCTGATCAACGATGATCCGACCACGGAGCGGCTGCGCGAGACGCTGCTCGTCTACCTCGACAACGGCTGCCGGCAGTCAAGGGCCGCGGAGATCCTGCACGTCCATCCCAAGACCGTGGGTTACCGGCTTACCCAAGCCGAGGAACTGCTGGGGCAGCCGCTCACCGACAATGTGCTCGAAGTCGGCGCCGCCCTGGTGATCGCGCAGACCACACAACATGGCCTGCCGAAACCGGGCCGGCCGTGACCCAAACGCCGTCGAGGGCTGCCGGATCTCGACGTGGGCTCCCGTTGCCGGGCAAACAGATTGCCCTGTTCAGCCCCGGCAAGCTCGTCGCTGCGCTGGCCGCCGAATGCCACGCAGAGTCCCCAAAACACTGGCCCTGCGCACCCGCCACGGCCTCGGCCGGCACCGTTTCGCGTCGGCCCATGCCGCCGCCGGTGGCCAGGATGCGCTTGCCGTCGAGAACCATGGGATCAAAGATGCGTGTCATAGCCCCAAGCTCTTTCCAATGATCTCGCGCTGAATTTCGTTGGCCCCGCCGTAAATTGGTGCCGCGAGTGCCTTGCGCACCTGCATCTCCATCCCAAATTCGACGGTATAGCCGGCGCCGCCCATCAGCTGCACACCCTCTAATGCGGCCCGCTTGGCGACCTCGGTGCACTTGAGTTTCGCGATCGAGCCTTCTCGCGCGAGCTGGTCTTCCAGGCCGGCGTCAATCTGTGCAGCCACCGCATAGACGTAGGCGCGACAGCATTCGATGTCAGCGGCCAGATCGGCCAGGCGATGGCGGACCGCCTGGAAACTACCGATCGACCGACCGAACTGTTCGCGTTGGCACACATACGTAATCGTGTCTTCGAGTGAGCGGCGCGCCGCACCCAACGACATCGCGGCGATGATCAGCCGCTCCACATTCAGCCCACGCATCAGCCTGTGCCACGCGTCGCCCACCCCACCGACGACGTTGGACGCCGGGACCGTCACGTCGGTGAAGAACACGTCGTTGACGGTGTGGCCGTCCATCGTCTGAATCGGCTGGATGTCCAGCCCGGGCGTAGAGGTCGGCAGGTACAGCAATGTGAGTCCCTGATGTTTCCCGACATTAGTCGCGGTCCGCGTGAGCACCAGCACATGATCGGCCAGGTGTGCGGCCGTGATCCAGGTCTTCTGACCGTTCACCACGAAATGGTCGCCATCGCGAACCGCGCGGGTACGAACACCGGCGAGATCCGATCCCGCACCGGGTTCGGACAACGCGATCGCCTCAAACCGCCCGCCGCACAAGTTGCCGAGCACCTCCTTCTTCTGCGGCTCGGTGCCGTGCCGCAGGTAGGTCTGGCCCGCGGTCAGCCCGGTGCCGTAGGCGTGGATCGGCGCCAGGCCCCGCGACGTCTCCTCCAGGAAGATGCATTCCTCCACCATGCCGGCGCCGCCGCCGCCGTAAGCCTCGGGAAGCGATACTCCCAGCCATCCGAGTTCGGCGAACTGCCGTGACAACCTTGGGCTGTTCGAGAGCCGCCCGCCATCGGTCAACTCCGCGCGCTGCTCGGCGGTACCGCAGGTTTCCGCGCAGAATCTCTCGACGGCCTGCGCGAATTCGTGTTGTTCTTCGGTGAACATCTCAGTTTCCGCAGTAGGCGGCGAATTCGGGCGCGCGCTTCTCGCCGACCGCGCGCGCCAGATAGCCGGTGCCGAAGCCCGCGTCGAAGGATCCGACCCGCGGACTGTTCTGTCCGGACACCGCGCTGTCGCCGGCGATCGTATCCACCTCGAACAGACCGGTTTCCGACGGCCCGTAATCGCCAGTTTCGGCACGCTGCTTCTGCTCCCCGCCCCGGCAGAAGGCCTTGTCACCGGCCCCGGTAAGGCAAATCACTCCGACTCCCGAACTAGCCCGCGCCCATGTGAAGGCACGGATCACCTCTTCGAGGGTGCGTGCCCGAAACGCGTTGTACCGCTCGGGTCTGTGGATGGTGCTCCACGCCGGGCCCTTGTCAGTTTCGTAGGTGATGTCGGTGAACTCGGTCATGGCTACCCCTCTTCGTTGGAGGCCGCGGGCATTGCCTTGCGCCGGGCGTGGGCGCGGCTGTGCAGGTTTGGCTGATGGTGGGCCTCGTCGACCGTAATCACCCGCGGTGTCCTATCTGTCATCTCAAATTCCCACTCACGCGCAGACACCTACGCCGCGGCGGCGTTAGTCCACGATCTGGAGAGATTGGGTGGGACACCTCGCCACCGCGTCGCGGACGACCTCCAGGGCGTCGTCGTCCTCGAGGTCGTCCTCCAGCACGTGCGTCTTGCCGTCGGCTCGGACTTCGAATCGTTCGGGATCGATGCCCTCACAGATTCCTATCCCGGCGCACGTGGTGCGGTTCACTACGATTCTCACTTCGTCTCCCCGGTGTCGTTGGCGTAACGGACGCGTCGCGTGCTGGGCTGTGGGTACCGCACCGACATCAGCGCCGTTAGGGTGTCCAGGTCGCGGGAAGGCGCTTGACACCGTTCATGAAGCTCGAGAGCAGCGGCTCTGGTTCTGCCGCCTGGCACGACGCCGGACCACGCCACGACTCGCGCGATGGCGGTGTTAATCCGCACATCTTTCACCTGTTTGGCTCCTCTACGCTGCACTGCGCGTTAACCATTGCGGGCTCCAGTGGAGCCCGCCCCACCCCGCCGCCGACTATGAGACCGGCGTGCGCTTTTCTGGTGTCCAGGTCGCGGGCAGCCGCTTGACCCCGTTCATGAAGTTGGACAGCAGCATTTCGCGCTCGCCGACCTCGAGATTCTTCATGCGACTGTAGATCTCGCGCATCTGCGTCTTGAGCACTGCCCGTCCGAGCATGTGCCCGAGGCAGTAGTGCGGCCCGCCGCCACCGAAGGCCTGGTGCGGGTTGTGCTTGACGGTGCGGGAGATGTCAAAGACGTCGGGACGGTCGAATACGTCCTCGTCGCGGTTGGCCGAGATGTACCACATCGCCACCTTGTCGCCCTCTTTGATCGTGACCCCGCCGATTTCGTAGTCGCGCAGCGCGGTGCGACGGAAGTGCATAAGTGGTGGCTCCATCCGCAACGCTTCGTTGACGGCGTCGTCCACCCGGGCTTCGAAATCCCCCATCAGGTAGGCGAGCTGGTCCGGGTGCTGCTGGAACAGGCTTAGGACGTGCGCCATGGCGTGCCGGGTGGTGTCGTTGGCACCAGCGGCCAACAGCGAGAAGAAGACTCCCACCTCCTCGGTGGACAACTTTTGGCCCTCGTACTCAGCCTGGGCGACCCAGGTGAGCAGATCGTCGCCGGGATTCTTCTTGCGATCCTTGGCCAGTTCGAGTGCGAGCGTCGCCAGCTTCTGCGACGCATCGGCGAAAACGAACAGCGGAGAGCCGATGTGCGCGTACTCGGGATCGTTCCAGCACGCGAACTGCTCGGCCGCGTCCATCACGTAGTGAATGTGGTCCTCGTCGGTGATGCCCAGCATGCTGGCGAAGACGCGGCCGGGGACCTCCTTGGTGATCAGCTGGCAAAGATCGCCGCCACCCAACGGGGCGACGTTGTCAATGATTCCCTTGACGATGCCGCCGATCCTGTCGGACATCTTCGCGATGTTCCGAGGCGTGAAGGCCACGCTGACGATGTTGCGCATCTCGGTGTGGCGGGGCGGGTCCGTCACGATGAAAGACAGCATCGTCTCCAGTTGCGGGAAATCGTCGATGAACACACCCTGGGCGGAGCTGAACACCTCGGGCTTGCGGGAGATCTCCGCGATGTGAGCATGTTTGACCGCCGACCAGAATCCCTTGGCGTTGTCAAGGGTCGGGTCCAGCGAGTCGGGCGCGTCGTTCCAGCTCACGGGCTTGTTCGCGCGTAGCCACCGGAACGTGTCGTGTTGTACGGACCGTGGCAGCGCCCAAAATTTCAACGAATTCAGGTCGGTTCTCACAACTTCTGAAGTAGTCATCGGCTGTACCTCAACTCTCGATGGTTCGGGCCGGCGAGGGCTTGTGCCGGCCGGATTGACACGACGGTAAGCCGCAATGACCGGCCGAACATCGCCTGATGGGATCAAAAATGCTGCGACTAAGGGGGTATGGCCCGGCTCACTATCCCGGACGGAATACGAGAAACACCACCTAAGGCTGATGCGCGAGCCGGCCGGTGCCGAGAGCATTGTGTGCGGTATCAACACGCGAAATGGAAGCACCGATGAAAACCAAAGCTGCGATTCTGTGGGGCCTGCACGAGAAATGGCAGGTCGAAGAGGTCGAACTCGATCCGCCGAAATCTGGTGAAGTTCTGGTCAAGTTGACGGCGAGCGGTCTGTGCCATTCGGACTATCACCTGGTCACCGGCGATATTCCGGTTCCGCTTCCCTTTGTCGGTGGTCACGAGGGTGCTGGTGTCGTGGCCGGCGTGGGCCCCGACGTCACCGACGTCGCGGAAGGCGATTCGGTCGTGTTGAGCTTTCTGCCGGCATGTGGCCGCTGCTCGTGCTGTTCGCGCGGGATGACGAATCTGTGCGATCTGGGAGCCGCCATCGCCCAAGGCCCACAGCTGGACGGGACCTACCGGTTCCACGCCCGCGGACAAGACGTCGGCCAGATGTGCGTTCTTGGCACCTTCACGGAATACACAGTGGTACCGACGGCGTCATTGGTGAAGGTGGATCACGGCACCAGGCTGGATCGGGCCGCTCTGGTTGGATGCTGTGTTCCCACCGGTTTCGGCAGCGTTGTCAACACTGCCAAGGTTCGTCCCGGCGACGCGGTGGTGGTGCTCGGTGTGGGCGGGATCGGCAGCAACGCCATCCAGGGCGCCCGGGCGGCGGGGGCCCGATACGTGGTGGCCGCGGATCCGGTGGAGTTCAAGCGTGAGAAGGCTCTTGAGTTCGGGGCGACCCACACGGTGGCCACGGCGGCCGAGGCGTTGCCGCTGGTTGCCGAGCTCACTCGAGGCCGCCTGGCAGATGCGTGTGTGATCACCACCGACGTGGCGGAGGGTGGCTACGTCGGTGAGGCGCTAAGCCTGGTCGGCAAACGCGGAAAGGTGATCGTCACGGCGATCGGACATCCCACCATGCTGGACGTCACGGCCTCTCTGTTCGAGTTGACCCTGTACGAGAAGTCCATCCACGGTTCGCTGTTCGGTTCGTCGAACCCACAGCATGACATCCCGAGATATCTGGAGATGTACAACCTGGGTCAACTCAAGCTCGACGAGCTCGTGACTAGGGAGTACACCCTCGATGAGATCAACGAGGGTTATCGAGACATGTTGGAAGGACGCAATATCCGGGGATTGATCAGATTCTGAATCGTGATCAGAACGCTTCCGCGTCCCACGATTGGTATTTGCGCACGGCGTCGGTGCGGTTGGTCGCGCCCAGCTTCTGCATAACGTGCTTCACATGGGACTTCACGGTGCCCTCGCTGATGAACAGCCGATCCGCGATCTGGGCATTGGTCTTGCCCGTCGCCAGCATGTGCAGCACCTGCCGCTCACGCGGCGTCAACTCCGCGGTGATATCGCCGGCCGGACCACACGAACCCCGCGCGCTGCCGTCCGTGTTTGCGTCGGCTCGCAGATTCAAGCTCTCCCATAGCTCGTCGTCGAAGGCATCAGCGAGCGCCCCGATTCTGTGGGTGTGCTCCTCTACGGCGCCACGCAGCCAGCGCAGGCGCGCCAGCGCCAGGTTGCGCTCGAAGATGGCCCCAATCCCTTCGGCGAACAGGCCAAGCAGGTCGCGCTCGGCCGCGCCGACGTCGCCGAACTCCGTCGGTGCGTCGGCGTGAAGCAAACCCACCGGTGTCTGCCACGCGTACACCGGTGCGGCGACATAGGCTTTCGGGTTGGTGACCGCGACCAGCTCGGAGTGAACCCTCGGGTCCGATTGCGGATCCTCGATGAGGATGGCTGATCCGTTACGCACCATTTCGCACTCGGGCAGCGGCAGGCGCAGCTTGCGAGGATGCGCGCGGCCCACTTGCAGCATCATGTCCGCCAGTTCGTCATCTTCGGCGGCATACGCGGAGCGAACGACCCAGGTGTTGTGCCGGATGTCCGAGAACAAGATGCGGGTGAAGCCCATCTGGTGCACTTCGCCTGGAATCCGTTCGGCGAGTTCGGAATTGTCGAATACCAGCCGCAGGCGCGCCAACGTTGCCTTCGCGACGCCGATGGCCACCGGCAACGGCGCAGGGATCACGTCATCGGGGCGAACCGAGCGACCGACAACATCGACAACAGCGCACGACGATGTCATGGCCGACCAGCCATCGGCAATGCGGTGGATATCTCACCGGAGCTGGACCTGGGGGAGGACCGGGAGAAAGACGTTGTGTCCCTCGGCGAGGAGCTGCGCATCCGGTGATACATAGCGACGGCTTCCGTGCGATTGCTCGCGCCAAGCTTTCGCAGGATGTGCTTGACGTGCGACTTGACCGTACCCTCCGTAACGAA